>JGI26060J43896_10001077_pt1 | contig 10143 bp, 7 predicted proteins | sample MarorgKNORR_S2LV_6_FD_43896 | JGI IMG/M metagenome (IMG submission 43896) | reverse complement strand
AATAAAACCATTAACCAGGATGACCTTATAGGTAAATGGACCTTAATGTATTTTGGATTTACTCGTTGTCCAGATGAGTGCCCAATTGCTATGTCATTAATCAGAAACTTATATACCACTTTAGAACAAAAGGATTTTGATTTTTCAGATAAACAAGCAATGTTAGTTACGATTGATCCAGAAAATGATTCACCTGAGATTATTGATAAATATGCGAAGGCATTCAATCAAAACTTTATTGGAGCTCGAGCCAATAGACCAATGCTATTAAGTTTAGCCACCCAATTAAATGTCATGGTTGTTGAGCCGCCAAGCAGTCATGCGCATCACTCGATTGATCACTTAGAAAATCATACAAATAATATTTTGCTTATTGATCCGCAGGGAAAATTCTTTGGCTTTTTTAGACCACCATTTGATGAAGAGAAGTTTCTCTTAACTTTTCAGTCTGTAGTAACTCCTCGTTAGACCTCTAAGAGTAACGAACGAAGCTCAATAATTTCTTCATCAGATATTTCTAGCCCTTCTCTAATATAGTTTTCTAGAGAGCCATAGGTTTCCTCTGCAGTCTTAAATGCCATCTCAATATACTCTTGCTCTACCCCAAGCAGCGGACGAAGAATTTCAACGTCTGCTTGNAAAAGACTCATTAATTTAATTTGATCCAGCATGTCATCAATTCTATCTGCAGTGAATGCATTGGTTTTCATGTAGTCGTTAATTACCACTTCTTTTGGGACACCCAAAGCTATCAAAGTTATTGCCGCAGCAAAGCCTGCTCTGTCTTTCCCAGCCGTGCAATGGAATAGGGTAGGCCCATCGCTGTTAATTAAGTCTTTGATAAATTTGCTGTAAACGCTTTTATAGTCTGTAATAAACTCTTTGTTAGCGTCTATAAGAAAGCTTTTGACATCACCTTCTACATTGCCCCTTAAGATGTCTTCGATCTGCGTTCTAATTGCACCATCAACTTCAATTGGCATTTCAACGTAACTAATTCCCTCTGGAATTAGATCAGGATTTTCTGTTTTTTCTGTGATTGATCTGAAATCAACGATTCGCGTGATTCCTAGATTTTGAATGTACTCCTGGTCTGTTGAGGATATGTCGCTTAACTTATCCGATCTATATAAAACACCCCATTTAACAGATCTACCATCTTCTGTTTTATAACCACCAAGTTCTCTGGTGTTATAAGACCCGTCCATAGGCAAAAGACGATGTTCTTCAGTTTGAAGTGCAGAATCATTAGTGTGAATTGGTCTGTCCATAAGATTGTTATTATTTGAGCATTGAGCAAGAAAGCCGCACAGAATTAAAATTCCCGCTTTCTTAAACATCAATAATTACCTTGCCTCTGGCTTTTCTGTCTTTAAGATGGGCGATAGCTTGAGCACCATTTTCTAGTGAAAATCTATCCGCAATTTCTGGGTTAATTTTACCTGCAGCATATAATTCAAAGAGCTCTTGAAAATTCTTCTGATTTTCATCTGGAAACATTCCTGCCCAAGCTCCCCAAAATACACCCACTATTTGGCATCCTTTAAGAAGAGCTAAATTAAGAGGAGGTTTTGGTATTTCACCTGCAGCAAAGCCTATTACTAAAAAACGACCTTCCCATGCTATAGCTCTTAAAGCAGGCTCACTAAAAGAGCCTCCCACTGGATCATAGACAACATTTGCGCCCATGCCACCTGTTAATTCTTTAATTTTGCTCGATAGTTCTTTTTGCTGATCCCTGTCTAAATTTCCAGATGTATAGACGAATGCTTCATCAGCACCATGATCTAAACATGTTTGCATTTTTTCTTCTGACGATACGGCAGCTATCACCTTTGCTCCCATTGCTTTACCAAGTTCTACTGCAGCAAGTCCCACACCTCCAGCAGCACCAAGGACCAATAATGTTTCACCTGGCTGAATTTGCGCCCTTTGTTTCAGCGCATAAAGTGATGTTCCATAGGTCATAGCAAGAGCAGCAGCCACAGGAAAATCCATTTCATTGGGCACAAGGTTTACACGAGCCTCTTCAACAACAAGCTGTTCAGCAAACAGCCATGTCCGGCCATAACAAAAACATGATCTCCAACTTTGCACGTTGAAACGCCCTCACCAACTTCTGCAACAACCCCCGAGCATTCTGCTCCTGGAGTAAAAGGCATAGGTGGTTGGAACTGATACAGCCCTTGAATCATTAGAACATCAGGAAAATTTACACTTGCTGCTTTCACATGAACCAACACCTCGCCAGCACTAGGCTTGAGATCCTCTACATCTCCAAATATTAATTTCTCTGGTCCAGCTAACTCTACGCATTGTAATGCTTTCATTTTTTTCCTTTAAGTTTCGAATTATATAATTCTACATATTTATTAATGTCCACGCTCGAGGTTTCTTCAAGTATTTTCAATTCTTTGAGGGACACTTTAGCCGCTTCAACAAAAAGAGATAAATCCTCCTTAGAGCTTTGAGTAAAATTAGCAGCAATTTTCTTGCTCTGAGACAGCCCATACTCTTGAAATGTCATATGTGTTTCTTTCATTTCATTCATAATTTTTTGACTCAGAGATTCTTTTTTACCTATTTCTTGTTTTAAAGCTTCTGAATATCCAGATGAATATGCATCCATCTCAGCAGCAAGCAATGTTAGCTCCTCATGAAAATCTTTTCTTACTTGAGANAGNCTTAGAGATAATCCAGCTCTTGTTAACTTAACTTCATCAGAGCGGCCATGCTCAACCATTTCTATNTGATTTAATCGAATTTCATCACTTTCTTCGTCTGAGATAAGGGNACTCTCTGNAATTAAAGAATGCATTAGGAAGAGATCAAGCANCTTTATATTATTTAAAGAGATTCCTTCCGGAACAAAAGGATTTACATCAACACCTCTTAGTTCAATGTACTCAATACCGTGTCGTCTTAGTAAATTAGAGGGTCGAGAAGTACTAGCCCCAGTTCTTTTGGGGCGCACAATATCGTATAACTCGTTTTCAATTTGCAAGATTCCAGCTGAAATTTGTTGAGGCTCTCCCTTTTTGTCAAGCAAGCCTAAATCTTCAAATTCAGGATGCATGGTATTAATACCTTGAATGACTGAATCAATAAACTCATCTAAATTATTATAATTAATCCCTAGGACTTCTTGAATTGAACTTTGATATCCCACTTCNCTCATTCGCAAGGATGTTGCTGATGGAAGAAATAAGTCTTCTTCACCATATTTNTCTAATGAGTGCTCTCTGTNGAGAAGGTATGATTTATTTGTGACTGGNGAAGCTCCAAATTGATCTAATAGAAACCATGAGTTTCTTTTAACATTTCGAATTAAGCCTAAATATTTTTCGTCTATAAATTTNTGATCAGGTTTGTTTGNTAATGCTTGCCAAGAATCCNTAGAAATAGAAAAATTAAAATGTATGCCTGATACGCACTGCATAATTGATCCATATCTTAGGCTCAGACCTTTTCTGTATATGTGCTTAAGCATCCCACTATTTGAATTGCCATATTCAGCTATTCTTATTTCATTGGGNTCTTTNAAAGCACAAGGCATTGAAAAATTCCATAACAACTCATCTTCCATTGNGCTGTATAAAAAATGATGAAGANTAGATAGATGNCTGAACAAANCCTCTGCAGAATTAAAGGTAGGAGTAACAAGNTCAACCAATGCCTCAGCAAAATCTGTTGTTATGTCNGCATTAGTAAGNGGAGAACCTAATTTTTCTGGATGATCTGCTTGAGAAATACTTCCATCTTGATCAACCCTCAATGATTCTCGCTCAATACCTCTATTAATCTCTAGGTTTTGAAAAAAACCTGTATCTTGATAGTAATTAAGAGAATTCTTAAATGTAAGAGTGGCCATTAAAAAGTGGCTATATTGATGGACCTGCTTCCACAATCTCTTGCCTTACAGAAAACTTTTTAAAGTTATTCTGAAACTGCTGAACCAAGTCTTTGAGATAAGTTTCATAAAGATCTTGATCTTCCCATGTTGCCTTAGGAGTTAATACTTTGGAGTCGATACCCTCAATTGATACTGGCACATCTAGATTTAAACCATCAATATGCTGAGTTTCAATGCCATTCAACTCACCATTTTGAATTGCATTAATCACTCTTCGTGTAGTTGGGATATCAAATCTAGAGCCAATTCCGTGCGGACCTCCAGTCCAACCCGTATTTACGAGAAATACTTTTGAATCAAATGCTTTAACCCTTTTAATCAATAGATCTGCATACACGCCCGCAGGTCTTGGAAAAAATGGAGCACCAAAACAAGTAGAAAAAGTAGAGCCAATTGACTCTGTTGATCCAACTTCCGTTGATCCAACTTTTGCAGTATAGCCACTAAGGAAGTGGTAGGCCGCAGCTTCTTTAGAAAGGATGGAGACAGGCGGAATCAAACCAGTTAAATCACACGTTAAAAATATTACAGTTTCTGGCTCTCCGGCTGCATTTGATTCGACAGCATCGTCAATATGAGTTCTAGGGTAGCAACACCTTCCATTCTCTGACAAGGATGTATCTGAGTAATCTGGAGTCTTAGAATCATCCAGTGCAACATTTTCAATAATGCTTCCGTGCTTAATAGCTTTCCAGATAACAGGCTCATTCTTTTCAGAAAGATCTATTGTTTTTGCGTAGCAACCACCTTCAAAATTAAATACAGTGCCTTCTCCCCAACCATGCTCGTCATCACCGATCAATGAACAAGTAGGATCTGCTGATAAGGTTGTTTTTCCTGTACCAGACAAACCAAAGAAAAGGGAGACCTTACCCTCTTTGTTAACATTAGAAGAGCAATGCATAGGTAAAACATCTTTCTCAGGCATTAAGAAATTTTGGACTGAAAACATAGACTTCTTCATCTCACCTGCATATTTCATCCCCGCCAATAAAACTTTTCTTGCTGCAAAATTAATAATTACGCATCCTTCTGAGTTTGTTCCATCTTCTTCCGGGGAGCACTGATAGTTTAGAGCACTCATGATCTGCCACTCTTTTTTCTCTTGAGGGTTGAATTCAGTTGGGCTGATAAAGATTAGCCTAGAAAACATGCTATGAGACGCACTTTCTGCCGTAACATTAACTGGAATGTAGTGATCTGCATGTGCTCCAACATGTACCTTAGAGAGGTACCTATCTTTTTCTGCTAAGTAAGCATCAACTTTGTCCCAAAGTAGTGAAAATTTATCAGCATCAAATGGCTTATTAATATCACCCCAATCTATTAAATGAGAAGTGCTATCTTCTTGCACAATAAATCTATCGTTAGGGCTTCTTCCAGTTCTTTCGCCTGTTTCCAATGAAAGGGCACCATTGCTTGCTATGACACCTTCATTATTTTTAACAGCAACATCAATTAGCTCTTCTGTTCCTAATTCAAATATTTCACTCAATGTACTATTTTCCATATATTTATCTTATATCTCGTATTAGTTTATTTTACATTCTGAAGGTAATCAAAACCATACATAATTTGTGTAGTGGATTTGAATTTATTTGCCTCAGATTGTCAATGAAGTAAGGAAATCCTATTGCAATAGATTATTTTAGATATTTCAGGTGTAGCTTAGCTACAATTTATCGTTTAAACCCTGTAAATATGAAGTATAGGTTATAAACAAAAAGCATCACAAAAAATAATAAAGCCCATTCAGCAAAATTAAAAATAAATCTCCATTGATATTCAGCGCAATTGCCGTCTCCCAAAAGAATAGTTTGTATTAACTCCATAAATGGAAGGGTGTCCATTAAAAAATCCATGGGAGGAGCGCATGTAGGTATTTGATCAGCTGGCAGATGCTGCAAATAGATCTGTCTTCCAGCTATCATTCCTCCACCCAAGGAGAGCAAAGAGGCGATAAATAAAATAATCTTATTAATTAAAGGATAAAGATTGGGAATCAATAGAACCAGCCCGCACACTGCAATAAAACCAAATGCCCAGCGCTGAAGAATGCAAAGCGGACAGGGATCGTAATATCCTATGAGTTGAAACAAATAGGCCCCAATTACTAAACCAAGCCCAACCATTAGATTGACTGCCGATGGCAAGAAAAATATTTTTTTTACGATACCCATAACTTTATTCTAAAAAAACTAAAAGTAAGATGATCTTATATTATCCATGGCTTATATAAAAACCAAATGACATAATAAATTTTCATGACAAATCCTAATAAAAAAATTTTTCTAATCGATGGCTCTTCTTATTTATACAGAGCATTTCATGCAATGCCGCCCTTAACAACTTCGACTGGATTGCCAACAGGAGCTGTGAAGGGCGTGACTAATATGCTCCGCAATCTCAGGAATGAAAATCCTAACTCACATTACCTAGCAATTTTTGATGCAAAGGGAAAAAACTTTAGACATTCTATTTATAAAGATTACAAAGCAAACAGACCCCCAATGCCGCCAGAGCTCCGAGAGCAATTAGCGCCATTAAAATCTATTTGCAATGCTATGGGGATGCCTGTTGTTGAAATTCCAGATGTTGAAGCTGATGACGTTATTGCAACCTTGGCAGTGATGGGAGCTCAAAGGGGAATTCCTATGATTATTTCTTCGCTCGACAAAGATTTAATGCAGCTTGTTGAAGATCCATTGGTCAAAATGGTAAACACCATGAACAATAAGGTCTATGACGTAGCCGGTGTGCAAGAAAAGTTTGGGGTTCACCCAGACCAAATAATAGATTACCTGGCTCTTGTTGGTGATACTTCAGACAATATTCCAGGGGTTCCCAAGGTTGGTCCCAAAACTGCAGTTAAATGGCTAAATGAGTTTAAAGACCTAGATGGGATTACTCAAAATGCAGAAAATTTTCCTGGTGTTGTTGGTCAAAATTTAAGAGACTCAATTCAAGATCTAGATAGAAATGTTGAGCTTGTAACGCTTAAAAAAGACGTAGATTTATCTGTTTCTTTAGACGAATTGCTTGCAGCCACTGAAAACCAGGAAGAGCTCAATAAGCTTTTTGCATCTCTTGAGTTTAAGAATTGGATTAAATCTTCGGATGGTCGGTCCACNGATGAGCCAATAGCATCAGTGCCCTCAAAAGAATATGAAACAGTTTTATCTGATAAGGCTTTAAAAACTTGGGCAGAGAAATTGAATAAATGCTCAGCCTTTGCCATTGACACAGAGACATCATCTTTAGATACGATGACGGCAGACCTTCTTGGCATATCGTTGTCTTGTGAAGAGGGAGAGGGCTGTTACATTCCTATTCAACATTCCTACGAAGGCATGCCTGAACAGCTTTCATTAAGTGCCATAGTTAAAACTTTAGGGGAGGCAATCTCCAATAATCAAACAAAGTTGGTGGGTCAAAATCTTAAATTTGATTTACCGATCCTTAATAGACATGGCATTAAAGTTACTGAATTTCTTGGCGATACTATGTTGATGTCATATGTTTTAAACAGCACTGGCACAAGGCATGGCTTAGATAGGATGGCTGTGCATTATTTGCAATATCAACCAATGAAATATGAGGAAGTTGCTGGTTCTGCATCTAAGCAAATTAACTTTGCTCAAGTAGAAATACCTGCTGCAACTTTTTATGCCGCAGAAGATGCTGACATTACTTTTAGGCTATTTAACCTCTTGGATAAGAGGCTCCAAAAAGAGCCCAAACTAATTAATCTGCTAAAAACGCTTGAATATCCCATGCTTAAATCTTTGCTGAGAGTTGAGACTAATGGGGCGAAGATCAATACAAATATGCTAGCAGAGTATTCAAAAGAGCTTGGTCTAAAAATTGATAAACTATCTAAAACAGCATTTAAGATGGCAGGCGAAGAATTTAATATGGATTCGCCAAAGCAATTGGTAGAGATCTTATACAACAAATTAGAATTACCAGTATTAAAGAAAACTCCAAAAGGCCAACCTTCTACAAACGAAGATACCTTGCAGCGTTTGGCCGAAGAGTATGAGCTACCAAAGGTTATTATTCAGTATAGAGGACTAGCAAAACTAAAATCTACATACACTGACAGCCTGATAAATATCCAACATCCCGATACCAAAAGAATTCATACTTCATACCAACAAGCTGTCACCTCAACTGGCAGGCTATCTTCAACGGAGCCTAATTTACAAAATATACCCATTAAAACAGCCGAAGGCAGAAAAATACGTGAAGCCTTTGTGGCAGAAAAAGGGAATGTTTTAATCTCAGCTGACTATTCGCAGATTGAACTAAGAATCATGGCCCATTTATCTGGAGATAAAAACCTTACCCACGCTTTCAATAATAATATTGATGTGCATTCTGCTACTGCCTCTGAAATCTTTGATGTGCCTTTAGAAGAGGTAACCACTGATCATCGAAGAAGTGCCAAGGCAATTAACTTTGGCTTAATTTATGGCATGTCAGCTTTTGGATTAACTAGGCAGCTAGGAATTCCTCGTCATGAAGCCCAGGCTTATCTTGATACTTATTTTGAGAGATACACTGGCGTCAGGGAATACATGGATTCTACTAAGGAGCTAGCAAAGAAAAACCTTTATGTAGAGACTATTTTAGGAAGGAAACTTCATGTAACAGAAATTAATGCATCTAATGGGTTAAGACGACAGGCAGCTGAAAGAGCTGCAATTAATGCTCCCCTGCAAGGCTCAGCTGCAGACATTATTAAGAAAGCCATGATTGATGTTGATGAATGGATTGGAGAGGACAATCCAAATATTAAAATGATTATGCAGGTTCATGATGAGCTTATTTTTGAGGTCAAAAAAGATTTTGCAGAAGAAGCTCTAACTAATGTAATTAGCCTGATGGAAAGAGCAGTTAAATTGGATATTCCTTTAATTGTTGATGCAAACCAAGGGACCAATTGGAATGAAGCTCACTAATAGACTTTTTTATTCTTTTTTGCCAATCATCTTGTTTGGCAATTTTGTCTTGGCTGATGATTTGTTAGGACCCAATACCAAAAGCTTGGTTGAAAATGCTTTTGATCAAGAGCTAAAACAATTTAAAGAATGTATAAGTGTTGAGGGGTTAATTGGAAAAGATCAAATAAATACCCAGTGCTCCCGAAAAATTTTACGAAGATATTATGGAATCTTAAATCAGGCTCAAGATCCAGACCTTACTTTTTTCTTAGAGGGCTTTGTTGCTCCTAAAGCACTCAGAAAACCAAAAGTTTATTATCCAAGAATTGCTCAAGAAAAAGGTATCACGGGTTTTGCAATTGTATCTTTTGATCTAGATAAGAATGGTAGAACTGCGAATCAAAAAATTATCTCTCCTCTTTCTCACAGCATTTTTCACCATCAGGCTCTTAAGGTTGCAAAGAAACTTAAATATACCCCTCTGACCTACCAGGGCGAGCCAGTTTTATACCCAAATATGAAACATAAATTTACCTTTATACTGGAAGGTGAAAGTATTGATTTAGATTCAGCTGCTAATAGTTTTAATAAAATTAATCGCCTGCTTAAAGCTAAAAAATACACTGAGGCAGAAAAACTAGCCTCTGATAATCTAGAAAATGATCCTTTCTTTTATTACCAATTAGCATTGGTGAAATCAAAGCTCAAAAAATATGAAGAATCTGCAAATAGCGCCTTAGATTTTTTTAATCAGCAGGATGCGCAAGATTTAAAGCTTCCAGAATATTACTTCCTTTCTCATGCATCTCTCATTTATGCTGAATCTTTATATAAAGTAAATAAGTTTGAGGAATTAATCAAAGTAGAAAACATGCTTGAAAACCTCTCTCCATCTGTAAATTACGAAAACGATATTTTATGGACCAAAATATATCTCGGAGTGGCTCTTGTTAATACTGACAGAATGTTAGATGGAATCTATTACCTGAACTCTGTAAAACTTAGTGCTAAAAAAAATAAGAACGATGGAATGATAAAAATCGTAGACTCTATATTGCTTAATATAGAAAATGCACTTAGTTAGAAATTGTTCCTTCCCAAATTAATGGATCTGCAATAATTCTTTCTTCCGGCTCAAGAATCTTGATCCCNTATTCTTTTCTTAAATCACANANTCTTTGANTCATTAAAGAGTCTTGAGATTTAAAAGGCCATTTTTTATTCATTGCCTTTGTTCGACGTCCTATCTTTCGCTTGATAGGGATTAGTTTAAAGACGGCAAGC
>JGI26060J43896_10001076_pt1 | contig 10147 bp, 11 predicted proteins | sample MarorgKNORR_S2LV_6_FD_43896 | JGI IMG/M metagenome (IMG submission 43896) | reverse complement strand
TGCGACCTACCCGAACCCAGTGCGGGCCGCACCTATTGGGTTCCTATTTGGTCTTGCTCCAAGTGGGGTTTACCATGCCGTAACGTGTTACCACGTACGCGGTGCGCTCTTACCGCACCCTTTCACCCTTACCGCCCGATAAATCGGGGTTGGCGGTTTACTCTCTGCTGCACTGGCCGTCGGCTCACGCCGCCCAGGAGTTACCTGGCACCTTGCCCTATGGAGCCCGGACTTTCCTCCCCTAATCAAACATCGAAATGTAGACTAGCAGCGACTGTCTGGCGGACTTTCTCGCGCGCAGGATACCGAGATTAATCAGCCATAGCAACACCAAGTAGTGCCATAGGGCTTATTTATTGATGTTTTTATTTCCCTTGGATTTCTAGGGCAGCGTCATATAAGGCCTTCTTTTTATGCCCGGTTAAAGACGCCGCTATTGCAGCGGCTTTTTTAATGGGCAATTCTGCTAGAAGCAAGGTGAGGATGCGCACTTCTTCTGCCCCTATATCTTGTAACACTTCTGGTTCCGCGCCAGCCAGCAACACCACAAACTCACCTTTTTGCTGGTTATGATCTGCAGCCAGCCAAGTTTTCACTTCTGTTGTTGTGCCGCCAAAAACTGTCTCAAAGGTTTTGGTCAGCTCTCGAGCTAATACCAACTGGCGATGTTCGCCGAATACTGTTAAAAAATCGTCTACTGTAGCCACGATACGATGTGGCGACTCATAAAAAACTTGCGTATGCGTGATGCCTTTAAGTTGTTCTAATTGTTGCCGACGACCACTACCTTTAGCTGGTAAAAAGCCGTAAAAACTAAACCGATCTGTCGCTAAACCAGACACACTCAGGCCGGCAATCAAAGCACAGGGCCCAACCACCGGCACTACCCTAAACCCTGCTGCCCTTACGGCACACACCAAGTGGTATCCCGGATCAGAAATTAACGGTGTGCCGGCATCGGAAATCAGGGCAATGGTTTGGCCTTCTGCTAGCTTTTGCACCAGCATCTGCGCTCGCTGACGCTCATTATGGTCATGCAAAGCTAACATGGGCGTAGATATAGCAAAATGTTGCATCAAACGACCACTATGGCGAGTGTCTTCTGCTGCAATAACATCAACCTGCTTAAGTGTTGATACTGCCCTAGGACTCATGTCTTCTAGATTACCAATAGGGGTTGATACCACATAAAGAACTGCTGTTGTCATACCTTTAGGCCTTGAACGATGTTTTGGACTTGTTTGCCCGAGCTTTTATGCTAGGCTTACAGTAATTGGACCAGCTTATAAGTAGGTTACCATGATGCCAGTGGCGCTATTGTAACTCACGCAAACTAAACCACCTATATTACATCCATTAAGACTGCTGTATGACCTCACATCAACGCCATTGTTTTCGCACCTTCAGCATTGTTTGCGGCCTGTTATTGCTCAATGCGTGCCAACAACAAAACACACTTCCCAGCATCGACACTAGAACTAACGATAAATCTGTCAGCAGCCCTATTAAGAGCCCCACAACCGCAACCAAAGTCAGCACCCTCGTGATCGAGCTGGACTTAACAACACCGAAACCGACCAAGGCCGCTAAACCAGCCGTAAAAACTATTGTGCCCATGGTGCCTAATGACGTTGCAGTAGTCGAAGCAGCTGAAGTAGTTGAAGTAGTTGAAGCAGTTGAAGCAGTTGAAGCAGTTGAAGCAGTTGAAGCAGTTGAAGTAGCTGAAGTAGCTGAAGACATTGAGGTGATTGAGGTCTTAGATGATTCCAAGGCTAACCTAAACATATTACTCGGCGACACTCTTGCAGCATCCATTGACGCTCCCAAGGTAACTCAGGAAAGTAAGGCAAGTAAAACAATCGACCATTCAACAACCCTTGTTGAGCCCACTCTCGACGATACCCTCATTGAACTTCATTTTGTCGACGAAACACTGCCAAAAACGTTAACTACAAGTCTGTCTCGCATATACCAATCTAGCACCGAAACACTGCAACCAGAACTGTTAGCCTTTGCCCAAACCCTTCTATCCCTAGATTACACTCAACCAGCAGGCCGGCTACTCAATCAAATTGATTCCACTCAACTGACGTCAGATCAGCTAGGGGACTACTTTGAAACCCAGGCTGCTGTTCACTTGAGTCTTGGTGACAGCTTTGGCGCTATCGTATGGCTACATCAGGCTCAGCTGCTATCTCCTAGCAGCCAGGTAACCGTTACCAACAAACGCCTACAACTAAAAGCCCAGGCATATGAAGCCAACGGCTTAGATTTACTCGCCGCAAAGGCATTGATTGAACTGAGTCAGTTGGATATAGCCGGCGTAAACCAGCAAGGCCAGCCCAGCAACCTTAATGAACGCATTTGGCGCGCATTGAGCCAAGTTACCGCTAGCCAGTTAGAACATCAATTAGCTAGCATCACTGCCAACACGTTAGCGTTAAACCCTGACATAGCAATGGTGACCAAAGGTTGGTTTTCCCTTGCCTTGCTACCACTTATTAATCACGACCTAGACCTCCAACTGGAAGCACTCCAATCTTGGATTTTGGACTGGCCCACCCACCCTGCGGCAATTCATCTACCCGGATCCCTCGCCAATTTATCTGAGTTAAGTGCCCACCAGCCTAAACGCATTGCTCTTGCCTTACCTTTACACGGACGCCTTGGTAAAATTGGCCAAGCAGTAGTAGATGGTTTTATGGCAGCTCGCTTTTCTGCTGCAGCGGACCAGGCCAACATACCTAACGTTACAGTATATGACACTTCCGTTATTGCGAATCTTGACACGCTTTATACCCAAGCCACTGCCGACAAGGTAGAAATGCTCATTGGCCCACTGGACAAAGAGAAAGTACAAAAACTCAGTAAAAAAGGCGCTGTACCCATCCCAACGCTGGCGCTTAATTACGCACCTATTTTCGCTGACATTTTAGAGGATGAGTTACCAATCACCTACTCAAAACCTCATTCAAACCTCATACAGTTTGGTTTTGCTATTGAAGACGAAGCAGCTCAAATTGCGCTGCGTAGTATCGCCGATGGCCATCAACGTGTGTTAGTCCTGCATCAAAACCAACCATGGGCAGAGCGAGCTGCACTGCACTTTAGCCATACTTGGCTAAGCTTAGGAGGCGATGACCCGGTACAAGTTGGTTTTTCTGGTACGGGCGACCACTCAACTGCGATTACCAAGGCTTTGCTTATTAACCAAAGTCATACTCGGTACAAGGTGCTCAAGCAGCATTTAGCTGGGTCGGGTAATACGTTAAAATTTGAACCGCGCAGACGTCAGGACATTGATGCCATAATACTGTTTGCTTTGCCCACCGACGCTAGGCAAATAATTCCCACACTAGCCTTTCACTACGCCGCTAATTTGCCCGTATATGCCAGTCACCATATTTACCAAGGCCCAACCAAGAGTAACCGCGACCGCGACTTAGAAAAAGTTAAATTTACGGAGCTACCTTGGTTATTAGAACAGCCCACAATACAGCAGGGAATTAGTAAAAAATGGCCCGAACGCGAGCGATATACGCGCCTATTTGCCCTCGGGGTAGACGCTTACCGACTATTCCCACGCTTAGAGCAGTTACAAGCGTTCAGGGAAAGCCGAGTTCATGGCGTTACTGGTTTACTTCACCTTAACCAACAGGGGCGTATCGTGTCAGAAAGTTCGTGGGGAGAGTTTAAACGTGGACAAGTTGTCGTAGAGCCGCGATGAATAATACCCAAACCGGTGCATGGGCAGAAGATATCGCCTGGCATCATATGCAGCAACACGGCTGGCAATTAGTGCAACGCAATTTTTTTTGTAAAGGAGGTGAGCTAGACATTATTGCTCGCTACCAAGACACACTAGCGTTTGTAGAGGTCAAGTACCGACGTACATGCGTTATGGGCGGTGCAATCGCCAGCTTAAGCTTGGCCAAGCAAAAACACTTAATTCACAGTGCCAAAGTATTTTTACAGCGTTACCCACACCTAGCTCAACTGAACTGCCGTTTTGACCTAATTGCCATCAGCGGCGCCAATAGCCCCCATAGCCAAGTTCAGATACAATGGCTAGATAACGCATTTATCACCTCTGGCTAAAGCTGGGGCCTAGGATCACATCTTTTAATGGAACTACAAGAAAGGGTTATCAATCAATTCCATGAACACATGGGTTGTGCAGCTTATAGTGCCGAACAACTGCCGCAAGATATCGCTATTGCTGCACAAATGTTGCAACAATGTTTTGTACAAGAAGGTAAGATTCTTATTTGTGGTAACGGTGCCAACGCCGCCAACGGCCATCATTTAAGCGCGTCTTTGATGAACCGATATGAACAGGAACGGCCCAGCTTACCCGCTTTCAATTTGGCAGCAGACGGGGCCACTATGAGCGCAATCACCCGAGACTCAAGCTTCCAGGATGTATTCGCTAAACAAATCACCGCCTTAGGCCAACAAGGCGACATCCTAGTTGTACTATCCGAGCAGGGCAACTGTGGGAATTTGATTCAGGCCATACAAGCCGCCCACGACCGAAATTTACAAATCATCTCCATCACCGGACAAGACGGCGGCAACATGGCCAGCCTACTAGACCCGGATGATGTGGCTATTCGTATACCTAGCGATAATAATGTGAACATACTGCAATTACAGCTGGTTACCATCCACTGCTTATGTGATTTAATTGATTTTCAACTTTTTGGGAGCAACGAGTAAATGTTTAAACTTCGTATCCAGCTGGCAATTGTGGCCACCAGTTTCGCCTTAGTGAGTGCATGTACACCGGTACTCGGCACACAGCCAGTGACAGACGATAAAGGTTCTCGTTCCCTCGGTACTCTTTATAATGACCAACTGATCGAAACTACCGTCGTTGATTCTATTTTACGTGCGTCACCTTTACTGGAATCGGCCCACGTCTCAGCCATTAGCGTCAACGGTATCGTTTTGTTAGTAGGACAAGTGCCTAGTGAGGACACTAAAATCATCGCTGGCGCCAAGGCCCGCGGTGTCACCAACGCTCGTAAAGTACACAACGAACTGCTTGTCAGCGGGCCGTCTTCCTATATCGTGCGCACTAATGACACTATCATTACGACTAAAGTTAAAGNGCGCATGGTAGGAGAAACTGGCTTCCCCGCGACCCGTATTAAAGTAGTGACAGAAAATGGTGTGGTTTACCTGATGGGTCTGGTAACCCATGTTGAAGCTGACTGGGCAGTAAGGGTGATATCCAATACTGGAGGCATCCAACGCATCGTAAAGGTCTTTGAGTATATAGACTAGTTATTCTAGACCATAAAAAAGGGCCAAAGGGCCCTTTTTTATGCATGACAACAAATCTTGCCCGATACGTTATTTCACCACTGTCAGCGTGGGACGCTTCGAGTGATTTGCAATAGATGACACAGAAGCTGGAGATTTAGGTTTGTCTGGAGACTGTGGCGCCGGCGTGGGCGTCTCTGGGTCGGGAATGCCTGGCTCAAAACCAAAACCCATACCTTCGCCACTCTCTTTTGCATAAACAGCCATCACCGCCAATATAGGCACGTACACGTGCATAGGCACGCCACCAAACCGAGCATTAAACTCTACCGCATCGTCACCAAGGCTTAAGCCCTGCACTGCACTAGGTGAAATATTAAGCACGATTTGACCGTCAGAAATAAACCGCTCAGGCACCATTACATCATTAATGGTGGCGTCGACCACCATATGAGGCGTTGAGTCGTTATCTAAAATCCACTCGTGTAACGCGCGTAGCAAATAGGAACGGCTTGGAGTCATCATCGTATTGAGCTCAATTACAAGCGGATTTCGCGCTCGATCTCAGACAAACTTTCTTGAAATCCTTCACGCTCGAATACACGCTCCATGTACTCTAACATCGGAGCAGCTTGCTGCTCTGGTAGATCAACACCTAGCTGCGGCAAACGCCACAAGATCGGTGCGATGCAACAATCAACCAAGGTGAACTCTTCACTCATGAAGTAGTTTTTCTCGGTAAAGATGGGTGCTGTAGAAATAAGACTATCGCGCAATTCTTTTTGCGCCGCTACAATTTCAGTCTCATCGTCTGAGGTCATGATAAGGTCCGCTAAACGACACCAGTCACGTTCAATACGGTACATGTACAAACGACTCTCGGCACGAGCAACCGGATATACAGGTAGCAACGGCGGATGAGGGAAACGTTCGTCCAGGTATTCCATCATCACATTGGCTTCATAAAGCACGAGTTCACGGTCTACCAAGGTCGGTAATGTATTGTAAGGATTGAGATCAGCCAAATCTTCTGGCTTATGCTCTGCATCAACGTCGATAATATCAACGGTGACACCCTTCTCTGCCAATACAATACGAACACGGTGGCTATAATGGCTGGAACCATCAGAAAAGAACGTCATGGAAGAGCGTTTTGCAACTACACCCATGGGGGTTTACCTCAATTTTTACGGAAGCGCTGTGCGCCGGAAACGAATACGCGACCTGCCATGTTCAAACCTTTGAACAACGGCGGTCGCGTTTAAAAGACTAATACGGGGCATTATACCCCAAGTCTGTGGTTAATGGACGTCGCGCCAGTATTCCTTCTTCAGGAAGTAGAATACAGCGGTCATCATAAGGCAGAATAAAATAGCCCATAAACCGATGCGTTGGCTGTCAGTTTTGTAGGGCTTAGCCATATATGCCATAAAGTTGGTTAAGTCATAAACCGTGGCATCAAATTGCGCTTGATTCATACTACCCGTGCCTTCGGCAATGCTTAAAACTTCACAGCTTTCCACTGTCAATACGTTGCCAGTAGCGCTATCTATGACTGCCGCGCCATGGGCATCATGCTGCTCAACTTGAGCACAACCCTTAGTTTGAATACCTTGTAACTCAGCTAACACGTTGGGCATGCCCACACTTGGGAAAACCACGTTATTAACGCCATATGGACGAGAGTCGTCGGCATAAAAACTGCGCAAGTAGGTGTATACCCAATCCGCTCCACGTAAGTTAACTTCGTTAGTTAAGTCTGGTGGTGCCGCGCCAAACCATTTGGCAGCAAGCTTAGGNTCCATTGCATTAGTCATTTGCTCACCGACCTTTTGGTCNCTATGAATCAAATGTTCNGCCACCAATTCGGCAGGTATATGCAAGTCTTCAGCAGCACGTATATAACGTTGATATTGCGCAGTGTGACAACCTAAGCAGTAGTTCACGTAGGTTTTCATACCCCGTTGCAAAGAAGCGTGATCTGTTGCGTCCATTTGCACAGAGTCCAATTGAACACTGGGGCCTGCACTAGCTTGGGCGAATACAGGCATGAACAACATCATGCTTAACAAGAATAATTTTTTCATGACTACACCACCCTTGATGGAACAGGCTTGGTTGCTTCCATACGCGTATAAAACGGCATCAGCACGAAGTAAGCAAAATACAGTGCGGTACATAGCTGTGCCAGCTGCGTGCGGCCTTCAGTAGTAGCCAGGGTACCTAGGTAACCCAAAATCACAAAGCTCACTACAAAGATTGCCAACCACACTTTACTTAGCCACCCTTTGTAACGCATAGACTTAACTGGGCTGCGGTCTAACCAAGGCATCACAAATAGGATAGCAATCGCTGCGCCCATGGTAAGAACACCTAAGAACTTAGCGTCTAAACCAAACAGTGGGAAGGTAATAGCACGCAACATGGAGTAATAAGGCGTGAAGTACCACACTGGCGCAATGTGCTCAGGTGTCTTCAGTGAGTTTGCTGGCTCGTAGTTTGGTTTCTCGATAAAGTAACCACCGCCTTCTGGGAAGAAGAACACCACCAAACAGAATACCGTTAGAAATACACCCACAGCAACCAAGTCTTTGATGACGTGATAAGGCCAAAATGCTACGCCATCTACTGGCACGCCATTTTCGTCTTTGTTTTCGTCAATTTCAATGCCGTCTGGGTTACTAGAACCTACGTCGTGTAACGCCAAAATGTGCAACACAACCAAAGCCAAAATAACGATAGGCAGTGCAATAACATGTAACGAGAAGAAACGGTTAAGGGTAATGCCAGAAATCAGGAAGTCACCACGCACCCATTGTACTAGGTCTTCGCCTACCACCGGTATCGCACCAGCAAGTGACAAGATCACCTGGGCGCCCCAGTAGGACATTTGGCCCCAAGGCAACAAATAACCAAAGAAACCTTCAGCCATAAGCGCAAGATAAATAGCCATACCAAATAGCCAAATCAGCTCACGTGGCTTTTGGTAAGAACCGTACATCAAACCTCTAAACATGTGTAAGTAAACCACAACAAAGAAGGCCGAAGCGCCGGATGAGTGCATGTAGCGGATAATCCAGCCCATTTCCACATCGCGCATAATGTATTCGACAGAAGCAAATGCACCTTCTGCAGAAGGTTCGTAAGACATGGTTAACCACACACCCGTAAGGATTTGGTTAACTAATACTAATAATGAAAGTACTCCAAATACATACCAAACGTTAAAGTTTTTGGCTGCATAGTACTTGGACATGTGGTCTTGCCACATTTGAGTAAGGGGAAAACGGTCATCAATCCAACGAATGATACCACTGTCTGCTTTAGCGCGATTAGGATTACCGACAGCCATTACGCATTTCCTCCGTCTTCGCCAATAAGAATAACGGTGTCACTCTCATAAAAATGTGGCGGGATTTCTAAATTTGTTGGGGCAGGTTTGCCCTTATACACTCGTCCGGATAAGTCAAACGTCGAACCATGGCAAGGGCAGTAGAAGCCACCTTTCCAATTAGGGTCAAAATCCGTTGGCGCAACTTCTGGACGGTGCGTTGGTGAACAACCTAAATGAGTACAAATACCCACCATTACCATGATTTCGTCACGTAAAGAACGTGCCGCCGTACCTGGTATATAGTCAGGCTGCTTAGACTCAGCTGAAGCAGGGTCAGCTAAACTTTCGTTCAAAGCCACCAAGTTTGCTAATGCTTCTGCGCTACGGCGTACAATCCACACCGGCTTGCCACGCCATGAAACAGTCATTTGTTCACCTGGCTCTAGCTTACTGATGTCCGCCTTGACTGGAGCACCGGCTGCGCGGGCTCTAGCACTGGGGTTCCAGGATGCTACAAAAGGCACTGCTACTCCGACTCCACCAGCGGCACCCACAACTACGGATGTGCCGACCAGTACGCGACGTCGAGTCTTATTCACGCCATCATTACTCATTCAATTGGTCTCCAGCTAGGCTGTAAAAATATTGTCCGCAATAGTAAAGGAAAGGCACTAAATAGACAAGGTAATGCCCCACTCCAACCGCAAACAAACTCATTAATTTTAGTGCGAACAAAAAAAACCCAGCAACGCGGCTGGGTTTTTTTGAGATGCATCGAAACGATGCAAAAAAGCTTAACGCTTAGAGAACTGAGGACGCTTACGTGCTTTACGTAGGCCAACCTTTTTACGCTCAACTTCACGAGCATCACGGGTAACAAAACCAGCGGCACGTAGACTAGGACGCAATGTTTCGTCAAAGTTCATTAGTGCGCGGGTGATACCGTGGCGAATCGCGCCAGCTTGACCAAAACCACCACCGCCTTCTACGGTAATGTTTAGGTCAAATTTTTCAACTGTTTCTGTCAACTCAAGTGGCTGACGAACAATCATACGGGCTGTTTCACGACCAAAGTAAACTTCCAAAGTACGGCTGTTTACAGTGATGGCACCAGTGCCAGGAGTCATGAACACACGGGCGGTAGAGGTCTTACGACGACCAGTACCATAATATTGAGTAGCTGCCATGATCGTCTCCTTACAGTGTCAATGCTTGTGGTTGTTGCGCTTGATGTGGATGCTCAGTACCGGCATACACTTTAAGCTTGGAGTACATAGCGCGGCCCAAAGGACCTTTTGGCAACATACCTTTAACGGCGAATTCGATTGGACGCACAGGAGCGTGATCAATCAATTTTTCAAACGGCATAGAACGCAAACCACCTGGGTAACCAGTGTGACGGTAGTACATCTTGTCTTTTGCCTTGTTACCAGTTACACGAACCTTTTCTGCGTTAACAACAACGATGTAATCGCCTGTATCAACGTGAGGAGTGAATTCTGGCTTATGCTTGCCGCGTAGGCGACGAGCGATTTCAGTTGCCAT
>JGI26060J43896_10001062_pt1 | contig 10234 bp, 10 predicted proteins | sample MarorgKNORR_S2LV_6_FD_43896 | JGI IMG/M metagenome (IMG submission 43896) | reverse complement strand
CCCCGGTGGCGACCATCGATGCGATCTCAGCCTCGGTGCGACCCAGTTCCGCCAGCACCTCGAGGGTGTGCTGGCCCAGTTCGGGTGCAGTGGACCTGGCCTCCCACGGCGTGCCGTGGAAGTCGACAGGGGTGGCGACCATCGTGGTGGTCGCCACGTCGTCCGGCACGTCCACGAGCGCACCCGACGAGTGGAACGCCGGATCGGCCAGGAGGTCGTCGGGCGTGTTGATCGGCGCCCAGAAGAAGTCGGGCTCACCCCGGAAGACCTCGGACCACTCGTCGAGCGTCCGCTCGGCGAATATCGAGTCCAGCATGGCTATGAGCTCGGCAGCGTTGGCGGCCCGGTTGCCCGGACGGGCGAAACGCTCGTCGGTGAGCCACTCCGGATGTCCGACGGCCCGGGCCAGCGGCGGCCAGTGTCGCTCGCCATCCAGGCCCACGATCCAGAACCGCCGGCCACAGCCTGCCGTGTAGTTGTTCATGGCCGGATTGCCCATCGTGGCCCGCACGCCCACGTCCAGCGTCGCCCCCCACATCAACAGGATGTTCAGGTCGAAGCTGATGGTGTAGGCACCCTGGCGCATCAGCGAGGTCTCCACGAGTTGGCCCCTGCCGGACCGCTCCCGGTCAAAGAGGGCGGCCGAGATCGCAGCGGCCGCCGACATGCCCGTTGAGTGGTCGCCCATGCCACCGCGTTGGAACGGCGGATCGCCGCCGGGAACTGTCAGCAACGAGGCCAGGCCCGCCCGGGCCCAGAAGGCTCCGATGTCGTAGGCGGCCCGGTCGGCATCCTCTCCCTCACGGCCATAGCCGGTGATCTGCCCGTAGACCAGCCTGGGGAACCGTTCCGACAGCGACTCGTGGTCGAGGCCCAGGCGCCGGAGGGCGCCAACGCGGAGGTTCGTGATGAACACGTCGGCGTCGGCCAGGAGGTCCATGGCCACACCCAGGCCTTCGGTGGTCGTGAGGTCGACCACAATGCTGCGCTTGGAGCGGTTGTCCATCTCGAACACCGGGTTGGTGGGAAGGTCGCCGCCGAGCATTCGCTGGAACATCCTGCAGGGATCACCCGAGGGTGGTTCCAGCTTGACCACGTCGGCTCCCCAGTCGGCGAGGATGCCGCCGGTAGCAGGCCCGGCGATCCACACGCCCAACTCCACGACCTTCACGCCGGCCATCGGTCCTGCCATCTNGGTGCCCTCCATCGTGGTCGCATCGGGCTTGCTCCGGCGACGTTAGGCCCGCGTGNCNGTCGGGTGACGAACCCGACCTCGGNTACGGTCGGCACGGTGATCCTGTTCGTCTGCACCGGCAACACCTGCAGGTCCGCGATGGCGGAGGCGTTGCTGCGCCACGGCCTCCGGGAGAGGGGTCCGGATGCCTGTGTCGTGGCCTCGGTNGGCACCGAGGGCGGGGGCTCCCCGGCTACGTACCAGGCCGTGGAGGTGCTGGCCGCCCGGGGCATCGACCTGGCGGAGCATCGCAGCAGGCAGTTGACGACGGAGTCGGTGGCCGACGCCCACCTCATCGTGGCCATGACCCGTAGGCACGAGGCGGCGGTGACGGCGATGGTCCCGGCGGCCCGGTCGCGCACCTTCCTGGCCGGCGAGGTGGCACGCCTCGGCGCAGGAGTGGGGCCGGTCGGAGAGGGCGGCGTGGTCGCCTGGGTGAGGGCCATGGACGGAGCCCGGGGAGGCCACTTCACCACCGGCCGGGTGGCCGACGAGGTTCCCGATCCCTACGGGGAGCCGTTGGAGTCGTACAGACGGTGCGCCGATCGCCTCGACGGCATCTGCGCAACCCTGGCGAGGCTGCTGGTACCCACGGCCTGAGCGGCCCCGGTTACCGTCGGAGGCCATGGAGTTCACCCGCACCGCTGCCGAGGACGCCTTCGCCGACGAGGTCCGGACCTGGCTGGAGGAACACCTCGGGGGAGCCAACGCTGGGTTGCGCGGCAGGGGAGGCGTAGGCCAGGAGGACGTGGAACCGGAGCGCCTGCTGGAGTGGGAACGCGAGCTGGCCACAGGTGGATGGTTGGGCCTCGACTACCCCGTCCACCTGGGNGGCCGTGACGCCTCCCTCTCCGAACAGGTGGTCTTCCACCAGACGTACGTGGAGNCCAGGGCGCCCGGCCGCATNCCCAACATCGGCCTGACGCTCCTGGGTCCGACGCTGGTCGCCTTCGGCACCCCGGAACTCCAGGAGCGGTTCATCCCGTCGATCATCTCCGGCACCGAGCACTGGTGCCAGGGGTACTCGGAGCCGAATGCCGGATCGGACCTCGCCAACGTCTCCACCCGGGCCCGGCTCTCCGGCGACAGATGGCTCGTGACGGGCCAGAAGACGTGGACCTCGCTGGCCCAGTACGCCCAGTGGGCGTTCGTGCTGTGCCGGACCAATCCGTCCAGCGAACGCCACGCCGGCCTTTCCTACCTGCTGGTCCCGATGGACCAGCACGGGGTCGAGGTTCGGCCGATAGTCCAGGTGACGGGCGGCTCGGAGTTCAACGAGGTCTTCTTCGACGATGCCGTGACCGAAGAGGCCATGGTCGTCGGAGGAGCCGGCAACGGTTGGGCGGTGGCGATGGGAACCCTCGGGTTCGAGCGGGGGGCGTCGACCCTCGGACAGCAGACCGGCTACCGCAGGGAGCTGGACTCCCTCCTCGAGTTAGCCCGGGCCAACGGTTCCATCCGGGATCCGTCGCTCCGACAGGACCTGATGCGCTCCTACAGCGAACTGGAGATCCTCCGCTACAACCAGTTGCGGATGCTCACGGCGCTCGTGGCCGACGGGGTGCCCGGCCCCGAGATGTCTATCGGCAAGCTCTACTGGGCCTCCTGGCACCGGAGGCTCGGCGAGCTGGGGATGCGGGTCCGCGGGACCAGCGCCATGGTGGGCGTAGATGCCACCCCGCCACTGGAGGATCCCCTGGATATCGGCTACCACCTCGACTCGCTCCAGCGGACCTTCCTCTACAGCAGGGCGCACACCATCTACGGCGGCTCCAACCAGGTGCAGCGCAACGTGATCGGTGAACGGGTGCTGGGCCTTCCCCGGGAGCCCCGGTAGCGGTCATCGGTCGTTCCACCCCGTACGATTTTCATTCAGATCTACGTGCCCCAGATCANCAGGAGATTCCATGACCGAGGCCTACATCGTCGATGCCGTCCGCACGCCCACGGGCAAGAAGGGCGGTGGGCTGTCTCAGGTGCATCCCGCCGACATGGGGGCACACGTGATCAAGGAGGTCCTGGTGCGCAACGACGTGGACCCCATGGCCGTTGAGGACGTGGTGTTCGGATGCGTGGACACCCTCGGTCCCCAGGCGGGCGACATCGCACGCACGGCGTGGCTGGCCGCCGGCCTGCCGGAGGCGATCCCGGGTACGACCATCGACCGCCAGTGCGGCTCCGGGCAGCAGGCAGTGAGCTTCGCAGCGATGGGCATCATGTCCGGCCTGCAGGACCTGGTGGTGGCTGGCGGCGTGCAGAACATGAGCATGATCCCCATCGGCCTGGCCCTCGAGGCGGCCAGGCCCTTCGGGCACGAGGATCCCTTCTCAGGGTCCACCGGCTGGGTGGAGCGCTATGGAACCCAGGAGGTTTCGCAGTTCCGGGGTGCCGAGCTGATTGCCGAGAAGTGGAACATCAGCCGCGAGGAGATGGAGGCATTCGCCTTCACGAGCCACGAGCGGGCCATCGTCGCCATCGACGAGGGGCGCTTCGAGCGCGAGGTGGCACCGCTGGCCGGCGTCGAGGTGGACGAGGGTCCCCGGCGGGGTGGCAGCTTGACAAGATGGCCCAACTGTCGCCCCTGGTGGAGGGAGGCCGGATCACGGCTGCCCTGGCCAGCCAGGTGAGCGACGGTGCCGCGGCCATCCTGGTGGCCTCGGAGAGGGCAATCCAGGAGCACGGTCTCACACCGCGGGCCAGGATCCACCACATCAGCGTGCGTGGCGACGACCCGATCTACATGCTCTCCGGTCCCATAGCGGCCACCACCTACGCACTGGAGAGGTCCGGGATGTCGATCGACGACATCGACCTGTTCGAATGCAACGAGGCCTTCGCCCCCGTGCCGATCGCGTGGATGGCTGAACACGGGGTGCCCCACGAGAAGGTCAACGTGAACGGCGGGGCGATCGCCTTGGGCCACCCGCTGGGCTGCAGCGGCGCCAAGCTCATGACCACCCTGCTCAACGAGCTGGATCGCACGGGCGGGCGCTACGGGCTCCAGACGATGTGCGAGGGCGGCGGCCAGGCGAACGTGACGATCCTCGAGCGCCTCTGATCGGTTGGCCGTCCGGAGGTCCGCTCCGGAGCAGGTCGGATGTGGCACAGGTCAGGTGGCTCAGCCCACGATGGCGTCGACGAGGCCCCAGTCCAGTGCCGTGGCGGCGTCGATGGTGGTGCCGGTCAGGCACATCCGGGCCGCCTGTTGGCGCCCGATGCGCCGCGGGACGCTGACAGTGCCTCCAGCGCCCGGCATGAGCCCCATGGAGACCTCCGGTAGGGAGAACGTCGCCGAGTCCGTGGCCTCCAGGCTTCCGGCGAAGGCAGCTAACTCGACCCCGGCACCGACGGCGGGGCCGTGCACCCGGACGGTGAGGCGGTCGGCCAGCCGGTCCAGCCAGGGTGCGGCGTTGGCCGACGACCGGATCAGGTGCGCCGCTACCGGATCGGCGACCGTGCCGAACTCGGCAGGGTCACCGCCACAGCAGAACGCCGACCCGTTGCCGGCCAGCAGGACCTTGACGGCTGTCGCCCGGCGCCGCCAGCGGGCGTAGTGCCTCGACCAGGGCGTCGCGCATNGCGGCGGAAAACGCATTCCGGAGCCGGGGGCGGTTCAGCGTCAGCCTCACGGTGTCGTCGTCGGCATCCACCAGCACGGGAGGTTCGGCCTCGACCGGCCTGACCCGTCGCCCGCGACCCTCCAGCCAACGCGCGAACTCGGCGCCAGCCTGCAGGGCGCCGTATGCCGTGGACTCCAGCAGCAGTCCGGCTGCTGTGTCCAGGCCCTCACCGTGGCGCAGGACCTGGCAGCAGGCCAGCGCCGCCCGAGGGGTGCCGGCGATCCCATCGGCGATCCCGGCGGCATCGACGGCATCCTCGACCAGCACGTCGAAGGCGGGGGCGCTGCCCGGGGCGGCCAGCCCGATGGAGACGACGGCCAGTCGGGCCAACGAGGCGGCGGCCTCCGGCGGGAGCAGGTGGGCGTCTTCCACGACCAGCAGGGGCAGGTCGCGCAGCACGCCGATGTCGAGGTCTGCGGCGGGCGTCGTGAGGCGCGTGGCCGCTTCGTCCAGGGACAGCACACGGTGCGGAACTGCGATGACCACCCGACCAGTCTGCTCGTTGCCCGGGCGCTCGTCAGCCCGTGGAACCGTCGCCCAGGTGGGCGAGGTCCGAACGCAGCACCCGCCTCAGCAACTTTCCGGTGTCGTTGTAGGGGAGCGACCCCACGAACTCCACGTGGTCGGGTGTGCGGTTGGAGCGCAGTCGGTCCCGCACGGTGTCGCGTAGCTCGTCGGAGCTGGCCGAGGCCCTCGGGTGGAGGACCACAGCGGCGATTATCCGTTCCCCCCACTGCCTGTCGGGCAGGCCGATGGCTGCCGCGTCCGCCACCGCCGGGTGGCAGACCAGGACCTCCTCGATCTCACCGGGGGAGACGTTCTGGCCACCCTTCACGATCACGTCGTCGATCCGGCCCGTGACGTGGAGGAACCCGTCAGCGTCCATCCAGCCGCCGTCGTGGGTGGGGAACCAGCCGTCGGCGGTGAGACGTGGGGCCGACCCCCGGTACTCGCCTGAGACCTGCTCTCCCCGGACCCAGATCTCCCCGGGCTGGCCCACAGCCACCTCGTCTCCGATGTCGTCCCGGATAGTGACCTGGATCGTGGGTAGTGGCCGCCCAGCCGAGCCGAGGCGTGCACGGACCACCGGATCAGCACTCGCCATGGCCTCCCGGTGCTCGTCNGGTCCCAGCAGGGCGACTGTCGAACTGGTCTCGGTGAGCCCGTAGGCGTTCACGAATGCGGTGGTCGGAAGCAGCTCNAGGGCCCGCTGGATCGTGGGTGACGGCATCCNGCCGCCGCCGTAGGAGAGGGACCGCAGCGTCTGCAGCCCCGGTCCGTCGGGGCCTTCGGCATCCAGNACTTCGACGATGCGCGTCAGCATCGTGGGTACCACCATGGCGCTGGTGACCGACTCGGCCCGGACGAGGGTGACCCAGTCGTGGGCATCGAAGGTGGGCAGCTGCACGACCCGTCGCCCCGCGTAGACGTTGGAGAGGATGGCCGCGATTCCGGCCACGTGGTACGGCGGCACGCTCACGAGGGCGGCCTCGTCCTCGTGAGCGCCCATGAACTCCACCGATCCCAGGACGTATGACACGAGGTGACGGTGGCGAAGCACCGCCGCCTTGGGCTCACCGGTGGTGCCGCTGGTGAACAGCTCGATGGCGGTGCCCTCGCCGGTCATGTCCCATTCGGGTTCGGGCGGGTCGGCGCCGTCGACGAGGTCCATCAGAGAGCGGCGCGACAGGAGGCCGATGCCGTCGATGCCGGTCAGTCGATCGGGGGAGTCGGGGTCCACGATGATGATCGCCGGGGAGATCCTGGAGGCCAGAGCGGCCAACTCGTCGTCGGTAAGCCGGTAGTTGAGGGGCACGAAGGGCAGGCCGGCCCATGCCGCTCCGAAGAGCGATACGGGCAGGGCGGCCGATGACAGGTCGGCCATGGCCACGTGCGAGCCGCCATCGGCGCGGAACCGTACGGATGCCGCACCGGCGGAATCGTAGAGGTCCCGGTAGGTGAGGCCGCCGTCAGACGGTCCGAGGGCGACCCGGTCACCGAAACCGTCCGCTGCCATCTCCAGCAGCATCATGAGGTTCACGTCGTAGCCCTATCTTGTCGTGGGGCTGCCGGCCCGGGTCAGTCCGAGGCTGGCAGGGGCTTGGCTTCCTTCAGGTCGAGCAGGGCGTCGCCGATGCCCAGGGATCCGTCCCCCGGCTTCGTGCAGAGCACCTCGACGGTCTCGTCCGGGTCCACGTAGCGCTTGCCCATGAGGGTCCCACCCGATGCCCCCTCGGCGGGCAGGCCGCCGTCGGCCGCGGCTCCCGCAGCGAGCATGGGTGCACCGCCACACCTCAGGTCGACTTCACCGGCACCTTTCACGACGATCACCTGGGTGGTGCAGACGCTGCTGGTGAACCGGCTTCCGGGCTTCAGGGATGGCATCTGGGTGTCTCCTGGTGGGACCGTCCGACCTCCCCATGTTCCCCCATGGATCCCGGCCGGGGCTACTCGGAGATAGGGCCAGGGCCGAACCTGGCGCCGCCCGTTGGTACCGTCCGACGGGCATGGATGGTGGCCCCGACCCGATTCGGCTTCTGGAGGACCTCCTCGCCGGGGACCCGTTCGACGCCACCGGAGCGTCGTCGGACTGGGCCGCCTCAGGGGCGATGGCCCTGACCGGCCCGGCTGACGGCGCAGCGCGTCAGGCGCCGTCCGCCATCGTCGACGTGATGCGGCGCCTGGCCGACCACTATGTGGCGTTCGACGGCGACCCGACGGACGGTCCCGCCCTGCTGGGGGAGCGGGCCGCGCTGGCTGGCATGGGCCGGCATGGCGCCACCTCGGTCGGGGGCAACGCCTACCTGATGGACGCCGGGGATGGGGTGGTCTGCGTGAACCTGGCTCGACCCGATGACCTGGCGGCCCTTCCGGCACTGCTGGGCGCTGACGTGGATCCCACCGACTGGCGCAGCGTCGAACGCCTTATCGGACGCCTGTCCTCTGCGGGGCTGGCGGGGCGCGCTGATCTGTTGGGAGTGCCGCTGGGCGTGCCCGGAACAGCTCCGACCAGGCCGGCGGCCGTGACCGTCGGGGGGGCCTCGCCTCGGTGCTACGACCGACCCCTCGTGGTCGAGCTGGGGTCGTTGTGGGCGGCACCCCTCTGTGGGGACCTGTTGCGAAGGGCCGGATGTCGGGTGGTGAAGGTCGAGAGCCGGGCCCGACCCGACGGGGCCAGGAGCGGTCCCGGGTCCTTCTTCGACCTCCTGAACGGCGGCAAGGAATCGGTCGTGGTCGACCCATCCGTCGCCGACGGCCTCGAGTTGGTCCACCATCTCGTCTCGGCGGCCGACGTGGTGGTGGAGTCCAGCCGCCCACGGGTGATGGGCCAGTGGGGCGTCGACGTCGAGGCGCTGGTGGATGCGGGCACCGTCTGGACCTCTATCACGGGGTACGGGCGGACGGGACCCCGGTCGTCGGGCGTGGCGTTCGGCGACGACGCGGCGGTCTCCGGAGGCCTGCTGCTGGAGGATCCGATGGGCTTCGTGGCCGACGCCGTGGCAGATCCGGTGACGGGCCTGCTGGCGGCTGTCCTGACCCTCGCGGCGTTGGGCAGCGGCAGGGGACACCTGGTGGATTTGTCGTTGGCGGGAACGGCCGGATGGCTGGCTGGCGACGGCACGGAACCCGACGTCGCCTGCGGCGTGGAGGTCGCTCCGCCGCGGGCCCGCCGGGTCGGTGCACGGGCTGCGCTCCTGGGCGCAGACACGGCTTCGGTGATGGTCGGTCTCGGTACCTGACACGGCATCAGATGTGTGGAGCGCACTACGGTGGCGCCGTGAGCGAGGAGACGAACGCCGTAATTTCTACCGGGGCAGCAGAATCGGAGACCGACCTACGGGCGTCGGACGGTCGCATTCCCGGGCGTCGGGGACTGGCCACCCGGCAGAAGTTGCTGGATGCCACCCGCGCCGTGCTGGACACAGTTGCCTACCGCGACCTCAAGGTCGTGGACATAGCGCGTCAGGCGGGGACCTCGCCGGCCACCTTCTACCAGTACTTCCCGGACGTGGAGTCGGTGATGCTGACCCTCGCCGGGAACCTGTCGGAGGCGTGGCACTCCGACCTCCGACAGCTGGTCACGAACCGCGACTGGGATACCGATCCGGACGGAGCGGCCCACGTCGTGGCCGACGGGATGCTCGAGTTCTGGACCCGCCACAAGCCCGTGCTGAGGGTGCTGGACCTCACCTCCATGGAGGGCGACCTGCGATTCCGGGAGATCCGGAGCTTCCTGTGGCCGGCGCCACGGCCGCCCTCATGGACCTGGCGGCCGAACGGGAGACTCCGGGCGACCCGATGGCCTCAGCCGGTGTCGTGGTTGGAATGCTGGCCCACGTCGCCAACCACCAGCATGGCCTGGAGCGGTGGGGTGTCTCCCACGAACTCCTGGTCGACACGGTCGCCGGCATCATCCGGCGAACGATCGTGGGCCTGGCCTGAGCGGCCGACTCCGGTCCCGATGGTCGGGATCGTCGCCGCAGCCTCGCCGGTAGCCTCGGCGCGGTGACATCAAGAGTCCGCTTCGCACCATCGCCCACCGGTTTCCTGCACGTCGGAAGCGCCCGGACGGCACTGTTCAACTGGCTGCACGCCCGTTCGGTGGGTGGCACCTTCGTGCTCCGGATCGAGGACACCGACGCCGAGAGGAACCGCAGCGACCTCACCGACAGCCTGCTGGCCGAGTTGGAGTGGCTGGGCCTGGACTGGGACGAGGGCCCGTACTTCCAGTCGGAACGGCGCGATCGTCACCGCGAGGTGGTGGAGGACCTGCTGGGGAGCGGGCAGGCCTACCTCTGTGATGCCGAGAACCGCGAGGTGGACGGGTCGACCATGGTGGATGGCCTGGCCGTGCGCTTCCGCATGCCGGCGGGTGCAACCATGGCCTTCGATGACATCGTGCGCGGCGAGGTGTCGTTCGCCACCGACGACCTCGAGGACTTCGTCATCTGGAGGTCCAACGGCTCGCCGATGTTCCTGCTGGCCAACGCCGTGGACGACGCCGACATGGGCATCACCCAAGCCATCCGCGGGGAGGACCTCCTCTCCGGCGTGCCGAAGGTGCTCCTCCTGCTGGATGCCATGGGGGCGCCCCGGCCCACGTACGCACACCTGCCGCTGCTGGTCAACGAGCAGCGTAAAAAACTCTCCAAGCGCCGCGACGACGTCTCGATCGGCGACTACCGGGAGCGCGGCTACCTCCCGGAGGCGATGGTCAACTACCTGGCGCTGCTGGGCTGGGGGCCGCCGGACGAGGTCGAGATCCGTCCCCTCGGCGAGATCGTGGACCTGTTCCGAATCCAGGATGTGAACAAGGCGGCGGCGTTCTTCGATCTGAAGAAGTTGGAGCATGTCAACGCCACACACCTCCGGGCACTGG
>JGI26060J43896_10001060_pt1 | contig 10246 bp, 10 predicted proteins | sample MarorgKNORR_S2LV_6_FD_43896 | JGI IMG/M metagenome (IMG submission 43896) | reverse complement strand
AAAAGTTTGGCGGAGTGGACGGGACTCGAACCCGCGACCTCCTGCGTGACAGGCAGGCATTCTAACCAAACTGAACTACCACTCCGTACTTAATAAGTGACTCATTATAATGAATGTTACAACTTATTTACTATTATTTATTTGATTGATAAAAGATTTTAGTGCCTGTCTATATGCTCTTAGTAAATGATTCCAATGGTTCTGTTAATAAGCCAGAAAAAACCCATTGCACCCAATACATATGAAACACCGGTCGCTGATTCATTATATTTATTGAATTTATAAGCCAACCAAATTAAAACACTAAAAACAGGAATCATTAATAACTGACCTGCTTCAATTCCAAGATTAAAAAAGAGCAAAGAAAGAAGCAGTTGTTCATTCGCTATGCCTATTTCAGTGAGGGCATTAGCAAAACCAAGCCCATGCAGTAAACCAAATCCAAATGCGATTAACCAGGGTGTTGATTTGTACTTTTTATTCTCACCAATTTCTAAAGCTAAAAAGACTATGGTCAAAGCAATAACAGCTTCAACAGTGGTCCGAGGTAAAGAAATCAAATCTAGAACGGAAAGCCCTAATGTAATACTGTGCGCCACGGTAAAGGCGGTTATTGTCTTGATCAGGTTTAGAGTACCGGAAACCAGGAACATTAAACCGAGTATAAATAGAATATGGTCGACACCGCTAATTAGATGATCGATACCAAGAGTAAGATAACTTGAAGGAATGGATTGTTTTTTTATAGGCACCAGCAATCTTGGTTCTTTAAGGTTCATTAAACCTTCGAACACATCGTTATTGCGGTCAGTAAAGGTCACCAAAGCATCGGTAAGTACACTGAGGTTTGTGACTTCTATGGTTTGACCTTTTAAGGACTCGATACAAATTAAATCAATCTTTTCAACTAAATACTTGCCTTGTTGATAAGGAGATTGAGTTTCACTTGAACACGTCTCAGGAAAAATAATTTCTGCTCTGGGTCCAATATTTTTAATAGGGTACATCCAGTTGATTTGATATTCATTGTCAGCTATTTCATCAATAACAAGGTGCGCTGGGTTAAACTCATGTGCGCTCAGAAAAGGAGAAAATATAATAATGAACAGTAAACTGCACAGCCTAAGATTAGACATCAAAATGTTAAATTAGGATTAATAATGATTCGGTACTCAGATTTAACATTATTAATATATTGATTTACGGCATTCTCTTTGTTCAGGGTAAGATAATCACTAAGTACTTGATCTCTTATTTCATTAAAAGACGGATAAAAACCATCCTGATAATCCCTTAATAAAACTAAGTGATGTCCAAAGGATGATTCAACAGGCCCCGACCACTTATTTGCTTCCATGTCATCAAAGGCGACGATGAAGTTATTACCAAAGTTTCTGGCAATTTCCTCAAGGGTTTTTTCTGTGAAATTTTTACCCAGAAGATAAGGGTCAGAATCTATAGATTTTTTATCAGCCAATAAATCATTCAATGCTTGAATTGACCTTGCTTGAGAGTCAGTTTCTTTTGTAAAAAAAAGATGGGTAAAGCTATAGTTAGGTTTTATAAAATATTTTTCTTTATTCTCATCGTAAAATTGTCTTAAGACTTCTTGATTGGGATTTTCAGGAAGAGTTTCTTGTTTTAAGAACGTTATCTTTTGAGCCAAACGTCTCTTTATGATCCTGTCTTCTTTATCCAGCCCCAGTAATAGAGCCTCCCTATAGAGAATCTCTTCTTCAACTAGATTGTTAATTATTTTAACAATTTCTTCATCCGTAGGATCTCTCCCTACTTGAGACTTCCAGGCTGAAATAAGACTGGTTAATTCTTGGTCAGAGATGTAGATATCTTTATTATCTTCATCAGGGTTTAAAGCTAATCAATCAGATAAATAAGACATCCGACAATCAGAAAAATTAATATTCTTTTACGCAATTTAGTGGGCGCTACAAGTAAATACTAACCCTTTGTTGATATAGACCCTGCTAATGGGATTATATCTAGATTGTCTTGTGGTGGGACGTACCAAATAGGTGACGTCCATGCCCTTTCTTGTATGGTTTGGTGTAAACCGGTTCTAGGTTTTAAACCTGCCTTAATAGCATCCCATGTCGACCATCGACAGGTTGGATTTTCCAAAACTCTAACATAATAAAAAGATTTTACATCTGGATCAAAATCAGGATCAGACCATCTGGTTTTAAGTTCTGCTGAACCGACACCTTGTGTGATAGAACAATCATTAATATTTACCCTTGCCCCATTATCAGGACATCTATTGGTTACCGGATCAACACTCAATCCATCTGAGCACGCAACATCATAAACCATTTCATAAGGCACTGCACTGGTGGCATCTATCCAACCTTTGATGATTTGTATTCTTTGTAGAGGAGAACCATTTTTATCACGCTGTGCCCAAACAATAAAATCAGGAGACTGTGTTCCTTCAGCCATCAAGTCAGCGCCCATGGTTACGCCCTTTGCGTATGCTTCCTTAATTAATGATTCAGAATTTAGATCTATGGATTGCATGTCATAGCCTGCAAAAAAACGGACAGCCGTCCTCGTTCCAGTGGTCGCGAACGTTTCTTTTCTCTTAAACGCTGCAAATATTGAATCCCTGGTATTTTCTTCAGCCCATGCGACAGCCAAGCCTGCAGCACCCCATTGATCAAAAAATCCGGGAGCAGTGTATGTGCCCTGCTCTTCTTCGCTAACACCCAAGGGTTGTCTGTATTCTTCAGCATACTCTTTCAACATACTGACTCTATCTGCTGACAACGGCACAGACCCTCTAGCCATAGCAGTGCCATCGAGTAAACCGACCTTAGACCAATAATTATTCTCGTCGTATGCCCCTGCCCCAGTATGAGAATCGCTTGAACCTATGAGGCCAAATTTATAAGGATTCCCTTGGCGTGTCCACTCTAGACGTAATCCTCTCAAATAAGCATCCCTCACATAACCACCCGCGGGCATGCTGTATGTTGGAGGCCTACTGCCTATTCTTTTATTCATAATTTCAAAATCTGCCCAGTCATCATCAGGCGAAAGCAGTGGGTGTGTTTCCGATGTTCCTTTAACTTGGGTGATCTCAACAAGCGGTTCATTTCTCATTCTTTTTTCAGAGTAAGCACTGTCAATTGGATAACTTCTAAATGTCTCCATCTCAAACATCTGGCCATTCGAGCCATTGCTGTTATGTGGCATGGCTAAAGAATCAACACCTTTGTCTCTTAATTTGTCCATCCAAGTCCATAGGTCTTCAGGATTTATGGAATCAATTCTTGACCAAGGTCTAATTGGGGCTTCAGAAGAATTAAAGATAACATTCCTGTGAAGGTTGCCACCCTCAACATTGGTTGAAGAAGTAAATTCATAACCAATAAATGAAGTAAATTTCCCTGGATCATTATGCTCTTCAGCAGCTCTGGCGATATCAGCCCAAGCAGATTTATGCACATCATAATCAAATACTTTTAAGGCAAGTGCTGAGTTCTTAGTTAACCAAGCCTTGATGACTCTGGGGTGCCAATAGGGATATTGTTCAACTATATTTCCACCTATGATACTGCTAAATAGATTGGCTCTTTGACCAAAGGACGCATCATTCATGTTCTCTGGTCTATTAAGATTGTGAAAAGGTTTGGAAATGGGCTGTTGTGAGACTTTGGTAGTGGTATCAGCCATTGCATTGACCATCCCTAAAAAAATACCGTGATCAGTCACAGCGTAAAAATCTAAGGGTTCACGCAACTTCATTTCATAACCCATTGGATGCTTAATTCCTTCGCCTTTTGCATAACGATACGCATCATCCGGTGTGGCTGTGATACCGAAAACATAGGCATCAAAAGAGTATGATGTGTGTACGTGTAGATCCCCATAATATGGATTTCTATCCTCATTAGAGGTAATTGACGCGGTTTGAGTCTCAGATTTATCAACAGAAAAATCAACTATTTCTAGTGACGACTCGCTTTGGCCAAACATATATATCAAGTACAGACCAAGAGCAACTATAAGAACAATTGAAGATTTACTAAGTTTCATTTTTTTCCTCTTAAAAAGTATCGATAAAGGTTATAACTATTGATTAAAAGAGTCAAACCTAGACCCAATAGTTGCTGGAACAGGGTGGTTTCCCAGAAGTAAAAGAAGATTCAACAGATTAAACAGGAGAATTTAAGTAGGTAATAGTTAATTGCAAACAAGTGGCAAAAGTAGCCCAGAGAAGATATGGAATATTTGCGTAGACTATCCAGCGAAGCTCAGGAGCGGCATACCACAGTGCATAGAGGGCCCAGACAAGCGTCCCAGCGACAAACAGAATATCAATTGAAGCAAGTAAGTTGTTTTTGAGACCAAACTGTAGTGGAGTAAATGCAAAATTAAATACGAGATTTAGAGCAAAAGGTAGTGCAATTATCCAAGGAATCTGCTTTGTGAACGCCTTATAAAAAACAGTACCGAATGAAATAGCGATAATCGCATAAAGCATTGCCCAAACTGGACCAAAGAGCCACGCCGGTGGCGACCAAGAAGGTTTTATAAGTTGTGCATACCATTCATAGCTTTGCATATAACTTGTATATTATATTGGATAAGTATTTTTATCAAAAAACCAGGATAGACCGCCGAGATTCGATTTTATCTATGCTTGCCTTTATTCCATCCACTTTTCGCTAGATATTTTTCTGCGGATTGGATTGCTCCACTTTCAATGCTTGTTGCCATACTGTCGTTCCATCGGTTCAAATATCCAAATAGTGATATAACGGCCAAAATTTCGACTATTTCTCCATCATCCCAATATTTTTGCAATCGCTGTTGAAGACCTTCATCAACTGCATTAGGGATCTGTGATGCAGCCAATGTAAAATCCAGTGCAGCTCTTTCAGCCTCATTAAATGATTTATGAGTTCTATATTCCCAAATATTATCCAGTTGTTCTTGTTCCGCACCGTATCGCTCTGCAGCTCTGATGGCATGTGCTTGACAGTACTTGCACCCTGCTGCATTGCTGCTCACCCAGGCAATGATTCTTTTAAAAGCGGAAGTAACGCTTCCGTGGTTCGCCATCACAGCCATATTCAAAGTTATGAAAGAGCGTGCAATTTCAGGTCTTATTTGCATCGTTAACACGGAATTTGGACAGAACCCTAGAGTCTCGTTAAAAAATTCAGCTAATTTACTGACCTCTGGATTGGAGTCTGGAGAAAGCGGTTTCACTAATGGCATCTATAATCCCTCATTAAAAGTTAAAAGTATTATAAAGCAAAACCCTATAGGCGTTAGCTTTATAGGGTTTTAAACGACTTTAAGCAATGGTGGGTGCTGACGGGATCGAACCGCCGACATTCGCCTTGTAAGGGCGACGCTCTACCAGCTGAGCTAAGCACCCAAGTAAAGTATCTATGAAAGTCTGTTTCCACTGCATGACAAGGAGTTCAACCAACCATTCACAGCGAGATGATACATCATCTTTCAGCCTGTTTCACTAATGTAACATCAAAAGTAACATCAAAATCTGCCCTGAAACCCCTATGAAATAAATTTATGTAATTACGAACACAGCGGATAATGAGGCATTTGAGAGCATCATGGGAATATTGGATGAGATTGAAGCTTTGAAAAGATCTAGTGGTTGATTTTTTTCATCCTTTATTAGCCAATAGTGCTTTGAGTAGTTCTAAGTTTCTTCTATTGGTTCGCATTAAAGTTTTAGTGTCAAAGTTATCGTTTAATTCTTCTATCATTCTAACAAGTTCTTTTTTTGATAATCGCCTTGTTTTAACTTGTTTTGCTTTGTCTAATTCCTTTTCCCAATTGTCAGTAGGTTTATGAGTTGCCTCACCAAGTGCTTGTTGGAAGATGTCTGAATTTTTCTTTTTCATTTAAGTTAATTAGAAAATGCCGGATTCCAATCCGGCAGCCATGATCATCCCCAATTCTTCACACTCGATGAGCTGACTGTCGTCAACATCGCCGACGATCAATACCGGTTCCTGTATTTGTTTGATAGCAAGCCCGTTCAAAATTCGGGTGATGCTTTTTATTGCTCCGGTGCCGTCATTTCCCGCGCACACGAACAGTGCATAAGGCATGCCATCAATTTTGTCTTCACATGGATAGTAGATGCGATCAAGAAAATATTTTATTGCTCCGCTCATATAGCCAAAATTTTCTGGTGTCCCTAGAAGTAGTCCATCTGCCCAGAGAACATCGTCCGCTGAGGCCTCAAGTGCATCACGGACTTGAACTTCAACGCCGTTAATATCTGGATTTTTCGCACCTTTAATAACCGCATCAGCCATAGCACTGGTTGTACCAGATTGCGAGTGGTAAACGATCAGGAGGTGTTTCGATTTACTGGTCATTTTCTATTATCCATAAAAGACGATGTACGATCTTTGCTATAACGTATTCTAGTTCCGTCATCCGTCTATTAAATCTCTTTGGGTGGTCATAAATTAAATATACACCCTACCCGTTATAAGAGACTATCGTTTTCTTGGGGGTATGTGCTATTGAGAAAAAATTATTTTTTGTGAAAATATGCCGCCTAAAATCGAAGTAACATCAAATGTAACATCAAAATCTGCCCTGAAACCCCTATGAAATGAGTTTATGTAATTTATTTCGATAAATAAATGTAAATTTGTACCTTAGAAGGTTAAAGAAATTACCCAGACAAGAGTGTAATCTATAAATATGAAAAAACTCATCCTTATATCTAAACATCACAGCCAGACTAAAAGGAGTAAAAAAATGAACTTTAAAACTATAAATTCAATAAAAACCCTGGCCTGCTGTCTGTTTTTATTTTCACTTCCTTTGTATGGCAACGACCTAAAAACACAGCTCGAGAGCGACTTACCAACCCTTATGGGGAAAGTGGTGGAGTGGAGACACGATATACACCAACATCCAGAGCTCAGCAATAGAGAGTTTAGAACAGCCAAAAAAGTTGCTGACCATCTTCGGTCACTGGATATTAAGGTTGAAACAGGCATAGCCTACACCGGTGTTGTAGGTTATATAGAAGGTGGGCTCGAAGGGCCCACAATTGCCTTAAGGGCCGACATGGACGCGCTGCCTGTTGAGGAGAAAACAGGCCTCCCTTATGCCTCAAAAGAACGAGCCAGTTATTTGGGCAACGATGTCGGGGTAATGCATGCATGCGGCCATGATGCTCATGTTGCTATTTTGATGGGTGTTGCTGAGTTTTTAGCAAAAAACCGACAGGCTTTAAAAGGAAATATTTTACTGATTTTTCAACCTGCTGAGGAGGGCCCCCCAGAAGGGGAAGGNGGCGGAGCAAAAATGATGCTGGACGAAGGCCTGTTTGANAGGTATTCACCAGAAGTGGTTTTTGGTTTGCACGTNNCTAATGTCAAACACGGNCATGTTTTTCTTAAGCCAGGACCAGCAATGGCAGCAGCGTCTGCATATCGAATAAAAATAAAAGGAGTGCAAGCCCATGGTTCAAGGCCGTGGGATGGTGTTGATCCGATTATGGCAACAGCAGAATTAATTACCTCACTAAACACCGTGGTCAGCAGAAGGATTAATATCATTAACAACCCGGCGGTTGTTTCTGTGGGTATTGTTAAGGCAGGAACTAGAAATAATATTATCCCAGAAGATTCCGAGATTGTTGGCACCATAAGAACTTTTGACCCTGTTTTGAGAGCAGAGATTTACGATGAAATTAGACAAATAACAAAAGGAATAGCGATTGGTACAGGCACAGAGATTAATGTGGAGTTCGATGTTGGAGGTTTTTATCCGGTCACCATAAATAACCCAGAGCTTTATCTTTCTATGAAGGGTTCTCTTATTGAGGCTACAAAAGGAAAGTTTATAGAGCGAGAAAAGCCAGTTACTGGCGCCGAAGACTTTTCATTTTTCGCTCAAGAGGTACCTGGGCTTTATTTCTCATTAGGGGTTAATAAAAAAGGCGTTACCGAATTACAACCAGGCAACCACTCGCCGTATTTTACTATTGATGATGACGCGCTTGATCAAGGTTTCAAGTCTCTGGTTTATTTAACTTTGGATTATCCAGAGGTTCAAAAAAACTGAACAGTAGTGCTGATATAAGGATTAGTTTTTTCATACCTAAATCCTAATAAGAACCTAGACCCTGGGGGGTTAAGTTCTCACTCAATTTCAGATTTTCTCTTGGCTATAAACTCAAGTAAAGCTTCATCAATTGCAGGATCCAATTTTGGAGCTTCGTATTCTTTTAACATTTCTTTCCATTTTAAATTGGCGCGCATTGCACAGTCCAAACTTCCTTCTTCTTCCCATTGCTCAAAACTTTTGTTATCAGCGAGTTCAGACCGATAAAAAGCAGATTCAAAATTAGCTAGTGTATGTGCCGCACCTAAAAAGTGACCGCCTGGACCATTCTCCCTGAAGGCATCCATTGCTTGAGCATTTTCAGATAAATCAACACCTTCAAGCATCACAGCAAGCATTCCTGCTTGATCTGCATCCATTATAAATTTCTCATACCCCATAGAAAGACCGCCTTCAAGCCAGCCGGCTGTATGCAGCATAAAATTGACTCCCGCTAAGGCAGAAGCTTGCATTGTATTAGCTGATTCATAAGCAGCTTGCGCATCCGGAATTTTTGATGCGCATAATCCACCACCGCTTCGAAAGGGCACGCCTAATCGCCTAGCAAGTGCACCCACAATCGTCATTACATGACCAGGCTCTGGAGTGCCAAATGTGGGGGCTCCTGATTGCATATCAACTGCGCTTGCAAATGCCCCAAATATTACCGGAGCCCCTGGTTTAAGAAGTTGAATATAAGCCATGCCTGCAAGTGCTTCAGCAAGAATCTGTGTAACGGTACCTGCTATGGTAACTGGCGACATTGCTCCAGCCAGAATAAAGGGTGAAATCATTGTTGCTTGATTATGCTCAGCATACACAGTGGCAGAACCAAGCATTGTGTCATCAAACGTTAAAGGTGAATTAGCATTAATCAAGCTGGTTAAAACAGTATTTTCTTCGAGAAAGGTTTCGCCAAAAACGAGCTTCGCCATTGACACAGTATCTTCAGCTCTTTCCGGATGTGTTACCGATCCCATAAATGGTTTATCGCTGTATTTGATATGACTGTATATCATGTCAAGGTGACGTTTATTGACAGGTACATCAACTGGCTCACATATAGTTCCGCCCGAGTGGTGAAGATTTGGGCTCATGTATGCTAATTTTACGAAATTTCTAAAATCTTCAATTGTTGCGTATCGCCGACCTTTATCTAAATCTCTAACAAATGGTGACCCATAAGCTGGAACAAGAACTGTTCTTCGCCCCCCAATAATAACATTATTAGTTGGATTCCTTGCGTGTTGTATATATTCTCTTGGGGCATTTGATTGAATGATTTCCCGACAAAATCCTGGTGGAAAATGAACGCACTCACCATCAATATCAGCACCAGCATTCTTAAATAAATCTAGCGCTTTCGGGAAATCACGGAACTCAATTCCAATTTCCTCAAGTAGAATATCGGCATTCTTTTCTATTAAAGCCAGTCCTTCCTCATTTAAAATTTCAAAATACGGAATATTGCGCTCAATATACGGTCGATATTTTCTTGCGCCTTGCTCTCTGGCTGCTATTTTCTTTCTTCTTCCACCACCTTGTCTTCGGCGTTTCCTTTCTTTCATAAATTTATCTTACTCCAGTTAAGAACGAACTCTTTCATTATTAGGATCATAGAGAGATCCCTTGCCAACTATCTGAACGGTCATGGGATAAATGCCATCACCGTTTTCGTTAAAGTACTCCAGCGACAGTGACTTCCCTGGTATAGCGATGTTTTTAGGCAGATAACCCATGACTACGTGTTTATTGATTGATGGGCAGTACGACATGCTGGTGCTATAGGACCTGCGGCCTTTGCTATCTACCGGCACTTCGCCTGTATCAGCATCAATGATTGGTGAGATGCCGACCGGATAGCGCGAACCGGTACCCGACACATTTAGGTTATCCAGCGTCATGGTGCATAGAATTGCACTAGGCTCTTCTTCTCGATGAGCAAGGTGAGCTGCTTTGCCATGGAAGTCCGCTGCTTTGACCTGAGGCCTTTCAACAGCCGATTCACAAGCATTATATTCGGTCTCTAGATCTGCACCTTGAAGTCGAAAGCTCTTTTCAAGGCGTCGACTGTTGGCGTAAGTTTCGATACCAACTGGCACAACTCCAACTCAAG
>JGI26060J43896_10001056_pt1 | contig 10268 bp, 10 predicted proteins | sample MarorgKNORR_S2LV_6_FD_43896 | JGI IMG/M metagenome (IMG submission 43896) | reverse complement strand
TATCCCAATAAACTTCGCCAGCAATTATTAAAAGCATCTCAAGATTGGGAGAACACCAATATAGATCAACTTGGTCGATTGGATCATTGGGTTGGAGAGGTATTTAGAGATGCCGCACTCGACCTAATAAAAAATTGTAAAGTACGTGCGAATGACGTTATTGCGATTGGCAGTCATGGTCAAACTATCCGACATCAACCCCAAGCAATCAAACCTTATACTATGCAAATTGGCGATCCTAATGTAATTGCTTCAGGCACCAGAATAACTACCGTAACTGATTTCAGAAGAAGGGATATTGCTGTTGGCGGGGAAGGTGCCCCTCTAACTCCAATTTTTCATCAACTTTTATTTAGTGAAGATAAAATAAATAGAGTTGTTATCAATATTGGCGGGATGACCAATCTTACAATTCTTAATAGAGATTTAAATGATATTGTCGGATTTGACAGCGGTCCCGGTAATATATTAATTGATAACTGGATTCAAGAAAATTTAAATCAACCCATTGATATAAGTGGAAAATGGGCAGGTAAAGGAAAAGTTAACAAAGATCTTCTTAATGATCTTATCGCCGACCCATATTTTGACCTCTCACCACCAAAAAGCACGGGGTTTGAATACTTCAATATAAAATGGCTTAAGCAATACTTGAGCACAAGCACAATCAGTCCGGAAGATACTCAGAGAACCCTCGTTTGTTTAACTGCGGAATCCATCTATAGAGCTATCACGCAAAACAATTCAGATACACAAGAAGTCATATTCTGTGGTGGTGGAATAAAAAATGACACTCTCATGTATGAAGTCAAAACAAGACTTAAAAATATTAAAATTAGCACCACTAGTGATTACGGAATTGATGCAAATTACCTTGAAGCAGCCGCATTTGCTTATCTAGCAAAACATACTCTATCCAAAAAAGCTGGGAATATCCCTTCGGTAACGGGAGCAAATCAAGCTGAAATTTTGGGGGGTATCTATTTAGTCTAGACGGAAAACGAAGATCCGCAACCACAAGTCGTTGTGGCATTGGGGTTTCGAATTACAAACTGAGCGCCTTGAAGATCTTCTTTATAATCAATCTCTGCCCCCATGAGATACTGAACGCTCATCGGATCAACCAATAAAGTGACACCAAGATTTTCAATCTGACTGTCGCCTTGTTCAATTTTTTCATCGAAAGTAAATCCATATTGAAAGCCCGAGCAACCTCCACCGGAAATAAACACCCTTAGTTTCAATGATGTATTCTCTTCTTCTTTGATAAGCTCACAGACTTTCTTTGCCGCCGAATCCGTAAAGATAATAGGTGGCGGTATTGAATCGCTTCCAATTGTTGTAATTTCCGATTTCATCATAACTTTATTATCTAACTAAAAGTATTATTGTTAATAATGTTTTACTATATAAAAATGTATTATCACTCATATCACAACAAAATAATATAAAGTATGCAAATAGCTTCTCTCTATCTTTGGTCGAAAGCTTTCCATCTTATATTTATGGTTACTTGGTTTGCGGGACTCTTCTATCTTCCGCGCTTATTTATTTATCATGCTGAAGCAGATGATCAATTAAGTAGAAATCGATTTCATTTAATGGAAAAAAGACTCTTTATCATAATGACTATTGGGGCTTGTTTGACCGTAATTTTTGGATTGATATTAATATACATAAACACTGGTATCGAGCGTCAGATCTGGTTTCAAATGAAATTTATATTGATTATCGGGCTAATATTTTTTCATTTAAAATGTTGGTATTGGATTAATAAACTCTATAATGGCTTTAAAACTAAAAATACAAAAAATTTAAGGCTTTTTAATGAAATCCCGGTCTTTTTTTTGTTGTCAATAGTGATACTCACAATTCTTAAGCCACTCTAAAGATCGCTTTCACGATCACACTTTTCTTGCCAATTGGTTGGCCACCAATTTGGTATTTTAGGTATTTCTTTATTAAAAAGAGCCGGGCCTAACTCACTCAGAGCCGAAAAGTAAACCAGTCTTTTAAAGAAAATTACTTTAGCTACCGGCTTCCAAAAAGGTACCCATTTCCATCGATCAAATTCTGGTAGCACACTAATATCTAATGAAATACTTTTATCATCGCTTATCAATTTGAGCATATACCATTTTTGCTTCTGCCCAATACAAAGAGGTTTAGTATCTTGCCGAATATATTGATTCGGCAAGTTATATTTTAGCCATTCTGATGTTACCCCAAGAATCTCAACATCGGTTTGTTGTAATCCCACTTCTTCATAAAGTTCTCTGTACATTGCATCTTCTGATGTTTCGCCATTATGAATACCGCCTTGCGGAAACTGCCAGCCTCGCTTGCCAACCCTACCTGCTAGTAATAACTGGCACTTAGAATTACCAATAATAATCCCAACATTCTCTCTAAAACCCTTAGAATCAATATTATCTTTAACCATTAATTTAAAAAATGAATAATTTTTATAAATACATTATTTAATATACCAAAAAAAATTAAAAATATCGGATAGTTTAACTTTACTCTTTCTAAACAAACCGTATCCTAGATAACTTATTCTTATGACACTTTTTATATAGATGAAAAGCACACACTTAATTTTCATTGGTTTGATTGCAATTTCCTGCAGTGCAATATTAATTGGTCTTACCTCTGGCAGTGCTGATATCAGCTTAAAAGATTTATTAGCTTCTCTCTCTCAAAATAATTCACCTACTATAAACACACTGGTGATGGATCTTAGATTACCAAGAGTATTAAGCGCTTTCGCGGTTGGTGGTTTACTTTCGGTATCTGGAGTACTCATGCAAGTGCTACTGAGAAATCCACTCGCTGAACCTTATATCTTAGGTAGCTCAGGTGGAGCAGCTGTAGCCGCCTTATTAGGAATGAGCTATGGATTGAGTGCGTTCTGGATAGATGCAGCCGCCTTCTCTGGTGCGTTATGTGCTACTTTTTTAGTTTTTGGGATAGCCAGTAGTAGCGGTAACTGGGGACCTAGTCGACTCATACTGACAGGCGTAGTATTGGCCTCTGGATTCAGTGCAATAACCACTATGATACTGGCACTCAACGCTGAGCAAAGTGTTCGCGGTATGCTATTTTGGATGATGGGTGATCTAAGCTTTGCCTATTCACCGCAATATTTACTCTGGTTATTAATCGCAATCAGCTTAATTGCGATAGCCGCAGCACGTTATCTGGATATTTTATCCAGAGGAGAATTACAAGCGAGTATCCTTGGTATTAGAGTGCATGTATTTCGTATTGCAATTTTTTCAATAACCGCTCTTGCAACAGCGTTATCAGTCACCGCTGTCGGTGTAATTGGGTTCGTTGGATTAGTTGTACCTCATACCGTTAGATTGATAACTGGTAACAAACATCGTGTCGTGATTCCTGCTTCAGCTCTTTTGGGAGGTTCATTATTGGTAATTTCTGATACCTTGGCCAGAACTATACTAGCCCCACGTCAATTGCCAGTAGGAGCATTAACCGCTCTAATTGGTGTACCACTTTTCTTGTTTCTGATGAAAAAAAGTCTATCTAAATCATAATTTCTAGTTGCGCGTTGCGAGATACTCTTTTCCTTTCTCCATCAATTCAACAAAACCTTTTTTATCATTATTGATAACAACATCTCTAATTTGAATGGCTGAAGCGCATAGCGCATTCAAGGGCTCAATACCATACTCATTCAATTTTTGGATCTCAAAATAAAGCTCTGGACTGTCTGATGCAACCGCTTCTGAGACAATTAATTGCGCATCAAAAGTGGTGGAAGAAAGTTTTGCTAATTTAGGAGCTGCCTCACCACTGTCAGCTAATGCTGTAAAGAAAGCTATATTCAAAGCATGTGATAAGCCTAATACATATGCAATTAATCGATCATGGTTATCAATATCCATATCTAATTGCTTCACCATAGTTGCTCCAAATAACTCTTTTGCTTTCTTGGTCGCGATCTTATTTCCCGCATCTACAAAAATTAAATGCCGACCAGAGAGAAGTTCTGTATCTGGGCCAAACATGGGGTGAATTGAAGTGATCAAGCAATTACTCTTGATCATCGCATTTAAACCATCTCTTAATGGTGTTTTTAATGACCCAATATCAAAAATTAAACCCTTTGGATTCATTTTTGCCAGTTCAGTCAATATTGAAGCAGAAACTTCTAAAGGAGTAGCGATCACCATCACATCATAATTAATACCCGCATCCCGCCAATCTGAAAAAGAACGCACATCATTATCTATATTCTTATCTGCAACATGAGTAATAAAGCCTTGTGAATTAAAAAAATCAACAAACCAGCGTCCCATTTTCCCAGCACCACCAATAACCAAAACCTTCCTCCCATTACCTTTTCCTTCAGCCTCCACTCTGGCCCTTTCTTGATTGGTCAGCGAAGAACGAATTAAAAGCTGTAAAACTTCCTCTGCTAGTTTTGGATCAATACCAACCTTAAGGGCATTATTTTTAGCCATATTTAAGACGGCACTTTCCCTCTCATAATCACGAGTGGCGCGTCCAACCTGCTGTTTATATTTTCCTATCTCGCTGACAATGCTTTGGCGCTCTCCTATTATTTCAATTATTTTCTCATCCAGAGAAGTTAATCGATCACGTAATTCGTCAAGGTTCATAATATTTTTACCTTTAATATAATGGCTTTATGATTTATTTTTTTTATCGTTCTTGGAATGATAAAAGAATTTCTTATAAAATATAATACGCATTTATCTCATTATTTATGAGAATATAAAATAGATCTATCGAATATATAAAAGGAAAAGTAAAATGAAGACACGCGCAGCAGTAGCTTGGGAAGCAGGAAAGCCTCTAGAAATAGAACAAATTGATCTTGCAGGACCAAAAGAAGGTGAAGTTCTAGTTCGAAATATCGCAAGTGGTGTTTGCCACACTGATGCATTTACTTTATCCGGAGAAGATCCTGAAGGAATTTTTCCAGCCATCCTTGGGCATGAAGGAGGCGCTATAGTCGAAGAACTTGGCGCCAATGTCACCAGTGTTTCTGTTGGTGATCATGTCATCCCTTTGTACACTCCCGAATGTGGGAAATGTAACTTTTGTGAATCAAAAAAGACCAATCTTTGTCAGGCAATTAGAAGCACACAAGGACAAGGTCTAATGCCCGATGGAACGTCAAGATTCTCAAAGAATGGCAACACAATTTATCATTATATGGGTACCTCTACCTTCAGTGAATATAGTGTTTTACCTGAAATATCACTTGCAAAAATAAACAAAAATGCGCCCCTTAAAAAAGTATGTCTTCTGGGTTGTGGTATTACAACTGGGGTGGGAGCTGTACTAAATACTGCAAAAGTTGAACCGGGATCAACGGTAGCTGTATTTGGTTTAGGAGGTGTAGGCTTGAGCGTTATTCAAGGAGCNACTATGGCTAANGCATCTCGAATTATTGCAATTGATATCAATCCAGATAAATTTGAATTGGCNAAGCAAATGGGGGCAACTGATGTTGTTAATCCTAAAGAATGCTCTANCTCCATTGAAGAAACTATCATTGATATGACCAATGGCGGTGTCGATTATTCTTTTGAGTGTATCGGTAATACCAAACTAATGAGATCTGCATTAGAGTGCTGTCATAAAGGTTGGGGTGAATCAATTATTGTGGGAGTCGCTGGTGCTGGTCAAGAAATTTCTACACGGCCATTTCAACTTGTTACAGGTCGAGTATGGCGAGGTACAGCTTTCGGAGGATGCAAAGGAAGATCTCAACTTCCCGGCATGATAGATCAGTATATGAATGGTGAAATCAAGGTAGATGAGTTCATCACGCATACAATGCCTCTAGAGGACATTAATCGCGCCTTCGATCTAATGCACGAAGGAAAAAGTATCCGCTCAGTTATACATTTTTAAACATTTAATATAATTGAGTCCTGCATAATGAATAAAATAGTAAGCGCAAATACTTTGCCGCAAACTCTTCCAGATAATCCAATGCATTTAGCAAAATCATGGTTTGATGATGCCTGTTCAAAAAACAATCAACCAAATCCTAATGCAATGACTTTGGTTACTGTGTCTAAAAGTAACCATCCTTCTGCGAGAATTGTTCTTTGTAAATCATTTATTGCGGATCCAGGTTACGTAGTTTTCTTCACCAATTATCAGTCAAGAAAGAGTTCTGAAATTACGCATAATTCGAATGTATCCCTAGTCTTTCATTGGGATCATCTTGGGCGTCAAATACGAATTGAAGGAAAAGCAATTTTATCATCATCTGAAGAGAGTGACACTTACTTCAAAACAAGAAACCTAGGCAGTCAACTTAGTGCTTGGGGGAGTGATCAGAGTCGGCCCATTGAATCTAGAGAGAAACTAATCGAACAAATGAAGCAGCGTGAAGATGAGTTAGCCTTAAACAATGAGATTAATGCCAAGGAGATGGCAAATCCATTCAAATTGACTCGTCCCCCGCATTGGGGTGGCATACAAATATGGGCTTCAAAAATAGAATTATGGATGGACGGTGAAGATAGAGTGCATGATCGTGCAACTTGGTCCAGGGAGCTCCTGCTAACAGATGGTAATACTTTTACTGNCAGCAAATGGTTAGGTACTAGATTGCAGCCTTGAGAATATAGAAACATAATGAACCTTCAAACTATCGAAGAAAAAACATACTGCCCCTTTTGCAATGAATTGATCTCAATAATCATTGATCCTTCAGCGGGCAGCCAAATCTATATCGAAGACTGTGAAGTCTGCTGCCAACCAATGCAAATCAAATGCAGTATCAATATAAATAATTCAATTACTTTTGATGTGGATTGTGCAAGCTAACAATGAGTAAAAATCAAATAACCATTTCGATTAAAAATATTGATATATCAATACCCAATCGAACCCTCATTAAAAATCTCACAATGTCTGTTAAATCATACGAATTTATAGCAATTCTCGGTCAAAATGGGTGTGGAAAATCACTCACTCTGCATACGCTCGCGGGGGTGAGAGAACCTTCATTAGGTAACATCAAACTAATGAAAGAAGATATAAAAACAAAACCAAAAAGAGAAATAGCCAAAAATTTAGCGCTCTTGACACAAGACTCGGAAGACATATTTACGTCTACAGTGTTTGATACTGTATTGATTGGTCGTCACCCTCATATTGGCGCTTTTAATAATGAATCTGCAGAAGATATCCTTATCGCTAATGATGCATTGAAACAAGTTGGATTACTTGAGCTAAAAAATCGTGATATCACCACTTTATCAGGTGGTGAACGTCGACGTTTAAGTATTGCTCAAGTACTCACCCAACAACCAAAAATCTATTTACTGGATGAACCAACTAATCATCTCGATCCACAATACCAACTTGAAATACTAAAGCTCTTTAAAAACAAAGTTGATTCAGGTTACTCAATATTGGCAACCATGCATGATGTCAATTTAGCGGTAAGATTTGCTACTCGATGTTTGTTACTCTTCGGCGATGGAAGTTGGCTTTTGGGTGATACATTAGACATTCTCAATGAAAAAAATCTCACCAAACTTTATGGTATCAAGATGGAAAGAATTGAAACTAAGAAACAAATTTTCTTTTCTGCGGTTTGAAGGTAACAACAAACCCTCTAATCAAACATTCTTCACCCTTTCACTCTCAATATAAACATTTCCTATAAGCTGTATTCGATCTCCTTTTATAGAACATTCTAAATTTCCACCTCTAGATGATATTTGACGTGCGTACATTCTTTTTTTCCTTAAAATTTTAGCCCAAAATGGCACCAATACGCAGTGTGCTGAGCCGGTTACGTAATCTTCATCGATACCCATTGAAGGCGCAAAGAAACGAGACACGAAATCAACATTATCTCCTTTTGAGCTAATAATTATACCGTTACTTGTGCATTTCTTTAAAAGATTAAAATTAGGCTGTGTATTTTTAATATCAATTTCACTAGACAGTTTCAGTAAGTAATAATCTCGCCCCTTAAATATACTGATATCTTTTAACCCTAAAGCTTCAATTACTTTAATCGACAATGTACTTTTAGTGGGTATATCGCTAGGTAAATCAAGTCGATATCTTGAATCCACGAGCTTTACCTCCAGAAAATCACGTTGAGCATAAAATTTAAACGATTGTGGTGAATAACTAAAAACTTGATCTAAAACTGCCGCTGAAGCCAGCGTGGCATGACCACATAATGGGACCTCTTTAATCGGGGTAAACCAACGAATATCCCATTCACTATGATCACTTCCTCTTGGTAAGATAAATGCAGTCTCAGGTAAATTATTATCAGCAGCAATTTTTTGCATATGATCAATACTTGGCCATTGATCTAATAAAACGACACCCGCTGGATTCCCCTCTTCAGAATTATCCGAAAAGGCGTATGCAATGAAACTTTTGTGTTCTTTATTTGACATAACCTTTTAAACGATTTTTTAATTTTGCATGCAAAACTGAATTTGCTGCCATTACAGATAGTGTATCCAAGGTCAGTTGCTCACCATTTAGATCTGTAAATACCCCACCAGCTTCTTTAATAATTATCGAAAGCGCGGCAATATCCAAAATATTTACATCTGATTCAATAACGGCATCAATTTTTCCTGCAGCAAGAAGATGATAATGATAAAAATCTCCATATCCTCGAATACGATCAGCTCTAGATATAATTTTACCTAAGTCTTGCCAACCATCAGATTGCGCCAATGACTTAAGATTTCCTGTAGAAATACTGGCACTAGAAATGTTATGAGATTTACTCACATTAAGACGCTCGCCATTTAGCCATGCCCCTTTATTTAATTCAGCATAAATTAGCTCGTTAAACATAGTTCCATTTGAAACACCTAAAATTATCCTACCTTTATACATAAGAGCAATTTGAGTAGAAAAGAATGGATAACCTCGGATAAAGCTTTTAGTCCCATCAATGGGATCAACCAACCACAAGAAATCCGCTTCCTTATTTTCTTGTGGCGTTTCTTCGCCAAAAAACCCATGCTCTGGGAACTCTGACAACAGAATTTCCTTGATAGCTTGCTCGCACTCAACATCGACTTGAGTAACCGGCGTCATATCTTCTTTAATAGAAATCTCAAAATTTCCATTGAAAAATTTTTTACTGATTTCAGCCGCTNCGATGGACGCGTCAACCGCAATAGATAACTCTTTTGATGTATTCTCAGGAAGTGAAAAACTCACAATATCTCTCCTATAAAAGCATTACTATGACGCTAACTAAAAAAAGAAACAAGATAGTTGACAAACTTTAATTCACACAATAAAGTTCGCTTGTATTTAGTGAATCTAGGAAGGCATTTTCTTAGATGAACGGGAATTCAGTTATTGTAATAATTAAGCAAAATCTGAAGCTGCCCCCGCAACGGTGATCGAGATAATTTTTGACCCCTTTCATATTAATTTTGAAAGAGCCACTGCGAATTATAATGTAGTTTTAAATACATATTTTTCGCGGGAAGGCGTCAAAAACAGGAAATTTTCCACTCGTCAGCCCGGAGACCGGCTAAATACTAAGTAATGAATGATGCGGCGGGCATTATTGGGAACACTATGATCTTGGTACTTCATTGTAAACCCTATTTACCCTCCAAATATTCACTTAATTAATATTTTTAAACGTATGCGGCGGGCATATAAGAAGGGTTAACTATGTATATTTCTTGGCAATTAATTTTAGTCTTATTAGTCAGTTTTCTTAGCTCAATATCTCTCAGGGCTGAAACCAATAATATTGATACCATCGTGGTTACTGCAACACGATCAAACATTGCTATTGAGGATGCTATGCTCCCAGTGACCATTATTGGCCGCGACCAAATTGAACAGTCTTTGGCCAGAGACATCGCACAATTACTTCGGTTCGAGGCGGGGCTTGATATCGGAAGAAATGGCGGACCAGGTCAAACTACTTCATTATTTCTTCGAGGAACTGAAAGTAATCACACGCTAGTTCTCGTCGATGGTGTACGAATAAATCCTGGAACTATTGGTGGGGCAGCCCTGCAAAACATCAATCCAGATGTTATTGAACGAATTGAAATTGTAAAGGGGTCAAGGTCTGCGTTGTACGGTACCGATGCCATCGGTGGGGTCATCAACATTATCACACGAAAAGTTAATTCAAGTTACATTGAAAGTGGTTTTGGTTATGGCATGTATGACACTAAGAATCGTAAATTAGATATAGGTTATAACATTGATTCAACTGAGATAGGATTATCAGT
>JGI26060J43896_10001052_pt1 | contig 10280 bp, 11 predicted proteins | sample MarorgKNORR_S2LV_6_FD_43896 | JGI IMG/M metagenome (IMG submission 43896) | reverse complement strand
TCTTTAGATTTTGCATATCACTATCCATATCAACTGATTCCCGATGCTTTTCAGGATAGGCTGCAACTCCAACAACAAAAGAAGTTGATTTTGCTTCTTTGACATCCTCCATGTAGTCTCCCCTGTTCAAGCGCATTACTTGTTCAACGAGTTCAGAAGCATAACGGTGTCCGTCTCGGTGATGTTTGAATTCATATGTTTGAATTCAGCATCTCCCTTTTTTGGGTCGCCTCTCAATGCAAGAATCGTATCCAATCCTAAATAATCCAAATCTACAAGAAAATCTTCTGATTCAAATGATGAGAAACCGCCACAAATAACGTGGGGTATGACTTTCAAACCATATTGAAATTTTAACATTGCACATACTCCAATGGTGCCAGGTTTCTTACGATTCCAAATCCGACTTTCATTTTCTTCAACTTTGAAGGCCTGATGATACGTTACACTGACAAAGGCAGGTTTCCATGGTTTCAAGCCCTCAAAGAATGAATGAATTGCATCCAGTCCGAGTCCTCTATTTGGAGGTAGAATCTCTAAGGATACTGGAATACGATCGTGAATCCTATTCAAAAAATCTAATTCTGAGTCCATAATTTTCACCTCAACGTCTTGTAATGATGGTTAGAATATCGCCATCTTTGAGCAAATGATCCAGCCCTACTCTTTGCCAATCAAATTTAGCAGAAGGACCCTTAACTCTGGAAAACCTGAATTTTCTGACAAAATCTCGGTGCAGGTTATTGCACACATCCTCCACTCTGCTTGTGTCTTTGATGATGAGTGGCTCTTCCATATCTGCTTCTTGGCCTTGAGGTTTAAGAAATACTCGCATAAAGCCGAGGTTATCATAGATAAAATCCTTCAACTCATCGAGCCCATAGCCTCTGAAGGCGGATATTCTCATCAAAGGCCAACCCTTTGGTAGCATATTTTCCATGTGAACCAACTGTTCTTCTTTGGCGATATCGATTTTATTGATTGCAACTACGGCCTTTGAATAAATCCTATTTCCTGCTAAGACATCAACGATTTGGTCGGCTGAGACATCTGTTCGCAAGGTGACGATTGCTGATGTATAACCAAAATCACGAATGATATCCGAAATTTGTTCGTCAGTTAATCGGGTTTGTTCAACCGTAGTTCGTACATCAATTCCACCTCTATCTGTACGACTGATAAAAACAGGGGGTTTTCCTTCATTCAAGCGCATTCCAGCAAGTTCCAATTCTTTGTGTAAAACTCTAAAATGGGCATCTTGAAAGGGGTCAACAATGTACAATACCATGTCTGATGAACGAATCACATTGAGGATTTCTCGGCCTCTACCTTTTCCATCAGCAGCTCCTTTAATCAGCCCTGGTAGGTCAAGAATCTGTATTTTAGCCCCTCTATGTTCCATTACACCTGGAATACATGTGAGAGTAGTGAAAGCATAGCCTGCAGTTTCGGATTTAGCATCGGTGACCTCGTTAATCAGCGTAGATTTTCCTACTGATGGAAATCCTACCAAGGCAACGGTTGCATCCCCACTCTTCTTGACTTCGAAGCCTTTTCCCCCGCCGCTGGCTTTTGCGTGGGCGTCGGCTTTTTCTCGAGCCATCTTCAATTTGGCAATCTTTGCCTTCAAACGACCGACGTGGTGTTCGGTGGCTTTATTCTTCTGGGTCTTGTCAATTTCAGTCTGAATGGCTTTAATCTGCTCTTCGATTGTTGCCATAGACGNCTCCCCCTTGATGGCGTCGGGCTGAGCCATGCACTTCAAGACTTACACNTGACTGCCATCAAGATGAAGAATCCAGCCTTGGCTTATCTATGGCAGCACATTGTCGTTTTGTGCAAACCTTATGAAAAAATAATGCTAAAGGTAAAAGACGAAGATGGCTATCATAGACTTCGAACACCAAGTGGACGGCCCTTTTCGGCGGTAGCGGTTTAGAAGAAACATGTTGGTCTGCACATGATGGCGTTGTGTGATGACTCAACATTGGCTAGGCCATTAGAGGCAGCACGGATTGGAAAATCATGTTTGGGTTTTAGGGATGAAAACAATCCTCTCCTCGGTGAGATACCTGCTTATTTAGAACGCTGTCTTGATCATCATGTCTCTAGAGGAGAAATGAACAACCTTTCCGATTAGGTGATAGCATCGGTGCACTTGGGCAAGGTGATGGGCATTGACATGGTGGTGCTTTTGATTGACCACAATGCTCTTCAAGAATTATTATCTATGACTACCACCGAACTGATTGGAAAGTTAGAGTCCTCCGTCTTAGCAAGACCAATTGCTGACCCTGAAATGGAACGTCAATTCGATATTGATGCAGGGGCTGAAATTCTAGATTTTTTAGAATCGGGTGAATTAGAGTCGCCCGAAGGAATGTTGCTACTCGCAAGATGGTCTGCAATTGGAGAATGGGAGGCATGGGAAGGTAGAACTTTCATCTATATCGAAACACTGCTTGGAAGAGAAGTTGAGCATGTCGATGAATTATACGAGTCTGAAATATGGCTTGAACTGATTGAGAATATCTCCACATTTACTGAGAAAGAATATTCCAATGCTGTGGTCATGGATTGGATGGAAAGACGAGAGAAATTAGGAGAGAGTCTTGATGAAAAATCAGATCCACATATTCTACCTACTATGGAAGCGCATCAGCGCAATGCTGAAGGTCTATTTCATGTATTGCAAATGGCAAAAAAAGAGGGAATCAGTTTGCTCTTGGGTAGAGAACACATGCCTGCAAGCAAATGGATGCTGGATGGGAAAACGCTCAAGGACGTTGTGAATTAAGCCAAGTTAATGAAACTTCTAACCTTTCATGGGTTGGGTGGACTTCGATAATCGCAACAGGTGCATTCACCTCTTGGGCAAAATCTTCTGCTAATTCAACCGGCATTTCAATTCGCAGATTTTCATCATCTCTAAATATCCAATCAGCAGAAATTCCAGTTTCTTCAAGTATTTCTTTGATGTCACTTTCAATCAAAGATGTTGAAGAAAACAATGCGCCAAAGATAATCGTATCATCATCAGTCAATTCCTCATAGGGCCGTAGAGTGTGGCCGGCTCTCCTCTTGAATCTGGCACGTAATTGACCTGCATCTTTGTATGAGGATGTGCAAAATTTCAAATGAAATCCATATGCTTCTCTCAATAATTCATCATGAGCATCTGGGATAGCCAATTCTGCACACATTACTCGATCTCGTAATGCCAAGGCTAATTCTGCCGAACCTTCTGCACCTGCAGTCATTTCATTTGAAATATTGAATCCACGCAATTCCATTTCAGAATGATTTCCAGTAGTTATTTCTAATTCGTTTAGATTGAGGAATTCAATCGGTGCATCTCTTAATTCCTCAAGTAATTCAAACAGTCTTTGCTCTTCATCTGGTTCTGCAGGAATTTCAACTCCAACCACTAACCCTGCACTTTTACAGGCTTGCATTGTAGGTAAGTATTTTTTCAATTCTAACTTCAATAAATGAAATCTGATTTCATCTAAACCGGCTTCCGCAAAGGAGGCTGCATGTTCGACAGCAAATGGAATACTGGTATACATGTGGATGTGGTGTTGAGGACCAAACTCAGCCTTTAATGCCTTAATTGCTTCAATTGAATGTTCTCTTGCCATCAATGGGTCGCCACCGGTAATTCCAGTTCCAGTCGCATTCATCGCTTTGGCTTCCTCGATAACTTGAGTAAAATCAGTACAAGGGCGTTCATTTGCAAACATCACATCTACCTCCTTTCTGTTTTCAGACAATGGACAGTAATCACACATCCAATGGCAATGTCCAGTTACGAACAATACCAACTTACTTCCTGTTTGGCATTGAATACAACCAACCGCTTCGTTAGCATCTGCTGCTTGGATTACAGTCGTAGATAGGTCTTGCACAAACCTATCGGCAGTGATTGACGTTTTCAAGATGCTGTCAAACAGAAGCCTGAGTTATTAGCCAGCGATGAAACAACAAATCATTAGTTAACTCGGGGTGGAATGTTAAAGCCATCCTATTTCCATCAAGAATTCCCACAACCTCATCACCTAACCATGCAACCTCTTGGCAGCTATTTTCAATGAATCTGGGTGCTCGAATGAAAACTCCAGAGAACTCACTTTCTTCAAAAATATGCACTTTCAATTTAGCCTGAAATGAATCTGACTGTCGTCCGAATGAATTTCTACTAATCATGGCATCAACGAGTGGTTGTAATTCAAACTCAGGCTGACAGAGTAAAATAGCACCCGCACATGTTCCTAAAACTGGCTTATCTTCATTTTCAATCATCCAATCAAATAATGATTCAAGTAAGCCTTTGGATGCTGATGCCAACCTCATACTTGTGGATTCACCACCTGGTAGAATCAGGGCATCTATTCCCAGCAAAAGGTCGCTCGGCTTTCTTAATTCAACAATTTCAATTTCAGAATCAACTTGCAAAAGAGCCTGTGCATGCTCACTCCGAGCACCTTGTAGCATGGCAATGCCGATTCTCAACACAGCCTCCCGACGGTGTTCATCCATTCAATGCTATGTGAAATATCAATGGGTGCATTGAAGGACTGAATGCCTCGGGAAGGTATCATGGATGAATGGGATGGCGAGTCCTGCTTCTTGGTTCCTGGACCTGTAAGGATGAATTCCCGAGTTCTTACTGCGATGTCCGCCCCTGTTATGACGGCACGAGGACCTGAATACAAATCAGTGATGGCAGAACTAAACCATCTCCTAAGATTAGCCTTCAATCTCAGCCCATCTTCTCAAGAAAGAGGGCGACAATCTTGGACTGGAGAAGATGGATACACAGTCATCGTTGTCTCTGGGAGTGGTACAGCTGCAACTGAAATGTCGATAGCCAACCGGTTTCGAAAAACTGACAAAGTACTCGTTCCAAGCAATGGCAAATTTGGAGAACGTATAGCACAAATCACAGATGTATTTGCAAATTGTATCCATATCAAATATGATTGGGGAAAGGCATTCGACCTTGATGAAATAGAAAGCCATCTACAAAGTGGTGAATACGAAGCCTTGGCTTTTTGCCACAATGAAACGAGCAGTGGAATTACTCAAGATGCCACAGCATTGTCAGAACTCTGTACAAAATATGATGTAGGCTTACTTTTGGATTCCATAACCAGCGTTGGTGGAATGCCAGTACACCCGGAAGAGTGGAATGTAGAGGCGATTGTTATGGGGGCGCAAAAATGCAGTGCAGGTCCAAGCGGAGTAGCAGCAATCGCAGTTAGCGAAAAATGGATTGAAGAGGCGCAAAAGAGGAAACAAGATGGTTCCGCAAACCCCTCTTATTATCTCGATATTCATGCAGCCCTCAAAAAAGGGGGAGACGACCAAACTCCTTGGACTCCAGCGATTAACCTAACTTTAGGTTGGCGCGCAGCACTGCGAACTTTGGCTGAAGAAGGATTACAAAATCGTTGGCAAAGGTGCGAAACTATGGCCAAAGGAGTCCGTTCATTATTCAGCAGCCTCGGCTTCGAACTACTAGCAGATGAAAAGCAGCGCTCAAATACAGTATCGGCAATTCTTTATCCCAAAGGAATTGATGATTCATGGCGCTCAAAACTTCAATCTGAATACAAGACTTTTGTGATTGGGGCTCAAGACCACTTGAAAGGGAAAGTGTTCAGAATCGGCTCGATGGGGGAGACTCCGATTGAGGAAATGATCGAAGGCTGTAAGAGAATGATAACCTGCTTCAATGAGATGGGATTGGCCCTACCGGTTAGCGAAGTTGAGAGTCATTTCGAGAGGTGAAAGAATGGAGATGATTCCACCGGCCCCTGAAGTAATTCCTGAGCCGGCAATCGTAGTCCTTGGCAGGTTCCAACCCCTGCACAAAGGGCATACCTTTTTACTTAGAAAAGCCATTAAATTTAGAGATGAACATCACCCCTCAACAACCTTCAGAATCATGGTCGGCTCTTCAAATATTGAGCAATCNCCCGAAAACCCATGGACATGGGAAGAAAGAGTTGAATTACTGCAAACTTGGCTAAAATCCGAACAAGTTAAGCATTTCGAAGTATTAGCAGTTCCAGATTTAGGAGACCCACAAAACTGGGTTAGTCATGCAGAGAATTGGCATGGTAAGTCTGGAGTCCTAGTCAGTAGTAATGATGCAACAACTACACTTTACGAAGAATCTGGATGGCAAGTTCATACAGTTTCATTAACTGAAAGAGATACCTTTGAAGGTTGGAGAGTGCGTCAAAATCTATTGATGCTAAGCACTCTTAACAATCCAGATGCCTTGAAGGAAGTTATGTCAATTACTCTCGACCCAATAACTATCGCTTGGTTATTGGAAGATGATTTCAGAATAAGGCGGCTTGCTTTCCTTGGGCCGAAAGTAGAGCACGTTGGTTAAGAAGAAACTACAACTTTCGCCGCTCTCAACAAGCGTTCTTTGAACATATAGCCTGGCTCTATGACATCGATTATTGTACCAGCGGGATACTCATCTGTTGCAGGAATTGTTGTTAATGCCTCATGGTTTTTAGGATTGAATGTCTTTCCTTTGGATTCCATCGCCGCGACTCCTGATGCCTTCAATTCCATCCAAGTCTTGTCGCGAAGTAGCTTCAAACCATCAAGAACTGGTTTGATTTCATCTGAAACTTCAGTAGGAATATTCGCCAATGCTCTATCAACATCATCGATAACTGAGAGCATTCGACGAGAGAGGTTCATGCTTGCATACTGAATCAATTCTGATTTCTCTTTTGCAAGGCGGCGTTGAACGTTCTGAATTTCAGCATCACGATAACCAATTTCCTTTTCAGCGGCCTCGGCTTTTGCTTCTGCAGCGGCGATTAATTCTTCGGTTGTTGGTTCTACAACTTCTTCGATGACTTCAACTTCTTCGATGACTTCAACTTCTTCAATGACTCCATCTTCTTCAACGCTGCCCTCGGCTTCCGCGTTTTTGTCTTCAGTCATCGAGCCGCCGTGCAGGGTCTCATTCTTGAATCTCACCATTCAAAGTGATTTAATTCTCATTATCATGAAATAATTCAGGGTGAGGCGAAACTCCTTTGCGAAAACCAGGTTTACTACCTCTCGGTCTAAATGCTGAACCTTTCATCGCCTTCAACAATTTTTTCGTAAACCTCCAAATATTAGCAATTGATTTCAAAGGATGTCTAATGACCCAAAGTGGATTAACTAATTTCGGTATCGGCCATTTCAACTGTTTGATAATTCCCTTTGGAATATCCTCCCCACAGCCATACACAGCGGGCCGTCTATCTTTTGGCATGAAATATGTTCCAAATATCATATCCCAAATAGGCAAGAAGGTAGAGTAATTTGTCCAAATTGCATCCTCTTCATTGGTGTGGTGCCAATGATGGAATTCTGGTGTAATGAAAAGCCGATGAAGAGGTCTTAATTTCCATCTGACATTTGCATGTAGAAACAAACCCAGTAAAATTTGGAGAACAACAAAGATTCCGGTCAATTCAGGAGTAAATCCAGCTGCTAGCAAAAAGAAAAATGCTGGTGCCAATAAGGTTCCATCAAATGGATGGCCTCGGAATCCACTTACCCAGTCCAATGTCTCGGTTGAGTGGTGGATCGCATGAAACTTCCACAAGAAATCTATTTCGTGATAAAATCGATGAGTCCAATAAACCGCAAAATCAAACAACAAAAATCCAACATAAGGGGCGATTTCAACTGGAATTTTTGCAACTAATGGCCGTATCAGCAAACCTGGAACCCAAGCAAAACTCAGAACTCCAATGACAACAACAACAACAGTAGCAGCAACTCCCATCAAAGGGGTGGCAATGGCATATCCGATGTCTGTTCCCAATTCAGGTCGGCGAATCCTCTGGCCCTTATGGCGAGGGAATAATTTTTCAAAAGGCACAACAGCGATGAATAATACGATTAAAACAACTAACCCTTCTTGAGAGTAATACAACCCACCTGCAACCAAAAGCATTGCCAATAACCGGATTAAGTAGCGCTTTGGCCAAGAATCTAATTCCTCATCAGGAAACTCCTCTTCAGGGATTATTTGACCGTGCTGGACTTTCCAAGAATCGGGCAACTCAATCGACAATTTAGGAGGGGACACAAATTTCTGGTGATAGCAGCACCTTTCAAGGTGTTCAGGCATTGAGTATTAATTTTGGAAATTGATGAAAGCACCGACTGCCAACAAAGTCACCCCGAGGCATAGGCTACATCCGCCACCAACAAAGGCAAGCAACAAACCGCTACCAGCAAGTTCCCAGACGGTGGATTCAAGACCCTTGAAGAAAACAAGGTTATCGATGATGACAACTTCTCCGGTGGAATTGAAGAACAGTTTAACATCACTTGCATTTTCAATTTGACCTATGCTATAGTGTGCATAATCCTTGCAATCTTCAACAGTATCATCAGGGTTGGAATCTTTGCATTGCTTGGCTCTAAAAACACTCATATTTGCTTCGGAAATTGAGATATTGAAAATTTCAGAATCTTGACTTATGGCTACACCATAACTCTTTTCCGGGTCAAGAGAAATGCTTTCATTAATTTCACCTGTGCCCCGCCAGATGATGCCATCATCAATGTCAGATTGAATTTCAGATACCCAAACCTCGGGGTCGTCTTCAACCGAGGTGTAGCCTGAGATTCCAAGTACAACTCCGAGCACGAATACTGCTGCCCCAATCATCAAGAGGATTTTTCCTGTGCCACTTTTTTCTGGTTGTACTTGAATTTGGTGGAAGGTAGTAGTTGGGTCGGGGTGGATGCCGGGCATAATCTTCTCCACTTGGTAACTATATTTGAGAGGTGGGATGAAAGTATTAGAGAGACAANTNNGAGCANNAAATACCAATAATCATAGTAGGGAGTATGAGNATTAGTTAGCAAAGAGATTGAAAACCAACTCTACATCGCCCTCACTACATGGGTCTGCAGGAGAGCCTCGGCCTTGACTTCAGCGTCTTCAAGCAAAAGCAGACTTGGCAAGCATTTGGCATCAGCATAGTGTTATTCGGCATCATCGCCACGGCAGCCTTGACTTTGTTTGATTCTGCCGCCAAAGGTTTTGGCACCTCAGATGAGGCTGAATTAGCGACTGATTTTGTCGTTGATACAGCAAACCGCAGCGGCATTGAAGATTCGGCCACAAATGATACCGGGATATTTCGATTATCCGACCATCGTGGAAAGGTTGTCATCATTGATTTTATGGCGATTTCCTGTACTGGATGTGAATGGGTCACTTTTCACATCGATGAAGAGTTATCAGATTGGCAATCCATGGATGGATACGATGTAGTAGTTGTTAGCATAGGAGTATTTTATTCAGGAAGTTATATCGAAAGTATTGAAGATTTAGGTGATTGTTTTGGCGATAACGATACAGATGGAGAAGCCAATTCTTGTCACTATACTCCTTGGACCTTGGCAACAGGGGCCGTCGATGCTGCTATTTTAGGCGAAAATGGTTCACTTAATGGTACACGTGAAGATTTGATGAAACACTATTCGGTAACTGCACCTCCTGTTGTCTATGTTATTGACCATGAAGGTTATCCTGTTGCAAAGGAAGTCGGTGGTTCTTCTGCTAAGGATTGGTCTGATTTTGACGAGAAGGTTGAGAGAGCAATTAAGGGTGAAGCAGATGATGATAGGTTTGGAATTGAGGCTCTTCAGGTTGGCTTTTGGCCGGTTTTCGTGTTGGGACTTTTCGTTGGTTTGTTAGTTTACTTCTCACCATGCGCATTCCCTGTATTACCCTCATACATATCCTATTACCTCAACCTTGGATTACGTGAAGAAGAGATGAAAGAATCTGGTAAATTGAAGGGCTCAATGCCCAGCAGTATGTCTATTGGCCTATTGGCTGGAGCCGGCATGCTGACTTTTTTCTTAGTAATTGGAATGGCAGTAGTAACTTTGAATCAATTTATTAATTTTGCTTCTATCTTCCTTTACATTGCTTACTTCATTGCAGTTTTATTGACTGTCTTGGGGGCTTTCATGTTGATGGGTGGTACTGCAAAGTTGATGAGTTTTGTTCAGCGTTTAGTCGACCGTTGGTCAACTACTGAAGCAGATGAGAAATTCACTCCACGCCGCAATATGTATCTATATGGAATTGGTTATGCTGCTGCTTCAATCGATTGTACTGCTGCTGCTGTTCTGCCATTCATTGCATACACTACAGTTGCCGGAGATGGGGCGACTATTGCTGGTTTGTCTGGCTTGATGATATCTGTAGTATTATTGATGAC
>JGI26060J43896_10001041_pt1 | contig 10317 bp, 9 predicted proteins | sample MarorgKNORR_S2LV_6_FD_43896 | JGI IMG/M metagenome (IMG submission 43896) | reverse complement strand
TTAAGGAAGTCACTAACTCCTGCTCAAAGGCGACTCCAGCAAATGCAAAACTGTTCAATCGACTCTTGCAATGCGTTAACTTACCGAGCCTCAAATTATTGTTTGAGACATCAACCATCCATGCTTGAGGAAATCGTATCAGAGCCAGAGCCGGAGCCCGATCCCCAAGCAGAAGCCAACTGGTGGGAAGAGGAGAATTAGTGGCGCCCCGACCGGGATTTGAACCCGGGTCGCAGCCTCGACAGGGCTGCATGATAGGCCACTACACCATCAGGGCAGGAGACGGCACGACTACCGTTCTCTATTTCAATCGCTCGCGAGAAGGGGGTGCCTTCTTACCTTCGATTTTGGCCCAAATAACAAAGTCGATTGAAACGAATTCAGGGCATCATTCATCATCCCTCTTCGGCCCCACTTCGATATGAGCGAAGACCGCCTCGTCATCGATGTCATCGATAACGGCGGCCAATGGACCCACCGCGAATGGCGCATGCTGCGCTACATGGGTGTCGACACCCAGATTATTCCCAACAAAACTCCACTCTCAGAACTTCGAACTCTAGACGGTCTAATTCTCTCAGGNGGGGCAGCCCGAGTAGGCCTTACTGGCGAACTTGGCAATTGTGGAGCCTATCTCGGTCTGGATCTACCAATTCTAGGAATATGCGCCGGCCACCAATTCATGGCCGAATTTTACGGTGGCCGAGCAGATGAGGCTCCCGCCCCCGAATTCGGCGCTGCAACAATCAATCTCATCGATGGCGGCGGGCTAATCTTTGCAGGTACGCCAGAGACTCAGAACGTGTGGGAGAGCCACAATGACGAGGTTGTGGAAGTGCCAGAGGGATTCCGCATAACAGCAAGTAGCGAATCGTGCGCAATTCAAGCGATGGAGAACCAAACAAAGGACCGATTCGGCCTTCAATTCCATCCAGAAGTCAACGATTCTGAGTATGGTGTACAGATCTTTGAGAACTTCGTAGATATCTGTAGAAGGGCCCGTTAGGGCCCGTATCAGCGATGAGCAGATTGAAGAAGGCCCGGCAGGTCGGCGGCTCGATGGCGAATAGGCTCACTCTCTACAAGTGCCTCTCCTGCAACCGCACTGACCGCAAGCCGTACGACCCTGACGGCAACGTCTCGTGCAATCATTGCAGCTCACCGATGGCCTCTCTCGAGCCCCGATACAAGTGCCTGCGTTGCGGACACATCGAGTGGATAGAGGTCGGCACCGTTGGCAAGTCATGCCACAAGTGTGGATACCGTATCTTCGTCAAGCCGCGCAAGGAAGGAACCGAGAGCGGATACAAGATTCTCCGAGCACGCTGAAACCGCAGCGCGGGACGACCCTCCCCAGTGGAAGGGTCGGCGCTCACTTCAAGACCCGCCTCACTCACGTTGCCCCGTGGCGAGTTGGCTGAGCACTCATGCTCCGCGTACCTTCGACGAATTGGCCGTGCCGGCTGAGATTCGCGATGCCCTTGTCGGTGCTAGTTTAGCGGCTCAACCCCCGCATCTACTGATTACTGGACCTGCAGGGGTTGGAAAGACGGCCGCATGGAGGTTGGTTGCTCGGCAGATGCTGGGGCCTGGCTGGCGGGCGACTACGCATGTTCTACAGGCACGTGACCTAGTTCGAACCCGCGGTGCGATGGCCAAGTTCGAAGGATTCCTCCGGCCAGGAGGTTCGGGTTCGGCAGATACCCTCGCTGGCAGAATGAGTCTGGATGCCTATGATCGTGGGATTATCCGAGCTGCAGAGGGTGATGTGGCTCCGACTGGAGCGGAGATTGAGATTCAATCGGGACAAGTTCCAGTGAGTCGATTATTGGTAATCGAGGATGCCGACCATCTGGGTGGCATCAGACAAGCATACCTTCGCCGCATGATGGAAACTGTCGGCGTCGCCAGCCGATTCATTCTGGTTGCGCGAGCCCCTTCACGATTAATCGATGCAATTCGCTCGCGCACGAGGATGGTAAGGATCCCTTCCACTGATCGAGAAGTTGTCATCGGGACCATGCGCTCATTGGCTGCAAAGGAAGGAACCGAGGTCGCNGATGGGGTGTTGGGAGACCTCGCTTACGTGGCTGAAGGCAACCTACGGAANGCCATCTTCACCCTCGAAATGCTAGATGCGAGAGGATTNGCGGCCGATCGATCNGCTGTTCACCGGCTGGTGCAGGCGACAACGCTGCAAGCAGGACGCCATCTACTGGAGTTGGCTTTGCGCGGCCGCGTAGTCGAATGGCGCTGGGAAAAAGTCCGTGGGCGCCGCTCTAAGGTTTTGGCAGGAGCTATGGCCGAGGTTGACCGATTGATGAACGATCATGGCCTCGATGCAGACGATCTCATCTCGCAATTGCACGATGTTTTGGTCGGCCGCCGCTTGTCATTACCTGATGAATTACGTAGGGAGTTGCTTGCAGACCTAGCGCTTTGCGATACCCAGATTCGAAGTACTATGCATGCAAGAATCCCATTCGAGAATTTCCTTCACAAGGCTGCAGCTTCTGGACGAAAGCACGGGCTCGCCTTCGGCTAATCAGGAAAAGTAGTGGCGGGCGATACAGGATTTGAACCCGTGTTCTCGGCTTAGGAGGCCAAGGTGATATCCAGACTACACTAATCGCCCGTTTCTGCGACCGCATCCCCCTCAAGAATAGTAAGGGTCTAGAAACCGCCACCAAACGCCCCTATTCCAGCCGAGAGAATCAAGCCCTGAGTGGGGTCGGAGGGCCATGGTGAGCGAGCGTAGCCTGCCCACTCCCTACGCGGAGGAGAGCGAGCGCCACGTTCAGCAAGAGCAAGCCCTGAGTCTGAGGGTCAAGGCCAGAGACGCAGGGCGCAGGTTTTGGGTTCGCATTGCCTCGAGTCGACCTCTACCACAATTACGCCTATTTCTTTCACTGATTGCTCCAATCACTTCGACCCTCCTTCTCATCGGTTGGGAACTAGCCTCTTTTCCAATCGCGATTTCTGTTCACGTCGCTTTGACGGCGAGCTTTGTGCCGGCTCTATTCGCCGCATCATTCGCGCGAATGTCTGCAAGAGATAGACTGAGATTACGCGCGGTGGGTTTTCGCTCAATGAATGCATATCCTGGCGTTGAAAGGATTCTGAATTCCCTCGATGAGAGGCGTATCCGTGAGCGCGTCAGATTGTCTTGTGCAATTCTCGCCTCTGCCGCTCTGGCATCACTGTGGAATCTCGCGGCTGGCGATACGCTGAGCTCTCTGGTGATCGGTTCCTGCGTTGCGCTCGGAGTTATTGCTGCGCTCAATACACTGCGGCTTGAAGAGTCGATTCCGATGCGCTCGAATTCGTTTCCTCTCCTATCTCTCCACGCCCCAACCATTCACGCCAGCACACTTGACCGAGTACTCTCTGACCTCTTGGTGGCACACCTTGACCCAGAGACGGCCAGTCATTGGGATATCTGGATTAAATCACTGCATGACGATGTGAGGAGCGATCAGACGGCTGATTCAGCAGTTGAACACTTGCTACAAGCGATACACCTTGAGCACCTTGGGCTGCTCGACGAGAATGGATTGCTGAGTGAGACGCGCAGGGTGTTCAAGGTCTCGGCAATCGATGGGCTGATTGCCGAGCATTCGAAATTCAATATGATCGCTCTCAGGCGCTTACTCACCCATACCCGCGCTTGGCAGCCTGGTTTATTCCGCTTGACGGATCGCCTACAGGATTCGGTAATTCGCGGCGACCCCAGTCTCATCGAGGCGGCTTGGCGACTAGATCTCGACTTACCTCCTAGATGTGGACAGGGGCAAGGGGATCTCTTTGTGATGATTCACAATCATTCGGGCAGAAAACAGTCCATCGAGGTTGATATTTTGGCCGCTGAAGGAGAGCCTGAGCTTCAGACTCTGCGGGTGTCNGCGAAAGCCTCTTCAAAGCCGCGGTCACCTATNTCTCTCAATGANGAGCGCGGTGTTCTGACCGAGTCATTCGGTCGGTTATTGGCCGACTCTACGGTGCTGTGGATTGGATTGGCGTGGCCCGATTCTCTATCGGGCCCGCACCCAGTACAGGTGACTCTTCGCAATGAGGAAGGTGAGACTCTCGAATCGATTGTGGTGCGGACCACGCTATCCTCTGGAGTTCAGGCTGAGAGTATGGGTCACCGGATGGCAGACGCTGCATCGGAGGCCCGCAGAATTGCTCTCGCCTTGGCGGATTGAGTTTGCAGTAACCTCTCTTTGAGCCGTGTTTTCTTCGCTCAATCAGTGCCGCTATCCGGTCGAAGTCCCGAGCGTCATCTTCATGTCGGCCTTACGGCTCGCCGGAGCCGAGAACAATGGAGTCATGGGATCTCATCATCATCGGCTCTGGCCCTGCTGCCCTTCGTGCTGCGGTTGCTGCTGCCGATTCAGGCACTACTCCCGTCCTCATCGAATCAGGCGGAATAGGTGCTGGAGGCTCAAATTCTGACCTCGCTGGCATGGCTGCCTCAATCGACGAGGTCAGCTCGTCTGCACACCGTGATGATACGATTGCGGCCGGAGGCGAATCCACCGACAAAATAGCCGCCGCTCGAGTTTGCGGGGAGGGCGTAGGAGTTCTCGCAGAACTCGAGCGATGGGGGCTTGTTCTTCGTCGACGCGATGGCGGCTTGCCTCACACCAGCCAAGTAGCTGGGCACACCATGCCCCGCCTCACCGGCTGCGGCGATGCTACCGGTCGCAATACAACTCGAATCCTCGAAGAGCAGGCGATGAAGCGAGGCGTAATTCGCCGAGCCGATTTACGGGCGATGTCTCTAGTGATGGATGGCAACCAAGTTAGAGGCATAACTGCCTACAACATGAGCGCTGGCGAAGTAGTTGGAATACAATCCAAGGCGGTTATCCTCGCCACGGCCGGCCACCAAGGAATCTGGTCTGGTTCAGCTAATGGCGCCGGCCTCGGNTCCTCCCTNGCAGCCTCNGCCGGNATCTCCCTCAATGGCTTGGCAAACAACCCCATTCACCCTCTGACAGTGCGAGGCACTGACCTCAACATCAGCATCGACGTACTCGGCTCAGGAGGTAGAGTGCGCAAGTCATCGGGCGAGGACGTTGAACCCTCCGAGGTCGGCGAGGACGATTGCATACTCGACCTTCGCAGCATCGATTCAGCCGCCCACGCTTGGTTCACTAACACGCGTTCCAAAATCAAGGATAGAACCGGACTCGACATCTCGAGAGACGTCGTTCCAATCAGTAGCACCATCGCAGTCACGACCGGCGGGGCTCCCGTCGATGATCACGGACGTGTCACAATCGAAGATGGTAGCAAGTGGGCCACCGGACTCTACGCGGCCGGGCGATCAGCCCACAACGGTATGCATGGTGAGGGGCTTCTCGCAGGTAATATCCTCCTCGACGATCTCGTTGGAGGGCGAAATGCCGGAGCACACGCAGGAGCCTGGGCAGCAGAGGCGAAATTCGCAGGCTCCAATCTTGTTGAGGAATCTTCCGAAGCAGCAAAAGCACGTATCGAAGCCCTGCAAAACAGCACTGGTTCTTCCGTCGGCCAAGTCGCTGCCACTCTATCTTCAATCATGGCTTCTTGTGGAAACGGCTCCCGAGACGAGGCTTCACTGAAGGCCGCAGCAGCCTCACTCGCCACTCTAAAATCGACAGGAATCAAGGTCACAGATTCATCGATGGTGATGAACACAGAATTGTCAGCCGCGCTAGAGGTTGAGGGTATGATATCAATAGCCGAACAAATAGCGAGTTCGTGAGGTTATGAGATGGGTGAAGAACCAACCCTCTTCACGAAAATCATCGAAGGTGAGTTGCCTTGTCATAAGTTGTATGAGGACGAACACACCATCGCATTCCTAGACATTCAACCTCTGACGAGAGGTCATACACTAGTGGTCCCAAAAGAACCAGCTCCCTCGTTCGATCAACTTAGTTCTGAATCAGCTTCGGCACTAGGCGGCGCTCTTCCTGCAATATGCAAAGCAGTCATGAGAGCAACTGGTGCGACTGCCTACAACCTAATCCAAAACAATGGACAGGAGGCAGGGATGTCAATTGCCCACGTTCATATTCACATAATTCCACGATACCCCTCCTCAACCCATTCCTTCCTTTGGGAATACGGTGAAATCAATCACGATGATGCGAAAATTCTCGCTGAAGCCATATCTGACGCCTTAGATTAGAATCGGTGTCTTCTCAACCCCCACCTGCCTCGCATCGCCATGACGGGTTCACAGAATGCGCCGGAGATCCTACCGGAGTTGTCTCAGAGCGCGACGCGTTTGAATCGCGAAAAGCTCGAGCGCGTTCCTCACGACACCACAGGTAAGCACCCCGGAAAGCGCTGGGCTCAAAGCGCTCTTGACATCATGTTCGAGTTGGGTAACCAAGCAATTTTTCGAAATTGGGAGGAAGATACTCTCCCTGAAGCGAACGGCGGAGCAATCTATGTCGCCACGCACATCAATGGACTCGTCGATCCAATGGTGATTACACGCGTACAGAAGAAACGGGTCATCTCGCTTGGTAGGCATGATCTGACAACTCGACCAGTCATCGGATGGTGGGCGCGTCGCTTCGGAAGTCAACCAGTACTGCGCCGCGCGAGATAGAGGCTGGTGTTGTCGATGCTAAATTCGCCCGCTACATCAATGATCGAGGAATGCTAACAGTCGCTTCCTGCCTCGCCACAGGGCACTCCGCCGTCGTAATGCCTGAGGGGAAATCACACCAAGATTCGAAGTTGCACGCGCTTCGTACAGGCTCCTCCCGCTCTGCGCTGGCCTCGGCAGCAATAGCCGACGAGAAGGGACTGCCCGCCCCTGTGGTCCAGCCAGTAGGGCTTCACTGGCGCACTCATCACTGGCTCAGGACTGACCATTATGTCGAGTTTGGCGAGCCGATCGACATCCCTTCGGCCTACTCGCTAGGCGACCGAGCACGTCTTGCCAATGGAGAATGGATTGAACCCTCACACGATGACACTATTGAGATGCGTACACGTATCTTCAACGCCCTATCTCCAATGACNCCCAATGCGCCTGATTGGGAGACCTATCGTGCATGGAAACTTATTGCTCACCTCGGCGCCAACAAGGCAGACACTCCCCTCCGCAGTCTGTCCGAGGAGGTTCACGCAACTCGTGAGGTCCACGAAACCCTTGGGTCAGGCGAAGGAGATTCGATGTTGGAGGAAGCCAAGGAAGCAGCCGAAATCCTCCACAGCAACGATCTGTATGCTACCGCACTTTCGCAATCCAACCGCCTTCGAGACAAATCTGCTGGTGATTATCTCAAGGGATTGCTCGGAACACTGCTGATGCTTGCCGCACTTCCCATCGCCATTCCTTCATCAGGGCTGCAGTGGGGTATTGCAAAGTCCATGGCCGAAAGTAGCGATGAAGGGCTCGACTCACGAACTAGTTACTTCATGCTCGCAGCCATGTTCTCTCCGATCTTTTTCTGGCCGCCATGCGCCCTTATTGGAACACTAATCCTGACTGGTGGAGCCCTTGAAATCGCCACATTGTGGACTTTCATCTTGCTAATTCTCATCTTCTATCTCTCTGCTTCAATTTGCATCAAGGGATACGACCTCTGGTCCGACTCAACCTCTGCCTCAAGACGAGCCAAACTCCTCAGCAGCGCAGACGGCGAGAGGTTCCATATGCTCGTTGACTCCATCACCTCTCGCCTCGGCGCTCTCAAATAGGACCTGCAATAGTCAGCCATCATGGACGGCAAGTCGGCGGCGATCGCCATCAAGGGCTGGCTGGCCAGCGAGAAACTCGAAGCCAGAGAAGTCTCGGACGCCCAAGCGCTCATTCACTTGCACGTCAAGTATCCTCCAACCAAGCAGGGTCATGTGTTCAACGTAGTCATTCCAAAGAACCGTAATCTTGTACTCGTTTATTCGATTACCAGAGTCGACGAAGGACAGCAGAATGAGATGCGCGAACACGGTAAGGAGACNCCTGTCGCATGGGAGGAATGGCTCCACCAGACGCGCCTCCAACTAACTAGAGCCGACCTTGATTGGGTCCTCCATGTTGGCAAGACAAGCGATGAAACACCCGGGCCATTGCAAGCCTTCAATCTCTCACGCCCTATCTGGTTTGACGGCTTGTCCCAGAATGAATTCATGCATACTATGCGCCGAGTCTGGCTAACCAAATTAGAACTCATCCACCAGATTAAATTCGGTTATGGAAAAGGAATAGGCAAGCCAGGACAAGTCGACGACTGGATAGCCAAGAAGGCCAAGAAGCGTTCAGGCAAGTCGCCTTCAATCCAAGCCGAACCCAAATCGATTGACACAGATGAGACAGGCGGATTCGGTACCGATTTCGATCCCGCAGAATGGGCTTGAAGCTTACAACTTCGCTATCTTTTTCCCCTCGCTTTAGGGCAACGCTTGAACTCTCTAAACCACCACTTCAGAAACCATCCCTTAGCGTTCTTGGCTGACGCGTAAGCGTCGAGGTTAAGTATCGAANCAAAGCGAAACGAGATGTTGTAGCATTGTTGCTGGAGTGATGGAAATGGAGACAGTGAAGATAAGGAGCAGTATCGCGATGGTGCTCATCATGACGATGAGCCTATTCGCGACATTGGAATTCTCCGAAAGAGCGGAAGGAAGCGAGATAGTTTTGACAGATGCGATTCAGGTCGTGAATGGAGGAACACACAGCGACAGAATGGTATCAATGGACGCAGACTCGTCTGGTAATACTCACTTTGTCTGGAGCAGAAACTCTCACCACCTCTACTACAAGATGTTGGATGCCAGAGGTGACGTTCTAATCGATGAAACCCAGATTTCCGACGCTGGAACTCACCGCGCNTGGCATCCTGATGTAGCAGTCGATACTGACGATAATGTCCACATCGTTTGGGCTGACAAATCAAACCAATGGACGATTTTCTATACGCTCTTGGATCCATCTCAAGACGACCAAGACGGAAGCTCTGGGTTGGATGCGGTTCTTTCAATTATTAGCGACGAAGAGATTGCGAGCCACCAACAGAATCGAGATTGGCCAGCAATCGCAGTCGATTCTCAGAATAACCCTCACATTGTTTGGGAAGATGCCTATGAGCAGTTGGACAAATTCTACATGCAGCCTCAGATTTACTACTCGATGCTCGAGATTGATCTTCCAGGGAGGGAGGCGATTGTCGCCATCGAGGATACTCTTCTNACTCCAATCATCGGACACAAGGGCCACCCTGATGTCGCCGTTGATGCTGACGATTTAGTGCAGGTCGTATGGGATGATACCCGCGGCGGCAAAGTGGAGATGGTCGTACCAATCGATACCTCAGGTTCGATGAATACCGAGTGGGCAGACATGTGTGTTGTTTTCTACGGTGGGAATTTCGCTAGCGGAGGGTCCTTTGAAGGGCTGAAGCCAATGCTCGTCGACGGCAACATTACTGTCTTCGAGACACTTTACGCTCTCAGTGGTAATTGGCCTGCCGCGGCCACTTCCGGAACTTGCGCATCAGCTTACCAGACAGGAGGCTCAGGAAGNCAAGGACCACGCTCGACACATCTCGGCCAGAACCCGTCTGATGACTCAGGCGGTATCCGCGAGTTAACTGAAGTGGTCTACAATGGTGGAGCGGTTAATCTCCCTCAAGACGGAGGATATTACTCTGAATTCTGGGGCCCTGCTTCAACATGGGCGTGCCTCTCATGGAGAGACGCTCAGGGCCGCATGGGTAATTCTGCCAACCCACCAACTCAACTAGACCACCGCTGGAATCCTAACGCCACCAAGATCGTCATCCCAATTTCAGATGAAGGCCCGTATGGCGGCGATCCGGCTCAGCAGTCTGACGATACGCAGAGTATCAATGAGGCTCACGATGCCTGCGTTATCTCAGACATCGTCCCTGTCCCACTGATGGCGGCAGGCTGGGGCTCGGGCTCAACCGATGTAGGCTCTCACATGCAAGATTTGGCTCAATGTCCGAACGGATTCGTCTCTGTAGGTACGCGTACTTGTCCTGGTACGACCACCCGTAATACCAATGCCGGCGGACAGATGTACAGTTTCCCTACAGGTTCCAGTAGTGCTGCCGACCTACAATTAATGGTTGAAGCACTAGTATTACTTGCAACCAATAACTCTCGGGANATCTTCATCTCAATCCTCGACCCTTACGCTCTACTCGACAGCCCATGGGCCGGTTGGTCCAAGGGCGACTCAGGNACCAAGGTCGTCAACAATCGATATGTCGAGGACATTGGCCCATCATCCGATCACCAAGGATACGGTCACCTCGTCGTCGTGAACGACACGAGAATCACTTT
>JGI26060J43896_10001037_pt1 | contig 10353 bp, 11 predicted proteins | sample MarorgKNORR_S2LV_6_FD_43896 | JGI IMG/M metagenome (IMG submission 43896) | reverse complement strand
CTAGAAAAAATAACTATAAGTGAGCCCCACCGATAATCTCACTAAGGCTATTGTGGTCATAAAGAGCTAGATAGTCAGCAAGCCCCTTATTTATTTTTGGGCATATAAGAGGATCAAAAAACAAGGCAGTCCCAACCCCAATTGTTGTTGCTCCAGCCAGGAAAAACTCAATGGCATCATTTACACTGGAAATACCGCCTTGGCCTAGTATTGGGATATTATGTTTCGAAGCTTTGGTGTAGACATCAAAAACTTTTAATAGCGCAATGGGTTTTATGGCCGGCCCAGAAAGTCCTCCGGCACTGTTGCCAAGAAGAGGCTCTTTTTTTTCTGTGTCTATTGCCATGCCACTAATGGTGTTTATTACAGAGAGCGCATCTGTTCCCGAGTCAATACATGCCTGCGCGCTCTTTTTAATGTCTGCCTGGTTTGGAGACAGCTTTGTGATGATGGGTTTTGACGTTGCGTTTCTACAGGCAGAAACAACACTCGCAGTCATAATTGGGTCGTTTCCAAACTCCATTCCACCTCTTTTGACATTAGGGCATGATATATTTAGTTCTATTCCTGCAACCAAAGAGTCATCAAACCTTTTTGTTATCTCGACATACTCTTCAACGGAAGAGCCGGAAACGTTGGCATAATAATTTGTTTCTAGGGGCTCTAGAGAGGGCAGTATTTTTTCCACCACCTCTGTAACACCAGGGTTTTGAAGCCCAATAGAGTTTAGCATCCCAGATGCAGTCTCTATAACCCTGTGCGGCTTATTTCCTAGTCTGGGCTCAAGGGTGGTCCCTTTTAAAACAGCCCCGCCAATGTCTTTGTTTGAAAAACCCTCCAGTCGGGTGTATTCATCACCAAAGCCGACGCAACCAGAAAGCAAAATTATTGGAGATGCCAGGTTAAGGCCCAAAAAAGGGGTTGAAATTATAGTGTTGCTAACCATACTTAGTCCATGTTTAACATAGTATTATACCAGCCCGAAATCCCACCTAACACAGGAAACATCATAAGACTCTGTGCCAACACAGGCGCAACACTGCATTTGGTTCATCCACTTGGCTTTGTTTTATCAAAAAAAACACTAAGAAGAGCAGCTCTTGACTATGTTGATTTTGCAACAATAAAGGAACATAAAAATATTAATGAATGCATGAGGGCCATCAAAAAAACAAGAGTGTTTGCGCTATCCACTAAGGGCACAGTGTTATACACAAAAGTAGATTTTAAGCCAAATGACACGCTCCTCTTTGGGAGCGAAACAAGCGGCCTGCCTACAGAGATCTTACACAAAAACTATTGTTTGGAGGTTTTAAGGGTACCGATGGTAGAAAAAAGCAGAAGCATTAATCTATCAAATACAGTAGCTATAGTTTTATATGAGGGGATTAGGCAGCTCAACAATACGCTTGTTTAGTGCTCATCGCCAATAGGCCTTTCCATAAGACTCTTGGCTGCTTCTGCAGGACCCAGGCCTTCATAAAGAACCCGGTAAACACTATAAGATATTGGGTGGTCGGCGGTTACAATCCCNTTTTTTACAAGTGCCTTAATTGCGTTTGCACCCTCAGGCTTGCTTCCAAGCCCCTCCACCGAAGCGGCAAAACTCTGGCCAGAGCCAATGAGGCCACCTAGTGCCCTGTTTCTGGATTGATTATCTGTAGAGCTTAATACAAGGTCGCCCAAGCCAGATAACCCAAAGAAGGTTTTTTCCTTTGCGCCAAGCACCATACCCAACTGCTTCATTTCTTCAAGCCCCCTTGTTATCAATGCAGCCTTGGCGTTTGCACCCAAGCCAAGACCGTCTGATATGCCAGCTGCTATAGCTATAATATTTTTAAAACCACCTCCAAACTGAACTCCAATCATGTCGTCAGAAGTATAGACCCGGAGGCTGTCACTAGACATTGATTTTGCTAGAGCACCAGGGTTTAGAATCTTTTTTGTAGCAAGGGTTAGTGCGGCCGGCTTTCCTATGGCTAGCTCTTCTGCAAAAGTGGGGCCAGAGATTACACCCTCTTGAGTCGTCTTGCCCAAAATGTTTTCAACAGAGGACGACAAAAAAGAACCGCTATCAGGATCAAAACCCTTGGTGGCCCATATTATTTTTTTATTTGCTGTTTTTGCACCCAGAAGACTTATGGCTTTTATAAAACCAGGACTTTTGACACAAATCAGTATAGATGAAGAGCGCGCTATTGCCTCTTCATTGATTGCCCCAATAGAAATGCCCTCGGGTATTTTGATACCAGGTAAATACTTTTTATTTTCTTTTTCTGCTTTTGTTTTGGAGAGATTTGTTTCATCAAAAGAAGCTAAAAACACTGCATTGCCAGCTTTATGAAGCTGAATTGATAGCGCTGTACCCCAGGAGCCAGCACCAAAGACCAAGAACGACTCTTTGTTCATGTCTTAATTCGGCTCTTTTTCTTCAGCCTCTTCTCTTGCTTGACTATAAAGGGCTTCAAAATTTATTGGTTGCAGCAAAAGGGCTGGGAAGCCTGCCTTTGTAACCAAAGATGCAACCACCTCTCTTACAAAAGGAAACAGTGTGTTGGGACAGAAAACCGCAATCAATGCTTTTGTTTCTTCTTCGGTATACCCCTTGATAGTGAATACACCCCCTTGTTCTACCTCTGCAATGAAGATGGTTTTTTCACCATAAGTAGATTCGACCTTTACTTTAAGTGCAACATCATAAGAGTTGTCACCAACCTTGTTATGCATGTTTGAAAGGTTGATTTTTGTTTCCGGGTTGACCTCTGTTTCTAAGAAAACCCCAGGACTGTTTGGGGCCTCAAACGAAACATCTTTTATGTAGATGGTTTGGAGGGCTACTAGTTTTTCTAGATTACCATTTTCAACTTGTTCTTTTTTTAAATCTTCATTTTCAGCCATTTTATTCCCTTTAGTTTGATAGCGGTAAAGAGTTATTCACCCACTCTGTGAGCCCACCTTTTATATAAAAAACATTTTCAGCCCCAGCCTTTCTATAAAGCAAGCTCGTTTTTTTGCTTTGTCCGCCTGTTTCACAAACAAACAACAGGGGGTTTTTTTGCTTTTTTATAAACTCATCGGTGAGATCATCTTGAGCCATATTTGTAGAGTTCAACAAGCGCTTTTTCCGAAAAGCATCAGGCGTTCTTAGGTCTATAACCATGGAGTTTTTATTGATTAGTTTGACAGCGTCTATGGTTGAGAGCCCGCAGACATCTCCTTCTTTTATTTTAAGCTCATTAAATATAGCAGCTAAAAACAACCCAATAGAGGCTGCCACTAACAACAAATTACTATTTGTAAATTCAATTAATTGTTCCACTAACCAATCCCTTTTTTAATCTCGTTTGCTGTTGTTTCTAGCAAAGCTTTATCTTCCAGTTTATTTGCATGTATTTTCATTGGGTTCTCAGAGTAAACAGGAATCACATGCATATGATAGTGGAAAACGGTCTGCCCCGCATCTGATCCATTAAGTTGAGTTATTAAAACCCCGGAAGGCCTTAGGGTTTCTTTTATAGCTGTTGCTATCAGCTTAGAGGTTTTAGCTACAGCACTAATGTAGCTTTCTTCTAGCTCAAAGATGTTTTCAGCTTCTGACTTTGGGACCACAAGCGTGTGCCCTTTGGAGGCAGGCATGATGTCCATAAAAGCATATGTTTTTTCGTCCTCATAAACAGAGTAGGAGGGCATTTCACCCCTTAAGATCTGTGCAAAAACATTGTTATTGTCATAGGCCATAAGGAGACTATTCTACACCATTAAATATACCAATATCATAAACGCCAGTTCCTTCACGCATTGGTTTAAGGGCCTGATACTCTTTACTGTTAAAAAAAGTATCTATAGAGTCTTCGTCTTGAAATCGCGTAACGATTACGCTTTTTCCTGGCAACAAAGATCCCTCAAGGTTTTTAACAACAGGGCCTCTTACAATGTATTCTCCGCCAAATTTTGAAATTAGTTCAGCAGATTGCTGAGCATAGGTTTTTAGGTTTTCATTCATATCTGTTATTTCGCAAACAGAAACTAGGTATGCAGACATAACAACTCCTCTAATAATTTAGTGGTTTATTATGTCTTGTTTTTGAGCTTCCTACCAGTAGACATCCAACAGCCAGCCCTAGCTATCTTTTATAAAATGATGTTAGATGTCTTGATGTCAGTAATAGAAGAGCTTAAGTTTTGCCCGGTTTGCAAGGCCAACCTTTTGAAAGAAGAAATTGGCGGTGAGCCAAGAATGGCTTGTAGCTCAATGACATGTTCATACGTTTATTGGAATAATCCCACACCCGTTTTAGCAGCCATCGCACATCGTGAAAACGAGGTAGTTTTGGTCCAAGGGATAGGGTGGCCAGGGCACTGGTTTAGCCTGGTTACAGGATTTCACGAGGCTGGCGAATCTGCTGAAGAGGGTACTTTAAGGGAGGTAAAAGAAGAGTTGGGCCTCGATGGAGAAATTGGCTCTTTGGTAGGGGTTTACAGTTATTTTCAAATGAACCAGGTAATCATTGCTTACGAGGTATTGCTAGGCAAAGGCGAAATAAAGCTTGATGCAACCGAACTGGTTGATTACAAGGTGGTTCCAATAGATAAAATAAAAACCTGGCCAAGTGGAACGGGCTACGCAGTTAGAGATTGGTTATTGAGCCAGGGACGCCAGACAGAAGAAATTTCTTTTGATAGGCTAAAAAAAAATAAGCCCCAATGAAACAAAGGGGCTTATCTGTTTTTTAGATAGTCGGATTAAAAGCGATAAGTCACCTTCATTCCAATTTGTCTAGGGTCAGGCAAACTAGCATACCAGGCATTACCAATACTTGGACCCGCTGTTACGCTTGGGCCACCAACCTTACCATTTGGGTTTGTGCCAGGAGGGCAGTAACCAATATATGGACCACCAGGAAATGGCTGACAGTTAGTGAAAACCATTCCAAACCTAAAGTCAGAGTTTCCAATATCAGGACCGTTACCACCGGTGATTACAGTGTCATCATCAAGAAGGTTTTCAATGTAAAGCGTTCCTTCCCAGTTGTCTTTATAGAAACCCATTCTGACATCTAGTCTCCAATACTCTTTAAGCCAAGCGTTATTATCAAAATCAATCGCACGCTTATCCTGATAGCGAGCATTAAGGTCTGTAAAGAAGGTGACCCCAGAGTTCATAAGCTCATCAGTATAGTTAATATTGATATTGGCTGAATGCTTTGGTGCTCTTTCAAAGAGGTTTCCAGATCTATCCACTCTACAGGCTGACTCGCCAGTAGGAAGGCTTTCTATTTTACAGTTTCCAGCACGAGAGATCTCACCTGCACCTGTCGAGAGGTTTGTAAAGTCCGTGTATACTGCATCCAAGTAGGCATAACCACCAGACAGCATTACGGTGTCACTTAATGCCCACTGCATGTCATACTCAAAACCAAACACTTGGCCACCAGCTGCATTCCTTATAACATTACCAAGTTGGTCACCAATCATTCTTTGAACACTCACCTGTCTGTCTGTGTAGTCTTCAAAAAAGAAGGCACCATTGAGTCTTAGTGAACCGTCAAGCCAGATAGATTTTGCTCCAAGCTCATAAACCATCATTACCTCTTCATCATATTGAGTTTCACTTGGGTTGCCATCAGCATTAGGGTCTAGGCTAAATGAGCCAACAGACAGAGTTGAAATCCCACCAGGCTTTCTAGCCTCAGAGTAGGAACCAAACATCAGTATGTCATCATTAACCTGATAACTAAGCGTAACTTTTGGTGAAAGGTAAGCGCTGTGTGTTGTAAAAGTATCAACATTCATTGGAATTGGTGCGTAGCCTCTCCAACCATTAGGAACGGTTGCAGGACTTTTAACAAACGCTATGCCGACATAGTCACAACGGCCATTGCTNCCACATACCATTACGGAGCCTGGGCCACCGGACGGTGCATCAATACAATCCCCATAAGGGTTGTTAGGGCAACTGTCAACACCACCATTACCGCCATATACGGGGCCAGTCATTCTTTCTCTTTCGTCGGTATAACGCATTTCAATNGAAGTCGTCATTTTTTCAGAGATGTCATAGTCAAACACCATATACATNGAAGCATGNGCTGTGTCTCTTTCNAAAGGCGTATTCGGCCTTGCAGCATTTAAGCCTTCTAGNTGAGGCGCTATTGCTGTGTCAGTGTAGCCACAAGGGCCAGAGAAGTATGAAAGGCCTAGGTCTTCAACCAAGGTAACATTACCAAAATAATCTCTATTGACTCGGATTAAGCAACGAGAACCATGGGCCATTCCTGTTGTGTTGTTACTGTTTTGAGTCATGTTTTCGTGCCAGTAAAGAACACCACCTGTAAAATTAAACGGACCATCANTTTGCGTGGCCACTCTTAATTCCTGGCTGAAAAGTTTTGTTGGGCCATTTAAGGAAACCTCAACACTATGGTGCCGCAACACCTCTTTATCTAGATCGTAATTTTGTGAAACATCCATGTTGGCAATATGAGTCCAAGAACTAAACTGAAGGTTGTCTCCTGTAAAATCAACGTTAGACTGAAANCTAGCACCTTCTTTTGTGGAGCCAAACATNTCACGACCCTTGTTATAACCCATCTTAGATGCTCTATCCATGTTTACAGATAGAGTGTTGCCATCAGGAAAATAGCCATCATAATCAAGCATCACCATGTCATCAAAATGGCCTGCATAGTTAAGACCTGTGTGTCTGTCTGGGTTTAGGCCTGTGCTACCAAAACCCACTTTTGTTGAGTCAGGTATCATTGGGCCACCAGGGTAGGCGGGCTTTAATGGGTACCAAGGAGAAGCATAAGGAATTAGGCCTTTGTCGGCTGGCGTTTGAGCCATGGCATGCTCCAGCCACATAAAGTCGTTGTCACAACTTGCGTCTTTTACAAAACCACCATTACACATGCTAGCTGCCTGAGGCACGGGCCTGTTTATATTCCCTTGAACTTTTGCATAGGCTGGAATGTCATAATTATCAGCGACATAATCTAGTCTTGTTTTAATTCTTAGTCGATCATTGGGCTCGATTAAAAAAGTAATTGCAGCACTAACACCTTCACCACCACCTACACCAGCACCGGTGTTCTGGTTTGTGTGAAAGCCATCAAAGTCCCATGCCAAAGCGTTAAACCTAAAACCCATCGTGTCTGAAATTGGACCCGAAGAGCTGATTCTTGCTTCATGGAAGCCGCTTTGTGCAACATCTAAGCTGGCAACATTCTCTAGTTCTCTTGAAGGATCTTTGGTTACGTATTGAATCGCACCAGCAAAAGCTGTTCGCCCATAAAGAGCAACTTGAGGCCCTTTTACAACCTCAACTCTTTCAAGATCCATAATTCGAGGAGAGATCAAGGAAGAGGAGCCAGCAGTAGACATCGCCTCACTTGAAATATCAACACCATCCACAACGTTGGCAACAACAGGGCGGCCTCGATTGTTGGTGATGCCTCTAATTGAAATTCTAATATCATCTGGAGCAAAGCCTTGATCAAAGGTTAGTGATGGGTCCATTTTTGTAAGATCGTTTAAATCTTTGATTCCCAATCGCTCTAACATTTCTCCAGTAAGCGCATTAACAGTAATAGCGACGTCTTGTAATGCCTCTTCTTTCTTACGAGCAGTAACCGTAATTTCCTCAATTACTTGAGCGAATGTTGGCACCGCAATAAACAGTGTGAGAATAACTCCCACAACGAAACGATTAATAAGTTTCATTTGTTCTCCCCTTTTTTTAAACAATTTGTTTGTTCGTAGTAATAATGTAACCGAGCGTACCGTAAATGCCAAACAAAAAGATGTATATATATAGGACTTAGGTCTAAGAGTTTGTTGTATTAATACAAAAAATGACTGCTAAACAGATATTTATTTATCTATAATTTAAGGAGTAAGAAAATAACGGGATAACAAATTAAAAAAGCAATAGTTTTTTTAACAGCCTTATTTACATCAGGTCTTTTTTGCAGTCTTAATTACAAAAGAAAGAACAATAAGAGCTAAAGCTATAATCAAGTAATATTTAATCATAAAACCAAACACGGGAGAGATGCTTGTGAGCCCACCCTCTAGTGCGTCACCACCGAGCAAACCAGCCAACACTCCGCCTATGGCCGAGGCGGTAAACCAGAGCCCAAACATTTGACCCACGTATCTTTTGGGGGAATATCTAGAAAAGGCCGCCAAACCAATCGGCGACAGTGTAAGCTCACCCCAGGTCTGCAGTAAGTAAGTAATAATCAGCCACTCCATACCCACGGGAGAAGACTCCAATGCAACCCCAACAGCAAAAAGCATGACAATAAAACTCAACGCCATGAGGATGAGACCAAGTGCAAACTTAACTGGAAGGTTTGGGTTAAGGTTTCTTTTGCCAAGGTGCGCCCAAACACCAGCAAAAATAGGAGCAAAAATAACAACAAAAACTGGGTTGGCAAACTGCAACCAGCCAATTGGAATAATATAACCACTCACAGAAAGGTCAGTGTAGTCTCTTGCAAAGATACTTAAAGAGCTGGCGGATTGGTCAAACCCCGACCAAAAAGCAGCCGCGGCAATAAACAAGAGTGCCAACAAGACTAGGTTCTTTTTCTCCCCGTCAGTCAGCCCGGCAAGAAAGTACAAGTAAAGAAAGTAAGTTCCCGCTACAACGGTCAGGAAGTAATAAAAGTTTTCAGCAAAACCCCTTGGATCAAAGGTGTATATTCCCAGCAACCCAGAAGAAATCACAGCAAGCATTAAAAACAAACTCAACTTCGTCCACAGTACAAGCTTGGCGCGCCTTCCATCTTCCATGTCATTTGGCCTAAGTCCGACATTACCTAAGAGGTTTTTTGAGTAGATGTATTGTATGACGCCAAATGTCATACCAATTCCTGCTGCTCCAAAACCCCAGTGCCATCCAATTTTTTCTCCAAGATAAGAGCAAATTAAAAAACCCAATGTAGAGCCAATATTGATAGACATATAAAAAATGGTATAGCCAGATTCACGTCGCTCATCTTCATCAGAATAAAGCTGTCCCACAATAGTGGAGATGTTTCCTTTCAGCAGACCTGTTCCTAGGACAACGAGAGTTAGACCTAGGAAAAAAGATTGCTGCACAGGTATGGCTAAAGTGAAATGACCCAAAGCTATAATGATGGCGCCATAGAGAACTGCTTTTTGGTGGCCCAGTATATTGTCTGCCAGCCAACCACCTGGAACAACCATAAAGTAAATCATGCCAGAGTATATGCCATAGATAGCCTGAGCCTCTAGCTGGCTCCAACCCAACCCTGGATTAAAGCCCGTGAGTGCACCGGTCATATAAAGAACGAGCAAGGCTCGCATTCCATAATAGGACATGCGTTCCCACATCTCTGTTAAAAAAAGAGTTTTAAGTCCAATTGGATGGCCCAAAAAACCATGAGTGGTTTCACTATTAGTGTTTTGTTCGTTATTCATTTTCTTCTAAAGATTCTTTTGGTTTGGATAAAATTCTAGCCAATAGAATGCCACACTCATAGAGCAAGTAAACAGGAACCGCCAATAAGGTTTGGGAAATAATATCTGGGGGCGTCACCAGCATTCCAATTACAAAAGCGCCAAGAAAGACATAAGCTCTATTTTTTTTAAGCGCCTCAACTGTCGTTAATCCAGACCAGACCAAAATTACAGTAGCTATAGGAACCTCAAAGGCAACACCAAAAGCAAAAAACAAAACCAAAACAAAATCCAGGTAACTAGCAATGTCAGTCATTACTGCTACGCCGGTAGGAGCAGCAGAAGTAAAAAAAGCAAAGACAATTGGAAAGACCACCACATAGGCGAAAACCGTTCCCAGATAAAAAAGCGCAATGCTGGAGATTAACAAAGGCACAGCAAAACGTTTTTCTTTGTAATAAAGGCCAGGAGCAGCAAACGACCAAACTTGATAGAGAACCACGGGCATGCTTAAAAACAGAGCTGCAAACATGGTCGTCTTAAAAGGAGTTAAAAAAGGAGAAGCAACTTGGGTTGCTATCATGCTGGAACCCTCTGGCAGTTGACGCATGAGAGGCAGCGCTACACTGCTAAAAATAAAATCAGAGAATGGAGCCATACAAATAAATAAAACCAAAATACAGCCACCCGCTTTAAGCAACCTAGAGCGAAGCTCAACCAGATGAGACAACAAGGTCTCTTCTTTTAGTTCTTCTGATTCCATAGCTCGCTTTGCTCAGGATCTTTTTCTATCTCTTTTTGGGGCTCCTCTTCTTTAGTTTCTTCTTCCGCTTGAACGGTACTTGTGGGGTTTATTTTATTTTCCTTGGGCGACATGGGCCTGCTGGGCGTCAGCTCAATTTCTTGCCTCATTTGTCTAGTAAAAGT
>JGI26060J43896_10001033_pt1 | contig 10383 bp, 10 predicted proteins | sample MarorgKNORR_S2LV_6_FD_43896 | JGI IMG/M metagenome (IMG submission 43896) | reverse complement strand
TACTGCCGGAACTACAAAAAATATTAAGTAAAATTAGTTGCCAAGAACTTCAATCTCTAGCAGTAAGAATCTCTGAATTTCCAAGGCAATCCGCCCTGCTTCTCCAAGCCTTGGAAGAAAATCCGCCTGTCGTCATTAGAGAAGGCGGAGTAATCGCAAAGTCCTATGATGCCGAATTGGATGAGCTGCGAAACCTGAGCAGCAATGCCGGACAATATCTGATTAATCTAGAATTACGAGAACGGGAACGTACTGGCCTAAGTACACTCAAAGTTGGCTACAACCGTGTTCACGGATACTTCATAGAAATTAGTAAAGGTCAGGCGACTGAGAAATTGCCGGCAGTATATATTCGACGCCAAACACTGAAAAACGCAGAACGCTATATAACTCCAGAACTCAAAGAATTTGAAGACAAAGTACTGAGCTCAAAAAGTAAAGCACTAGGTCGAGAGAAAGCACTCTACGAAGAACTTCTAGAAACTCTCTCTTTGCAACTCACTGAACTGATTGCCAGCGCTGAGGCTCTCGCGGAATTAGATGTGCTGAACAATTTTGCCAGGCGCGCCGTAGATCTCGATTATTGCCAGCCAGAGCTTAGCTGTGAGCCTGGCATTGATATCGAGGGGGGACGTCACCCAGTGGTAGAAAAAGTAACTAGCGAAAATTTTGTTGCTAATGACCTCTGCCTGAATGAAAAGCAGAAAATGTTAATTATCACAGGTCCAAACATGGGTGGTAAATCTACCTATATGCGGCAAACCGCTCTCATCGTTCTATTAGCTTTCTGTGGAAGCTATGTTCCCGCAAAAGCGGTGAAGGTTGGACCTATCGATCGAATTTTTACTCGCATTGGTTCCTCAGATGACTTAGCTGGAGGCCGATCAACCTTTATGGTGGAAATGACCGAAACTGCTAATATCCTCCACAATGCTACCGCCAATAGCCTAGTTCTAATGGACGAGATTGGTCGTGGCACCAGCACCTTTGACGGCCTTTCTCTAGCCTGGGCAGCCGCTATCTATATCGCGGAACGGCAGCAGGCCTACACGCTATTTGCTACTCATTATTTCGAACTCACTGTTTTATCTGAGAATTATCCAAACATCCTGAATGTTCACCTAGACGCAGTTGAGCACGATAACGGCATTGTCTTTCTCCACAATGTAAAAACCGGNCCTGCGAATCAAAGTTATGGTCTGCAAGTGGCCCAGCTCGCAGGTATTCCTAAATTGGTAATAGAGCGCGCCCAAGAAAAGCTCAAGCAACTAGAGACTGAAGCTATAGTTAAAGAAAGTAATTATGGTAAATCTAAGCCACTCACAGCTACCATTCCTTGCGCATCAGGTGTAGCTGAACAGCCGCAGCAAAATGAGCTTTTCGCCACCATAAATCACCCGGTTGTGGATTACTTAGAAAAACTCAACCCCGATGAGATTACCGCCAAAGAGGCATTAAAGATTCTCTATGAACTTAAGCAGAAATCCTCTAGCTGAGTGAGAAAATGCCGAAAATAACTGATAGAATGCCGGCCCATAAATGATGATAGCCTATTTACTTCGCATTGCGAGAAAACCTAAATTGGTGACTCAGCTCAAAATCGACTAGTAAAGTAAGCGAGAAAGGAATAAAGAAAATGACGTTTGTTGTTGGTGATAATTGTATTCGTTGTAAGCACACAGATTGTGTCGAGGTTTGCCCAGTGGACTGTTTCTACGAAGGCCCCAATTTCTTGGTAATTCACCCCGACGAGTGTATTGATTGCGCACTCTGTGAACCTGAGTGCCCAGTTGATGCTATCTATGCTGAAGATGAACTGCCGGAAGATCAACAGGAATTTCTTTCCTTGAATGCTGAACTGGCGGAGATCTGGGCCAACATTACGGAGAAGAAAGATCCACTTCCAGATGCTGAACAATGGACAGACAAACCAGATAAGTTGCCTCATCTGGAGCGGTAATCCAAACACAAAAGACGGGAGCCCGGTTAATACTCATCAGCCATTTTTATCTGCTCTACTTTATTTTTCTGTCCGATCGTTCTATTTTGCTTTAATCCAGAATATTTTCTCTCGAGATCTTCCAATTCCATAATTTCTTTAAGCCACGCCAAGTAACCCAATTGAATCCGTCGAACTCTTGCTCAAGTGAAACCATCTCATTGAGGTAAAGTCGAGTATGATTAAGATTTACACTTTTTAAGCATTAGCTGATGCAGCAGTACAGAAGTCATTCCAGTTGTTAAGAGACACAGTTTTTAATAAAAAGAAGAATAGAAGTAACGAAGGAATTGAAATTACAATAGCGATATATAGAAGATTCTATCCTGACCACTAACGGCTGGGCAAAAACCTTCCCGGATCAGCAGGTTTACCATCAACTCGAATTTCAAAATGCAGCATCGTAACACCAGCAGAGTTGCTGCCTACTTCGCCAATTTTCTCACCTACATTAACTCGACTTCCCTCACTCACTAGCATCACACTATTATGAGAGTAGGCACTCAAGTAGCGATCATTATGGCGAATAATAATCAGATCGCCGTTACCTTGCACCCCATTACCCGAATAAACCACCTCACCATTGCCGGCCGCAAGTACGGGATCGCCTAAGTTCCCTGAGATATCAATTCCCTTGTTTGCATACGCCTGAAATCCTTTTAAAACTCGACCTGAATGTGGCCATTGCCATTGCGGCTCCCGGACTACCGCGTCGGCAATTGGTTGACGCAGGACACCGCCATTGATGTTGCCTGCCTGCGCTCTTGCTACAGAATTGTTATTCACCGGAGTGCCAAGAACTACAGCGCCTTTACTCGATGAACTGATAGCTAAATTGCTAATTCGACTTACATCCAGATTAATTCCCTGATCGACGAAGATCGTATAGGGAGGATTCATGCTATTCGCGATCGCCAAAGATCTAAAATCCAAATCATATTCGAACGCTATGGAATAAAGCGTATCCCCTCTTCGTACGCGGTGCATTTGAGCATTGCCAACAACTGAGGCAGAATTTGAAGATACTGAGGATTGTATTGAAACCGGTCTACTGGATGTTCGTAAACCTCCGTTTGGAGTTTGGCTATCGACGATGATTGGCGCCTGAACGACTTGTCTCTCGCTTTGATCAGTAACCGGAGCTTGATAACCTTCTGCACAAGTCACCAGCATTAGACAGCAGCAAAAAATACTAAGCCTTTTTAGCACTGAGTGAATATTAACTGGTTTCATCACTATAATTGTTCCCGGTTTTCATAAAATTTAGAAGAGCTTTAAGAGAAAAGGCCGCTGAGACTGGTTGGTGCCTAATTTTAACTCACTTCCTGCTCGACAACCTTCGTAACCCAATGACTAGACAAAACCCCCCAATGAGGCTCAGCAAAGACACTATCAACAGCGCATCATTTCCAGTTTGCTCTGTATAGTTTAACGGCAGTAGTTTGCTTGATTGCAATACATGCTCTTCTCCGTCATGGCCAGTGTAATATTGGGAGACTTTTTGCCAGGGCCATAATAGGTATAGAGAACCCAACAACATTCCTATAATAAAGGCGTAACTCAATTCTCGATAACGGTTTAACATCCACGAAAGGACTCTCGAAAAGCTTAGTAAACCAACTCCACAACCTGTGACAAAAACTGCTATATAAACGATATCAAAACCTATTAACGCTCTAAGAATAAATTCATAAACTCCTAGCAAAATCAAAACAAAGGCTCCAGACAAGCCTGGTAAGATCATTGCACAAATAGCAATTGCACCGCTGAAAAATATATAGAAGAACGTAAGATTTGCATCGGTCCGCCCAATAAAGCTAATAGATATAGTCAAGGTAATNCCTAAGAACAGCGCGACAAGGTTCTGCCAAGAGCCAAAGGAAAGTTCTGATTTTAACAATACAGTACTAGCCAATACTAAGCCGATAAAGAAAGCCATAAGCGGCTCGAAATAGTTTTCCAAAAAAAATAAAACCGTATTTGCCGAGATCAATAATCCGCTTATCGCCCCAATGCCCAATATCAGTAGAAATTTTCCATTAATGTGCCGCCATGCTTGTAAGAAATCACCACGAAATAACATTTTAAAAGCAAAGGAATCGATGGAGCAAAGAGAGTGAATAAATGTCTCGTAGATGTTGGTTACTACAGCAATAGTTCCTCCAGAAATCCCCGGCACGGAGTCTCCCAGGCCTATTGCAATTCCTTTCAGATAGAGAACAAAGCCATTTCGACCGGATAATACGACCGCAGTAGAAGCCGCATCATCAGCACTAGATTGTTCAGACATTGCGTCAATTGCCTTTCATAAGCTAGTCACATTCAATTAATGTTGCACCTGACCCACCAATAAAGGAACGAAGCGCACAGCATCGAGGATTTCAGTAGTAAACTCATTCTTATTACGGGTAATAAGCCGCAATTCTTGCTGACCATCTCCACCCACAGGTATTACCAGGCGTCCGCCTTCTGATAGTTGATCAAGAAGGTCCTGTGGGATTTGCTGTGGAGCAGCTGTAGTGATAATAGCATCAAACAGACCTTTCTCTTGCCAACCGTAACTACCATCATCATGTTTGAAATCTATATTTCGAAGTCCCAATAATTTGAGATTCTTTTTAGCACGATCAAGCAATGGCTTAATGCGCTCAACAGTGGCAACTTTTTTTGCCAGCTGAGCTATCAAAGCTGTCTGGTAACCACAACCGGTGCCTATTTCAAGCACACTATCAAGAGAACCATCCCTAAGTATAGCTTCTGTCATTTTCGCAACCACATAAGGCTGTGAAATCGTTTGATTGAAGCCTATCGGCAAGGCAACATCTTCATAAGCTCGATGCGCAAGAGCTTCATCGAGAAAAATATGACGAGGCGTTGAGCGGATGACATCAAGCACTTTCATACTTGTTATACCTTGACCCATCAATCGCCCCAGCAATCTCTCCCTAGTGCGCTGAGAAGTCATTCCGATACCGCTTAAATTCAATTTAGTATTCAATTAATCCTATCTTCCTATTATTAATTAATCCGCCCTGAACTACTTTACGGTTGGCCTCGACGGAAGGGATCACTTCCGCCTCAGTCTGTCACACAAAGCTCACGCAATAAGCTCGTGGCATAAGTCCCTCTAGGTAAAGCAAATGTTAACTCTAAATCCTTCTCCATCACCCAATCCCAATGTAGATTTGATGGCAAAAAGCGCAACGGCCTACGCGATTCCCGTAGGTCAAAATATTTCAGCCCCCGCAGCAAACTATCATGAAGTTTTAACGTTGCATCTTCAATATCGGCAGCTTCGCCGCTGCATAGATACCTATCTTTAGGGTCTCTGAGCCCTGGTAATGGCCCGGTGATATGAATATCGAAGGTATTAAGGCGCCCCTGCAATTCTTTATCCCAAGATTGATCTCCTTTTAGCGAAAAATACCGACTGGTACCTTGTAGATTTAGCACATCACCTTTTATGTATTGACTCCAGGTTTGACTCTTCAACCGCTCCGACAAGAGCTGGTTAAATAGATAGGAACGGGCCGCGGAAAACAGCATTGAGCGCTTTCTGCGGCCTAGATCTGCGCTACGCTTCGCATTTGACTTAGCGTCAACGCTGACCTTCTCAGCATTATTAAGAGCAGCATCCATCAACTCAGATACTTGCACAAGGTTACTGAGATTCTTGCCAAAACGCTGAGGGCCAAAGTAATTTGGAATTCCCTTAGTTAACATGCTACTAAGACGGGTATCAAAATCATCTTTGCTTCCCACGCAATTGCGTAGCAATATTTTGAAGTGATTCAGCTTATGTGAACCAAGCTTAATTTTCCGAGAATTTCGCTGAAATTTTAGAATGACCAATTCTTTCATAACGGGCTTATTCTCCGATGAATTGCTATTTTCAGACTTTAACAATGGCCGCAGAATTGCCGCATCTAACTGAATTTGCTTTGACCGAGAAGTGGTGATTGGCAGCTGAATACTAAACCACTGGGTACATTCCGCACATTTATCCTTCATCCCGGAATAACTGATTTTGTGAATTTCCGCACCTGTTAAGTCACTGAGCTTTTTCGCCACGTCATTAGTGGAAAGGTCTTTCTTCCTTACCTGCACACAAAGATGCTCACCTTTACCAGATAAATCAAAACCTAATTCTTCATCGACACAGAAATCAGAAATTTCTCGTTTCAGTTCAGCGCGTAAATGAGGCTCGCCTTGGAGATAACTTAGTTCACTTAGCCGTGTATATAAATTAACTTTGTTAGTCGACGCGTTGATTTTAATATTAATCCTTGTAGTAGTGTTTATTGAAAGGGGTGTATTAAACTTTCCCGACCAACAGCACAACAGCGTGGCAGGCAATGCCTTCCTTATTTCCAATAGCACCTAAACCTTCAGTTGTGGTTGCTTTGATATTGATACGTGAAATGTCGATGTTGAGCAAACCTGACAAACTATCGAGAAAGCTCTGTCTATGTGGAGCCAATTTCGGGACTTGAGCTATAACAGTAATATCTATATTGCCAATGAGGAAATTTTTTCTAGCCAATAACGCCATAACTTGTGCCAGTAATTTGGCGCTGGACACCCCCGCTAGATTTGGATCTGTGTCTGGAAAGTATTGACCAATATCTCCAGCGCCAGCAGCTCCGAGCAAGGCATCGCAGAGCGCATGTAAAATCAAATCACCATCGGAATGCGCCAATAGCGAAAGCTCATCAGGTAATGTAACTCCTGCCAATACAAGAGGTTTAGTGCGTAAAAACTCATCTGTAAAACGATGAATATCATAACCATGGCCAATTCTTGTTTCAGTCATCGTCGCCCTCTTTTCTTGCAACAGTTGTCAATTTCGTCTCGCAGTAAATTATTACGTTTTGGTTAATGATCAATCTAATCTAACTAGCCTCACTTTGTTGTAGCTCCAAAATTTTCCCTGCTAGCCCAAGATCTGCATCAGTGGTTATTTTTATGTTATCGGTGTTGCCCTTAACCATTAACGCAACATGTCCCAATAGTTCTATCGCTGCGGCTTCGTCAGTTACAACAAGATCTTGAGAAGCCACGGCTTCTAGCGCTTCTCGCAAAATCCCATAGCGAAACATCTGCGGTGTTGATGCATGCCAACAATTACTGCGATCTATTGTTCTTTGAATTTCTGCTTGCTCATTCACTTCTTTGAGCGTATCCGCAACAGGAGAGCCTAAAAGCCCACCTATTGCATGGAACTGAAGCGTTGCGATTAACTTTTCGATATCAGCTTCTCGAACGCAAGGTCTCACAGCATCATGGACCAGGACCCAATCACTCGCTTCTGCTTTTTCTTCAAGGGAATTCAAACCGTTTAATACTGATTGATAACGCTGATCGCCACCCATAACCGTGCTTACAGACTTCGGGTAGGAAGTTTTTAGTGAAGACCAATAACTGTCAGTCTTATTTAATACAACTACAATTTCTTTTATTGATACGATGTTTAGAAGACGCTCTCAAGGTCGANTCGATGACCGTAGCNCCATTTAGCGAAAGGTACTGTTTGGGTGTAATCGACCCCATACGGCGACCGATGCCAGCGGCTGGCAAAATAGCCCAAATTGTCATAATTAATTCTTCTGCTTTGATGGACCTCGGTTTTCCGATTCCCCGAAATTCTAATAGATCGAACGAGAAGAGCAAGAAACTTAATCAACGATCAAATAAAAAGTTTCACCCTTTCCAATCATCCCCAGCTCAGAACGAGCTCGTTCTTCGATAGCCTCAACACCATTCTTAAGATCAATGACTTCGACCTGAAGGATGCCGTTGCGTCTTTCTAACTCCTGATTGGTTGATCGTTGTGCCTCAAGTTCAACTTCGAGCATATTTAAAGCACGCACACTGCCACCACCTAGCCACAATTGATATTGCAGGGTGAAAAAAATAAAACCCAAGAAAGCAAAAAACAACTTCATCATAACTATCTTAATTCTCTATCTAAGTTCCCGATCGGAAATCTTAAAATTTCGTGATTGGCACTGTCTAGTCAGTAAATCGTGAAAATTCCTTTAACCCATTGTAAATTGATCCTGAACCTAGCTCTTCCTCAATGCGCAAGAGTCGATTATATTTTGCAACTCGGTCTGAACGGCACAAGGAACCTGTCTTGATTTGCCCTGCAGCTGTGGCCACAGCCAAGTCTGCAATTGTTGTATCTTCTGTTTCACCTGAACGATGAGAAATCACTGCAGTGAAAGCGGCGTCCTTAGCCATGTTTATCGCTGCTAGCGTTTCTGTAAGAGTGCCAATCTGATTAAACTTAACCAATATCGAGTTAGCTATATCCTCATCAATACCTCTTTTCAGGATAGAAGTATTGGTTACGAATAAATCATCACCTACTAACTGAACTTTATCGCCTATTTGGGCTGATAATTTAGCCCAGCCGACCCAATCATTCTCATCCATACCGTCTTCTATAGAAAGAATTGGATAATTTTCTGCTAAATCTTGCAAGTAGACGGCAAACTCTGCAGAATCATAGCTCTTGTTCTCTCCCCTGAGCTCGTATTTACCGTCACGAAAGAACTCAGATGCTGCGCAATCTAGCGCAAGATGCACATCAACACCCAATTTTAATCCCGTAATTTCAATAGCTTGACTTATAGCGTCTAGTGCTGCGGCATTTGACGGCAGATTGGGCGCAAACCCACCCTCATCGCCCACCGCAGTACTTAGGCCTTGCTTTTTCAACACTGACTTAAGGGCGTGAAAAATCTCAACCCCATGACGTAGTGCCTCAGAAAAGCTCTCCGCTCCGGTTGGCTGCACCATAAACTCTTGGATATCCACGTTATTATCAGCGTGCTCACCTCCATTTATAATATTCATCATGGGCACTGGTAATGAATAAATGCCATCACTGCCGTTTAACCGTGCGATGTGCGCATAAAGTGGAACTCCGGTTTCCAATGCGGCCGCTTTTGCTGCAGCTAAAGACACAGCTAGGATGGCGTTGGCGCCAAGTTTCGACTTATTTTCAGTTCCATCCAACTCTAGCATAGTCAGATCCAGGCTCTCCTGATCTATGGGACTATGACCTCTGAGAACAGCGTTAATTTTCGTATTGATATTGTGAACAGCAGTCAGCACGCCCTTACCCATGTATCGTGACTCATCTTTATCTCTCAATTCCAAAGCTTCACGAGAACCAGTTGACGCACCAGATGGCGCGCAAGCACTGCCAACTATGCCGCTGGATAGGACGACATCCGCTTCTACAGTGGGGTTGCCGCGCGAATCCAAAATTTCACGCGCTACTATATTATTAATTACCGACATTTCAGTACCTTGTGATTATTATATAATCTATATTATGATTCTAANTTGGAGNGATTCTTTGACCCTAGGAAGTATCTACACGGGAGAAACCTTTTACTACACTGTCTATTGCTTTCATTTGCTCAAGAAATGGCTTCAGTGCCGACAAACGGAGTGCGCAGGGACCGTCACAAAGAGCCTTATCAGGATCAGGATGAGCTTCCAAAAACAATCCAGCCAAGCCCTGAGATAAGCCCGCTCTGGCAAGCGATGTTANATCTGCACGCCTGCCGTCGGCGCTAGATGACAAACCGCCGGGCCTTTGTAATGAGTGAGTAACATCAAACATAACGGGATAGCTATACTGCTTGAGGATGGGAAAACCCAGCATGTCCACAACTAGATTGTTATATCCGAAGCTACTGCCTCTTTCGCAAAGAATAAGTCGCTCATTGCCAGCGTTTTTGAATTTCTTGAGGATATGCCCCATCTCAGCTGGAGCAAGAAACTGGGCTTTCTTGATATTGATAGCAGCCCCGGTTGCTGCCATCGCTGCTATCAGATCAGTTTGCCTAGATAAAAAAGCCGGCAATTGCAGAATGTCTGCCACTTCACTTGCGGCCTGAGCCTGATTGGCCTGATGTATATCGGTGATTATCGGAACGGAGAATTGCTGCTTAATTTCTGCCAATATTTCTAAGCCTTTATCCAGACCAGGTCCTCTATAGGAATCATGTGCAGAGCGGTTGGCTTTATCGAAGGAAGCCTTAAAGACATAAGGAATTTGCAACTGTTCTGCGGCGCTTTTAAATTCTTCGGCGACTTGCAGAGCAATGTCTCTGGACTCCAAAACATTAAGACCTCCGAATAGCACAAATGGCTGATCGTTAGCGAGGGTAATATCAGCAACTTTGATCTGCTTGCAAGTCATGTTGGGCAATTATTCCTGTGTAGTGCTGTATTTCTAATAAGGTAGCAGCTGGTTTGGTCATTTGTTTAACGACTTTTTGCTATTTCTTTATTTTTAGCAGTTAAGCTTGAACAACTTTCACCGCTATCAAACTCATTACTGTAGCCTCATCTTAACCATCCAC
>JGI26060J43896_10001029_pt1 | contig 10401 bp, 9 predicted proteins | sample MarorgKNORR_S2LV_6_FD_43896 | JGI IMG/M metagenome (IMG submission 43896) | reverse complement strand
GATTTAAAAGTCTTAATAACTCTCTCATCAAATGAAATAATCACAGCTTGCTCGGTATGTATTTCAGATTGAGAAAGCTCTTTAATTAGAGGTCTTATAATCTCATTACCACACTTTATCTCTATAAATATTTTTTTACCAGAAGGCAANACGTTAAGCACTTCAGCTAGAGTAGGAATTTTTACTTTTNAATTATTAGAAATTTTATGAGATAAGTTGAGTTGCTTTAACTCTTCAAGAGTTGAGTCTTTAACAATTAACTTTTGATTACAAACTCTTTGAGTATCATCATCATGAATACAAACAATGGCACCATCCTTGGTAAGATGAAAATCACCTTCTATCCCATCCACTCCTTTATCCCAAGAGGCATTAAAAGCTGGTAAAGAATTTTCTGGTAGATCAAATGAAATACCTCGATGTGCAATAATCATTGAGATATTCTACATAAAAATTTAGCAGTCTTTTTTTAAAAAACTTAGAATAGTGAAACAGATAGCTCCATCCAGAAACTTGGCATCAAGCCAACGACTAGAATAAGAATACCATTGATAGAAAGCACAACCTTCATATCTAACGGAGCAGAAACCAGTATCTCTTTATCTACATCATCAAAATACATTGTTTTAATAATTTGCAGATAATAGTAAGCACTTATTACAGCAAAGATTACCGCTGTTATAGCAAGAATTACATAGCCCTCTGCAACCACTTGCTGAAGAATAAATAACTTAGAATAAAAACCAATAAAGGGTGGAACACCGGCCATTGAAAGCATAACCACCAACATAATTAATGCAAACCATGGGGAATGTTTACTCAAACCTTGAAAATCAGAAATTTGATCAGCCTCAAATCCCTTCCTATTTAGAACAATAATTGAACCAAAGGCCGCTAAACTCATCAAGATATAAGCCAGCACATAAAAGACTGCAGCGCCATAACCATCTACCACTCCTGTAACAAAACCTAGTAACACAAAACCAATATGGGATATTGTTGAGTAAGCAAGCATTCGTTTGATATTAGTTTGAGTTAATGCAACTAATGATCCTATTGCAATTGAGAGGACAGCTAAGATCATAAATAAATCTGCCCAGTAATGCTGAAGCTCTCCTAAACCATCAATTAACAATCGAATCAGTAATGCGATCGCGGCAATTTTTGGTACAGTTGATAAAAACATAGTAACTGAAGTTGGTGATCCTTGATATACATCTGGAACCCACATATGAAAAGGCACAGCTCCAAGTTTGAAAGCAATGCCAATGACTAAGAAAACTAAACCAAAATTAAGAATTAATGTTTGCTGAGAGCCCAAAGTTGAGGCACTTGCAAAACTTGATATCTGGGAAATATCCAGGCTTCCACTTATTCCATAAATCATGGACATTCCATAAAGCAATAATCCCGAAGCAATAGCGCCCAGAACAAAGTATTTAAGGGCAGCCTCAATAGCACTCGCTCTGTCTCTTGCTGTGGCAATAAGTGCATACAACGATAGTGACATTATTTCTAAACCCAAGTACAAAGTAAGGAGGCTATGTCCAGAAACCATTACCATCATTCCCAGTATTGACATCATTGCCAGAATAAAATACTCATTTCTTAAAAGCTCATGCGCCTTAAGATAATGACGAGTATAGACAAGGGCAATAATTGCAAACCCAAGTATGAAAACTTTAAAAGTTGAGCCTAAAGAATCAAGAACAAAAGTGCCAGAAAAAATCGTTGCATTCTCGCCAATTAAATTAAACGCCAAGAAACCTGTTATTAGAAGTGCTAACTGCGTCAAGTAATAAGTAAATTGCTTTAAACGTTGGCTTACAAAAAGGTCAAATAATAATATAAGTGAAATTGCAAATAATAAAAACAACTCTGGCAAAGCAAAGAGAAGTTCTGCAACATTAAAATTAAAGTTCATCATAATAAAACTGGTAGTTTAGTTGTAAGTGCTTGCTCAAGAAGATTAACAATGGAAGCATGCATTACCTCAATTACTGGCTGTGGGTATAAACCCATCCATAATACAGCAATAGCTAAAATAGCTAAGATTCCAAATTCCCTAGAATTGATATCGCTCAAAGTGCTTACCTCTGGGTTAGTTATCTCCCCCCAAAAAACACGCTTAACCATCCACAATGTATAGGCAGCGCCAATGATCAAAGTCATTGAAGCCAAAAATGCAAACCAAAAATTAGCTTGTAAAGCTCCAAGAATAACCATAAACTCCCCGACAAAACCTGAAGTTCCAGGAAGGCCAGCATTTGCCATTGCAAATAGAACAGCAAAACCTGTAAATTTAGGCATTGAGTTTACAACCCCTCCATAGGTAGATATTTCTCTGGAGTGAAGTCTGTCATAAAGCACGCCAACAACTAAGAACATTGCTGCAGAAATAAAGCCATGAGAAATCATTTGAATCATTGCACCTTCTAAGCCAAGATAAGCACTCTCAATACTTGCGCCACTAATAGAAATTAGCTCACCATTTGATCCCATTTTCATAATAGAAAATAACGCAAAAACACCTAAAGTAACAAAGCCCATATGGGAAATTGACGAGTAGGCAATCAATTTTTTCATATCTTTTTGAACCAGCGCTACAAAACCAATATAAACAATTGCGATCAAAGAGAGAACGATTACTACAGTTGCAAATGATGATGATGCATCCGGCGTGATAGGCAGTGAGAAGCGGAAAAATCCGTAACCACCCATCTTTAACATTATAGCTGCCAAGATTACAGAGCCACCTGTTGGTGCTTGGACGTGAGCATCTGGAAGCCATGTATGGACAGGAAACATAGGTACCTTTACCGCGAAAGCAAGGAAGAAAGCCCAAAATATCCAACTCTGCTGAGCCATAGTAAGCGGCAAGGTGTACATTTCAGAAATTGCNAATGAGCCACTTAAATTGTACATATAAATAAGTGAAACCAGCATAAATACTGACCCTAGAAAATGTGTATAAAAAGAATTTAATCGAGGCATAGACACGATTTTGACCACCCCAGACACCAATAATTAAAAGCATTGGTATTAGTGATGACTCCCAAAAAACATAAAACAACATGGAGTCCATTGACGAAAAAACACCAATAATGAGGCCTTCCATGATTAAAAAAGCTGCCATATAATCTGCCACTCTATTCTTGATAACTTCCCACCCAGCAACAATTACTAATATTGTTGAAAAGGTGGTAAGAATAATTAGTGGCATTGATATTCCGTCAACACCTAGATGGTAAAAAATATTAAATTGAGTAATCCAACTGACCTTTTCTACAAACTGCATTGAGGAGGTTGAAGTGTCAAAATCTAAAAATAAATTTATTGATAAGACGAAAACAATCACAGAAATACCAGCGCTTACCCAGCGGGCAAGTTGAGCTCTATTGTTTCCTATAAATAGGACTGAGCCAGCCCCTAATATAGGAAGCCAAATTAAAATACTTAGTAATGAATCCATACTATTACCTTAACTAAAAAATGAATAATCTGAGGCAATAAGAACCCACCCCAAAACAAACATCAAACTAATGATCATAAAAAATGCATAGTGATAGACATACCCAGTTTGAACTGGTCGAATAAAAGCGCCTACGTAACGAGCGAATCTAGCACTCCCATTAACCAAAAGCTGATCAATGATTGCCATATCTGAAATTTTCCACAACAGATTACCAATTTTCAGTGATCCACGAACAAAGACAATTTCATTAAATCGATCAAAACCATACAAAGAATTCAACACATAATTAATACGTTTGAATTTACTCTGAATTAGGTCTGCCCAGTCAGTTCGATATATGCAGAAAACCCATGCTGTCAAACCACCACCAACCATCATCCAGAATGGAAGTGTNATGACTGAATGCGTTATTAAAGAGAACGCTGAATGAAAGTGATCCTCAAGTTTTGAAACGGCAAGATGAGAAGAATCAATAAATATTCCATTTTCTAGCCACCCACCAAAAAGCATCGGCTCAATTGTAAAATACCCAATCAATACAGATGGTATCGCTAGTAATATTAAAGGAACCGTAATTGATGGAGCTGTCTCATGAACATGCTCTTCGGTATGACTATCAAGCCTTGACTCACCATGAAACACTAAAAATAATAGTCGTAAACTATAAAAAGCAGTAATGAATACGCCCAGCACAACTGCAAAATAAACCCACCCAGCAAAAGGTAGGTCCGAATAATGAACGGCCTCAATTATCATATCTTTTGAATAAAACCCTGCGAAGCCAGGAAAGCCGATCAGAGCTAAAGTACCTAAAAGAGAAGTAACGTAGGTTATTGGCATTTTCTTTCTTAGGCCGCCCATTTTTCGAATATCTTGTTCATGATGAAGTGCAACAATTACTGATCCAGCTGCTAAAAAAAGCAAAGCTTTGAAGAAGGCGTGAGTCATTAAGTGAAAAATTGCAACTGAGTAGGCGCTTACTCCTAGAGCAACAGTCATATAACCAAGCTGAGAGAGTGTGGAATAAGCAACAACTTTCTTTATATCATTTTGAACAATGCCTAGTAAGCCCATAAATAGGGCTGTTATGGCTCCTATTACCATGACTACTGTTAGTGCAACATCACTTAACTCAAATAAGGGTGACATTCTGGAAACCATAAAGATACCAGCCGTTACCATTGTTGCCGCATGAATCAAAGCAGAGATCGGAGTGGGGCCTTCCATTGAGCCAGGCAGCCAAACATGCAGAGGAACCTGTGCTGATTTGCCCATTGCTCCTACAAAAAGTAGAAGGCAGACTACCGTTATAGCAGAGACGCCTCCAAATAAAGTTTGTCCAATAATTTGATCTTTTTGACTGAATGTTTCGGCGTAATCTAAAGTACCAAAAAACATCAGGACCATTGCAATTCCTAAAAGAAAACCAAAGTCACCAACCCGGTTCACGAGAAAAGCTTTTAAGTTAGCCTGAACTGCTGATTCCTTATGGTGCCAAAATCCAATTAAAAGATATGAAACCAGACCAACAGCCTCCCAGCCAAAGAATAGCTGCATAAAGTTATTTGAAATTACAAGTGTAAACATTGCAAAAGTAAATAGGGATATGTAGCTAAAAAATTTAGTGTATCCCTTATCATCATGCATATAGCCTATAGTGTAGATGTGCACCATTAGTGAAACAAATGAAACCACCACCAACATCAGAGCGGTCAAGTTATCAACTAAAAAGCCGACACTAATATTGAGTCCTCCAATTTGCATCCATGTATAGATGTTCTGATTAAAAATTTCACCATCATTTAGAACGTGATGATTAAAAACATANAGTGATAGTGCGGTAGAGATTGCTACCCCTANAATCGTAATTGAATGCGAAGCTTTTCGTCCGAGTCTATTCCCAGCAAGTCCAACTATGATTGAACCAATTAGGGGCGCTAGTACAATTGTAGAATAAATATTAAGCATAGCTACCCTTTCAACGTATTAGTTGCATCAATATCAATCGAGCCACGACTTCTAAACATCAGTGTGAGGATTGCAAGACCTATAGCCACTTCAGCAGCAGCAACTGTCAAAATAAAGAATACAAATATTTGTCCAGCAAGGTCACCGCCATAATATGAAAAGGCAATAAAATTAGTATTAACTGCTGCCAAAATTAACTCGACACACATCAAAAGCATAATGATATTAGTTCTGTTAATAAAGATTCCAGCTAGACCGATACAAAAAACTATTGAGCTCAGAATTAGGTAATCAGATAGTGCTATCATTTTGACTCCTTGGCTGACTTTGGCTTAATAGAGGCCATTCTCATTCTATCTTTTGCCTGAACATTAATTTGCTCTGAAATATCTTGCTTTTTGCTTCTAGATTCATTTCGATGAACAAGAGTAATTGCTGCAATAATTGCGATTAAAAGAAGTATTGCTGCTAATTCAAAAGGGTACACATAAACTGTATAAAGCTGCTCTGCAATGGCAGTAATATTGCTATATGAAGCGTCATGCTTTTCTGGAACACCAGTCATTGCTAAATCAAACTGACCAGCATTAAGGACTAGCACCATTTGCGCAATCACAATTATAGATACAAAAATTCCCAATGGCAGATAGCGCGTGAACTGAGCTCGAAGGGTAGATTTATCGGTATCAAGCATCTTAATAACGAACATAAATAACACCATAACGGCGCCGACATAAATTAATATAAGTGTAATTGCTAGAAACTCTGCTTCAAGAAGCAACCATAAGCTAGCAGCACTAAAAAAAGTTAGTATTAAGAATAAAGCAGCCTTTGCAGTATTCCTTGATGTAATCATCATTATCGAGCTAACGATAAAGAAGAAGGAGAAGACATAAAATAAAATTGATGAAAATTCCATAGCTACCTATTATTTATATTTAGAGTCTTCAAGTCTGGCTTTGCTAATCTCTTTTTCATTCTCATCACCAATAGCCAAAAGCCCTTTTTTATCAATAATGCTTCCCTCTCTTGACTCAAACGCATAATCAAAAATATGAGTCTCTACAATGGCATCAACGGGGCATGCTTCTTCACAGAAGCCGCAAAAAATACATTTAAAAAGATCAATATCATATTGAGTTGTTCGGCGAGTACCATCTTCTCTCATTTCAGAATCAATAGTTATCGCATTTGCTGGACATACCGCCTCACAAAGCTTACAAGCGATACACCTTTCCTCTCCATTTGGGTAGCGACGAAGAGCATGAAGGCCTCTGAATCTGGGTGAAATTGGCGTTCGCTCTTCTGGGAACTGAACCGTAATATTATTATTTAAAAATTCTTTACCAGTCACTTTAAGNCCAGTTCGTAGCTCGCCTAAACCAAAATCTTTTACTAGTTTTTTAACTTTTTTTATCATATCTTTTTCTCCTTAAAACCAAGGTCCTATATGAAGCTGTGTCATCAATGCAACCACAAAGATCCACACAATCGTTAAGGGTAAGAAAATTTTCCAACATAAACGCATAATCTGATCGTACCTAAACCTTGGAAAGGAAGCACGAATCCAAAAATATAAAAATAAAAAGAAACTCATCTTAAAGAGTAGCCAGAATAAATCAGGAACAAACTCAAACCAACCCTCAAGAAGAGGTATACCTTCGAATGGTGAATGCCATCCGCCAAAAAATAATAAAACTGCCAGCATAGCCATAAAAATCATGTTGAAATATTCTGCCATAAAGAACAATGCAAAAGGCATTCCAGAATACTCAACATGCGTGCCACCAACAATTTCCGACTCGCCCTCTACAACATCAAATGGCGCCCTATTTGTTTCAACTAAAGCCCCAATCCAAAAAACTATCATCATTGGGAATAGTGGAATCCAATACCAATTAAGTATTCCAGCTTGTTTTTCTACAACAGTATTTAAATTAACAGAGCTTGCAATCATTACGACTGTTACAAGAACAAATCCAATTACAAGTTCATAGGAAATCAGCAGAGCTGTGCTTCTTAAAGCTCCAAGAAGTGGGTACTTAGAGTTAGATGCCCAGCCTGCAAGAACAATTCCGTAAACACCGACTGAACCGATTGCCATAACATACAGCAAGCTCACATCAAGATTAGCAATATAAAAGCCTTCTCCAAATGGAACAACTGCCCAAACTGCTACTGCAGGAACAAAGGCCAATACAGGTGCTAAAAGAAATAGATAAATGTTTGACTTAGTAGGAAAAATTATTTCCTTAAACATCATTTTAAAAACGTCAGCAAATGGTTGTAATAGCCCCAATGGCCCAACCCTATTTGGACCAATTCTAAGCTGCATGAAGCCAATAACTTTGCGCTCAGCATAAGTCATGTATGCCATCGCAATTATTAATGGAAATATTAAGGCAAGGCCCTTGATTAAGATAATTATTACGTCTGCAAGTCCCCCATCAAACCAAGGAATTAAATTATGGATACTGTCAACTAATGATTGCCACATAGTCAATATCTCCTATCCCTTTCTCGATTGATAAGTATGAACAAAGACACATCCCTCAGCAACAGTTTCATTAATAGAAACTGGAACTCCATGAAACAAATCACCACCTGAAAGCTTCAACTCTTTGGCCGTTACTAAAGAAATAAATGCAGCATTCATTTTTCCAATTGGTGTTTCTTGGAGAGATTTAGCTTTGCGAGTTACTCCATCGACTGCATAAGGCGAATACTGCCAATGAATTGCAATCTTAGAATCATCAGTTGCTTTAGTATTCTTATCAACAATATCATTATTTCCAATTGAAGTAATAGCAAGCGCGTCATCAGCTACTTGAGTTGAATCGGTATATTCAAAACCTTTGAACTCAAATAAATCTGCAAGAACTTTAATAATTTTCCAGCCTGGTTTAGAGTCTCCTGGACCTTTAACTGAGGCGCTAAATGATTGAGCAATGCCATCAAAATTTATATGCGTACCTGAACTTTCATAAAAGCTAGCTAGCGGCAATATTACATCAGAGTTTATTTGAGACGCCTCATCTTCAAAACTATTAAGTGAAACAACAAAGACATCATCTTTATTAAAAGTATCGGCAGCTAATTTTGGGTTAATAAAGTCATAGTTAAAATCAACGTCCATCAGTATAAATGCTTTAGTATTTTCAGAAAGCATTGAGGTTGCATTTTTTCCTTTATTAGAAGGCTTAAATCCAACTTTTTCAGCAGATAATGAGTTTCCACTATGGCTTAAGTTGGCAATTTTTGCATTCGCAAGCGTTGCAATTTCAGAAATAATATTCATAATATCTGAAGAAGATATATTACTATTTACGTGCTCGCCTATAACAATCACTGGCCTTTCTGCAGTAATTAAGTCATCTGCAATTTTATTTTGACTATCGTCAACTGTGATCTTAGATAAGTGCTTTGGAGCAGTAGTCTTAGTTTTGTCATGAAGAGACTTGAGGACAGACTGAAGCATTAATAAAGTTTTTTGTGGAGAAGATAAAACTTCCAAATTAGTCCGATAGTTAAAGTCAAACTTTTTATTATTAATCGTATTGACCGAGGCACCATTTATAGTTGCCTTTCTAATACGATGATTAATCATTGGTTGCTCTAATCGAAGGTATGAATTAACAATTAAAGCATGATCTATTGACTCCATTTCAGATAAAGAAATATTTGAAAGCATGGAACTTCCAATGCTTAGGTCTGCTTTATCTAAACGATAATCAATATTTTCTGAGCCAAAACTACGAGCTAATTTTTGCATCAAATAATATTCTTCTANTGTTGAGTTTTTTGAAGCTAATACGCCCAATTGATTTGGATTTTGTGCATTTTTTTTCAGGCCACTAATCGCAAAATCAAGAGCAACTTCCCAACTGGCTTCCTGCCATTTGTTATTCTTTTTAATTTTAGGGTGTAATGCTCGGCTTTCATGATTTAGTCCTTCATATGAAAAGCGATCACGATCAGAAATCCAAGTTTCATTTACTAATTCATTATCTCTTGCAACAACTCTTTTAACCTTACCTCTATAGGTTTGGGTATAAATATTTGACCCTATCAAGTCATGCCTTGCAATCGTTTCCACGGCATTCATTTGCCAGGTTCTGGCTTCATACCTAAATGGCTTTGAAGTTAGAGCGCCAACTGGGCAAACGTCAATCATATTTCCAGAAAGCTCTGACTGAATACCTTCAGTTAAAAATGGCTCGATTTTTACGCCTTCACCCCTTCCAGTTCCACCCATTTCAACTATACCTGCAACTTCTGCGCCAAAACGAACGCAACGAGTACAGTGAATACATCGAGTCATGTCAGTTTGAATTAATGCACCAATACCTTTGTCTGCAACTATTCGTTTTCCTAAGTTAAATTTTGAAACATCTGTCCCATACTCCATTGCCACATCTTGAAGTTCGCACTCACCACCTTGGTCACATATTGGACAATCAAGAGGATGATTAATTAGTAAGAATTCCATCACCGCTTTTTGTGCACTCTTAGCTTTATCATTTCTAGTATGAATTTTCATACCATTTGCAACAGGAGTAGAGCAAGCTGGCTGAGCTTTTGGAACACCCTCAACATCAACTAAACACATCCTGCAGTTTGCTGCAACTGATAGCTTTTTATGGTAGCAAAAACGAGGCACATCAATACCTTCTCTATCCGCAATAGAAATAATAGAGTCGCCTTGATTAGCAAAAACTAATTTGCCATCAATTTCAAATTCAATTTCAGACAATTGCCTCTTCCTCAATTAAATGCTCACTTTCTACAATACTTCTACCATGCTTAATATAGTATTCAAACTCATGTCTAAAATGTCTTATAAAGCTCTCAACTGGCGTTGCCGCTGCGTCACCAAGGGCGCAAATAGTGTTGCCACTTATTTTCTCTCCAACTGAAACAAGCAAGTCTAAATCTTCATTTTTTCCATTACCATCTAA
>JGI26060J43896_10001027_pt1 | contig 10406 bp, 15 predicted proteins | sample MarorgKNORR_S2LV_6_FD_43896 | JGI IMG/M metagenome (IMG submission 43896) | reverse complement strand
TTTTGGTTAACCTTTAATGTGGTATTTTACTGATATCCAATATGGATAAATTTCCAAATTATATCAGAGTGACATCACCTTTAGAATTTACTAGACTAGTATGTGCATTAGAAAGATCACCACGTGTATCATTTCTTCATGAACACGAAGGAAAGAAAGTTCTTTCAGTACAAATGGATATGCTCAAAGAAAGTCCAGTTATTTATTATACTCCAGTAGAAAGCTTTGATCATTACATTTCTTACGGTTTTAGATCTGGTAAGGAAGAGTCTGTGATGGTAAATTCCACATTAGATAATTCTAAATTATACTCACCAATAGTAAAAATAAAATCATTACCACAATCTCTTAGACCGTCAGCAAACAGTAGTAGTATTAAATATCAACCACTTGAATTTGAGGATCTAGGAAGTCTTGCAAAACTCAGTTTTGGGTTTGAAGAAGCACCATTTCCATTATTTTCATTCCCATTTAATGGAAAATGGTTACTTGGAGTTTTTCTGAATTTTAATGAGGACGGTGACTCGTTTTTCTGTTATGTTACATTAAAAGAAGAACCAACAAAACCATTTTTGAAGCATACAACAACTAGTGGTGGACAACCAGTTTTTGTTGATAATACCAGTGAACACGGTTATTCATACATCAAAATAGTTAAACTACAGGAAACACATCCATTGGTCAACTATGACCAAATTCAAAGTTAGAATTCATAAATCATCAGTAGCTAGTCGGATCATTCTTGCTAATGATTATGATCTGGGAACTGAAAAACTTGTTTCAAAAACTCTAGGAAATATCAAAACATTATCAGAATACATATGTGCAATAAAACTAAACTTTCATACACTCTTACCGTTGGGAAAAAAAGAAATTACAAGAATCAATAAAACTGCACATGATTATGGATTACAAACAATTGCTGATATAAAACTGAATGATATAGGAAACACAAATTTGGTAACTACAAAGACATTATGGAGTTTAGGATTTGATGCCGTCATAGCTAATCCAATTATGGGTCTTGATGCATTATCAAAAATTGTTAAGAATGCACACAATAGTAACAACGGAGTAATTGCATTATGTCACATGAGTTCACCTGAGGCCAAATTATCTTATGACATTAATGTAAAATTATCTAACTCTAAACTCACATCATTATACAACATATTCCTGAAATGGGCAATATCTAGTAAAACTGATGGAATAATTGTAGGTGCAACTTTTCCCAAAATCATCAAAGAATGTAAGAAAGCAATAGGTAAGAAAATGGATATTTATTCACCAGGTGTGGGTGTTCAAGGTGGTAATCCCAAACAAACTATTGAAAGTGGAAGTGACTTTCTTATTGTAGGAAGAACTATTCTTAATTCAAAAAATCCTGTACAAACAGCTAAGAAATTACAATTAGCAAGTATTTAACAAAAATTATTTGCTTTTGCTAGTATTTTTTTAGCATTATCAAATGTAACTTTTTTCATGGCATCTTCATATTCCAGCCAAACAAAATCCCTATGTTCATGAGATAATGAAATTTTAGATGTGTTTGTTTTTGCAAGGAAAAAAACAACTGTTTTCTGAATTAGATCATTATTAAATCTAAATTCGTATTCTACAGATTCTTCAAAACCATCTATAAACTCAATATCAGTTATTCCAGTTTCTTCTCCAGCCTCTCTTCTTGCAGTTTCATGAGGTGTTTCATCATGTTCCATTTTCCCTTTAATAAAATCCCAATGTCCTTGAGGATAATTTAGTAATAGAAACCGATTTGTCCCATGAAAATTTTGAAATAAAACAATTCCAGCAGATTTCTGCTTTACCATATTCTACTATCTTCTATTCTATTTATTTAGGTTATTTCCCTACACGTCTTTTTCTTTTCTGGAATATACGTATAGCACGCATGAGATCAATTTTTCTAAATTCTGGCCAAAATATATCTAAAAAAACCAATTCGCTGTATGCACTTTGCCACATTAAAAATCCACTCATTCTTTTTTCTCCAGATGTTCTTAAAATCATATCAGCTGATGGNTGGGGTAAGTGNGAAGTATAAAGATTTGATTCAATAACNTCTTTGCTTATATCTTTGGTATCTAATTCACCTGATTTTATCTTAGAACCAATTTTTTTAATTGCATCAACCATTTCATTTTGACCNCCATATGCAATTGCAATATTGAGAAAGTGCTTATCATAATTTTTTGTTGCATTATCTAATCTTGATAACACATCTTTTATCGAATCCGGCAATAATTCAATTCGTCCTATCGCCTTGACTCTCATTTGGTTTTTATGAATTCTGGGATCATCGTAGAGTTTTTCTAACCGTGTTTTAATCAAGTCATACAGAAATTCAAGTTCTTCATTTTTTCTATCCAAATTTTCAGCTGATAACACATACAGAGTTGTTATTTTTATGTCAAATTCCTCACACCAATCAAGAAGATTTTCAACGGCATTAGCACCTCTAAAATGACCATGTTTTGATACAACCAAATTTCGTTTTGCCCATCTACGATTACCATCAAGAATTATAGCGATATGATTAGGCATATCCCCCATACTGATTTCTTTCTCCAATCTTTTAGAGTAAAATCTGTAGAGACCAGAAAAATTTAGTACCGCGTTTATAATACCATGAAATTCAATCACCCATTTCTAATTTTAACTGATAGCCACAGATATATTTTATTATAAAAATGTTCTAAAATAACATATTTAGTCTGACTCGGACTGTTTTTCATATTTCTTTTTCCTATATCTGCGAATTAATAGAGTTGCAGATACAGACGTTACTCCAAAACCTATTACCAAAGGTAAGATTAAAGAAAATGAACTTGCATCGTTGACAAGTATGTTCGTAAATTGGTGTACAGTTGGGTACAAAGAAATTAAGACAATTATTCTAAGTGTATCAGTAACATGATTTATTTTTCTATTTAACCAATTACTGAATAAGATTCCAGCAAACATTGTTCCAAGACCAATCCACAAAAATGGAATCATACCTGAAACAAATTGACCAACTACTACTTCGTTTGTAAGTAGCTGAGCAATCTCTACATTGCCAGATGTGTATACTGTACTTACAGTAGTTATACCGGCTGGAACTGAAGCTGCTATGAGAATTAATCCAGTGATTAATGTGAACATTCGAGTAAACCCTTCGGGTGTTGGCTTAGCCCAATGAGCCCATACCTTATCAATATCAAATGCTCTAATCAAGAATGCAGCGCCAAGTATACTAACAAGCACAGCAAAAATTTCAGCTGTATATCCTGTAACTACACCAATTCCACCGATTAATAATAAAATTCCTGGAACACCCAAAAAGAATTTTGAATATTTTGGATCATATACGACCATTTTTAGAAATTTACCAAAAACTGCATAGGAATGTTCAATCGTTCTACTAACTTTCATAACAACTCTTTGCACAGATACAACTGGAATTATATTTTGAATAATTGGAATGACCATTTCATCGTCTTCTCCATCAGACACAATCACAGCTCCGTCAGCAGAAAATTTCTTTAATACTAATTTTATTTCTGCAGCAATTTTTTCATCACCTTGCACACCTCTGCTTTCTACCCCAGCCACNGTGACTACTTGAGCTTTGTATCCTTTGCTGACTAAATCTTCATATGTTTTTATCGCAGNAAATATTGCGTTTGAATCAGCATCCTCAGGATCTTCTAATGCTAATCTTTGTGCAGCCTCAATACATGCATCTCTACCAATCACAGGAGTTGTAATTCCAGCTTTTTTCCCTACATCATCGTCTCTATCAACACAAATAANGAGTAAATTAGTGGCAACTGCTGCCTCGATATCTTTCTTTAGTTTACCGTTGAGTGACATACGTTATACATAGCAAAATTAGTTTTTAATGATTCCCACCTTTTATGACTAGGAGATTTAGGATATGTGACTGGTTTATGGTCTGGAATTATTTGATTTTTCAATAAGCTCTAATGATTCTGCCCTTAATTCATAAATTTTAGAAATCAATTCATTTAATCGTCTATCCATCGAGTCCATACACTCTTCGTCACAATCAATATTATTAATTTCATTCATCAGATTTGCAACTACAACAGTTTCAGTAATTTGCTCATTCAATTTTTTTAATGCACCAACATAAGTTTTGTAACTTATAGTCCATTCTTGCGGTTCACCACTTAAAGTTAGTTCGATTATCAATGAATTTACTTGATGTTGAGTAATTTCCGCAGTAACAAAATATTCTTCTGGAGATAATTCATGGTTAATCAAGTCTCCAAATGATTCTTCAACGGCAGTTGATAACATTGAGGTTTTTTCATCTACGTCATCCAGATGTTTTTCAAAATCAGATACAATAAACTTCATTTCTGTATCCACACTTTCTGGAATCAAATAAACTAGAAAACTCGCAGATGTAACACCAACAAGAATAGCTATAGTTACTACAAGACCCTTTTTTGATGCCATTTGATGTTATTTAGAGATCTTCATCCATAAATTAATTTTTCAATGAAATTAGTTAAATAATATCAGATATTTTAGTGAAAATCCCTATAATCATCTATCCTCTAGTTAAAATTTTTTTACAGCACAGTTCTAAATATGACATTGATTGCGGTATGTTATAATGACAACAGCGTATTGTGTAAAATGCAGAGAAAAAAGAGAAATAAAAAATCCACAGATAACTGAATTAAAAAATGGTCGACCAGCAGTAAAAGGTACGTGTCCAGAATGTGGAACTAATGTTTTCCGAATAGGTAAACCTTAGAACACTTTTTTTTATATCTAAACCCATATAGGTAGTTTTATTTTCATGATTATATGAAAACATCAGAATACGAAAAACTTCTAAAACGTATTGATGTAAAAGATCCAAAGACTTCAAATGATACAGATTCAAGATTTGCTATTCCACCAGTTGATGTTATGTGGGAGGGACAAAGAACCATTTTAAGAAATTTTTCTGATTACCCAAAAATAATGCGTAGAGATCCTTCAAAAGTTTTGCAGTATCTATCAAAAGAATTTGCAGTTCCCGCTGAGAAGATAGGTGATACTGCAATGTTTATTGGCAAAAGAGAGCCCGACGATTTCACACGTCTTTTCAAAATTTATGTGACTGATTATATAGAATGTCAAACTTGTAAAAGCCCTGATACTAAAATAATGAAAGAAAAGCGAATTTCTTTTCTACTGTGTGAAGCCTGTGGAGCAAAATCAACAGTCAAGGGTAAATATGCATAATGTTTTCAGCAAGGCTAGTTAATCAACAAAACACATCTATGCTAAATATTTGTGATTATGAATTATTAGGTAAAACTATCACAAACCATGGTTTGAAAATTGAAATAAATCAAGCATATTATGGAAAAAAAAAAATTGATGATGTTGAAGCAAAGTATCTTCTGAAAAAATCTACTAGTGTTAACATGGTAGGAAAACAAATAATCACTTTGTCAGTTAGTTTAGGTGTAGGAACATTGAATGGTGTTAAAGAAATTGATGGTATTCCATTCTTAATTGTCTTTAAAATGTAATCACCACAATTATATAGAAAATTTTTTAATTTTTTCTATGGGAAAGCGTAAGGTTCTGAACGAAAGTGCATTAAAAGAAATTAAAGTTGCACAAGAAGGTGAGTTATTTGGTAGAGTAATCAAATTACTTGGAAGTGATCAAGTGATGGTTAAGTGTACTGATAATATAACAAGACGAGGTAGAATTAGGGGAAAACTAAAACGACGAATTTGGATTCGTGACAATGATATTGTGATCATTGCACCATGGGATTTTAAAGAAAAAGAGAGAGGAGATATAATATGGAGATTTACTCTAAGTCAAGTAGAATGGTTAAAAGATAATGGACATATTCCAAGAGATTTCTAGATAAATTTATTTTCGTTGATTAAATGAAAACATTTTCTGATGAAACTGATGACTTAGATTTTTTTCTTAACTCTAAAAATTTTTTAAAATCAAAAAAAAAAACTCTGCCTGATGGATTTAAAAAAAACAAGACCGTTAATGAAGTATTAGATAAATTAACCACTTTAACACTTTTTAATTTAATAAAATCTAAAACAATTGCTTACGTTAATGGAGTAGTTCGTGCAGGAAAGGAATCAGTGGTATTTTGGGCAGTTTCACCAGATAATAATGATNTAGCATTGAAGGTTTATCTNGTTACAACANCTAGTTTTAAAAAACGCGCTACTTACATTTTGGGNGATCCACGGTTTTCTAGAATAAAAAAAGGTACTAGAAACTTGGTATATTTATGGGCTAAAAAAGAACATCAAAACTTAACTCGCTGTGTTCGAAATAGTATTCCAGTAGTGAAACCAATAACAGTCAAAAATAATGTGCTAGCCATGGAGTTTGTCGGAAAAGACGGTATTCCAACAAAAACTCTTGTTGAATCAGAAGTTAATGGAGATGATTACAAGTCTGCAATCAGATTGATTAAACAACTTTACAAAAAAGCCAGATTGGTTCATGGTGATTTTTCAGAATATAATATATTTAAGACAGAAAATGGTTTAGTTTTATTTGATTTGGGATCAGCGGTTGATCTAGAACATCCAAAGGNACANGAATTTCTAAAAAGAGATATTGAGAATATATCTAATTTTTTTGTAAGAAGAGGGCTGACAGTNAAAAATCCTATTGACATAATTAATGAGGTTACAAAATGAGTTTTGAAAAAGTAATCAGAATACCTGGAGATAGAATCGGTGTATTAATTGGTAAAGCTGGAAAAACCAAAATTGAAATCGAAGAAGCATGTTCAGTGAAACTAGAGATTGATAGTAATACAGGTGAGGTTACTTTACATGGATCTGGAGATGTTACAAATATTCAACCATTTAAGGCTATAGAAATTGTTACAGCTATTGGCCGTGGTTTCTCTCCAATGAATGCAATGAAATTATTAGAAGAGTCTAATGCATTACATGTGATAAATTTGCAAGAATTTGCTGGNAAATCACCCGATCAAATGGAACGGATAAAAGGGAGAATNATTGGAGANGGAGGTAAAGCACGAANAAATATGGAAAATCTTAGTAANACATCAATTTCTGTTTATGGNAAAACTGTTTCTGTGATTGGTTCACCAAACCAATTAAAAATNGTTATAGATGCACTTTCATCTCTTTCTAGTGGTAGTATGCACGGATCTGTTTATAATAAATTGGAAACTGCACGAAGACGTGAAAAGATAGAAAAATTACGATTGTGGGAAAACCAAGATGTCTTCTAAGGAATCTTTTAATCAGATTTCTCCAAGTGAGTTTTTTTATCGTAATAGAGATCTTGCTGGATTTAGTAATCCAACTAGATCACTTTATACTGCTGTACGTGAATTTGTTGAAAACGCTCTTGATGCATGTGATCAAAATGGAATTTTTCCAGATGTCCATTTGTCGATAAAAGCAGTTGATCCAGATAAGCCAGATCCAAAACAATACATCTTGAGTGTAAGAGATAATGGTCCTGGAATTGAATCTAAACACGTTCCTTTGGCATTTGGAACAGTTTTGTATGGATCAAAATTTGGTTTGAAGCAAGCCAGAGGAATGTTTGGCTTGGGTGCTACAATGGCAATTTTGTATGGTCAAATTACAACAAATCGACCTGTTACCGTGAAAAGTAGTACAGATGGAAAAATTCAGGATCAATTTGAAATGCTTTTGGATATACAAAAAAACAAGCCTGTTCATACTAAAAAACCAAACAAAAGAAGTTTCAAAGACTGGATTATCTGTTAGTATATGTTTAGACGGTGATTATGCAAAAGCCGGCTCAAAAATACGTGACTATGTCTACCAAACATCATTGATAACACCATATGCAACAATCACTTTTGATGATCCAAAAGGTGAGAAGTTCAAATATACAAGAATTGTTAAAAATATGCCGCCAGCGCCAACAATTATCAGACCTCATCCATATGGAATAGATGTTGAAACAATTAGGCGTATGCTGTTGGATACTCATTATCAAATTCCAACTGTTGATGATGGTATGATTGTAAAAGTCAGAAAGGAATTAGGATTATCTAAAAAAAATCTAAATTACTCAGTAATAATGCAAAAAGCACAAAAAAAATGGAAGGTACTAACACGTCCAGTTCGTATAGTGGTTGCCATGATGTCATTTTTAAAAATGGATTTTGAAAAATTGAGTAAGATTACAATTGAAGAAATTGATATAGGAAATAAAAAATTAACCTATTGGGATTTTGGTGAATCACAATCAATTTCTATTGATATGGATCCTGAAAGTCATTACTACAAGCAATTAGCAAATACTGTACAGGGTGAAACACTAACTTCCTTTTTGACAAAACGTTTCCAAAGGGTAGGACCTACCACGGCTTCAAAATTCGCTGAATTTGCAAAGTTCAAGCCTGAACACAGAATTGGTAACATGAATAATCAAGAACTTGTAAAACTTACTGATGCATTACAATCCTATGATTATTTTATGGCACCTGATTCAAGTTGCTTAGCTCCACTTGGCGCACCTGCATTAGAAAAAGGCATGCAACGGTTTTTTGAACCAGACTTTCTTGCTGTTGTACAACGTGGTGCTTCTGCATACTCAGGATTCCCATTTATCATAGAAATGGGAATTGCATATGGAGGAAAAATTTCTAGTCATGGAATCAAGGTTTATCGATTTGCTAACAGAATTCCTCTTCTTTATGATGAAGGAAGTGATGTGGTACTAAAAGTTGTAAATGATACTGATTGGTCACGTTATAAAATAAAGGGTGATCCACCTCTTGTCATAGTATCTCACATTTGTTCCACGAGAGTTCCATACAAGACAGTAGGAAAAGAAAATGTAGCAGATAGACCTGAATTAGAACGTGAATTGAAACTTGCATTACTATCACTAACTAGGAAATTGTCTTCATTCATGTCTAAAAGAGGCCAAGCAGAAGCGGCAAAGAAAAGAGCTAATCTTTATACAAAATATATTCCTTTGATAGCGCAGTTCTGTACGGAATTAGCTGGAAAAACCAAGCAACCAAATTACAAGAAAATGATTACGGAGGTACCTGTTGTTGAAGAAAAAGTCTGAGAAAAAAACTACACGTGATAAGCAAAAAACACTAGTTGAACTTTTAAAAAAACATGGTGTACAAACTTATGATGATCTAAATAAAGGAGATTTTCCAAAGTTTTCTATTCCCAGTCGTTCTGTAAGTAATATTGTTTATGATAAAAAATTACGACAGTATATACTAGGAACAAATTCAGCTGTACGAAATTCCAGGAATACATCTCAACTTCGTTCATTTTCACAATTAATGTGGTTGGCTTTTTTTGCTAATAGACTTACAAAAGAAAAAAAATCATCCACCTTAAGGGATGTATACTATTCCTCTCAAGCATTTGAAATTGACTTCGAGGATCAGTCNGAATCTGATAACATAATAGTTGATCTAGAGGCTATGCTTACACGACCAAGAGANGATTTTCATGTTTTTCCTGAAGAACGAAGTAGTGTATTTGGTGATCTTACAATAGAGTATACTGTACCAGGATACGAAGGGAAAAAAATGAATTTGTCTGATCATCCGGATGGTTATGCAATAGGTCCAAGTCTGACTAGTGCTGAATTGGTGGAAACTAGTGCTGAAGTGATAATTGCAATTGAGAAGGGTGGTCTATTTACAAGATTTATTGAAGAGCAGGTGGATAAAAAATTTAAATCAATTATTGTAGATACTGGTGGCCAGGCTCCACGTTCAACTAGAACACTTTTAAAAAGACTGCATGATGAGCTGAGTTTACCAGTTGTTATTTTAACAGATGGTGATGTGTATGGTGAACATATAGCGATGGTAATAAAATCAGGATCTGCAAATGCNGCTCATCTAAGAGAATTAACTGTTCCTGATGCAAAGTGGGTTGGTGTTTGGGCTACTGATATTGAAAAATATAAACTTCCTACTATACCAATGACGGAATCTGACATAAAGAGATGCCATGATCTTAAGAAAGATCCAAGATANCAAGATGGAATTTGGAAAAAAGAACTTGAAGTATTCTTAAAAATTAAAAGAAAAGCAGAATTGGAAGCATTCTCAAAATATGGTTTGACAAATATTACGGATAAATATCTTCCACAAAAACTTGAACTTGCAAAAAGTCTTTAATGTATTCTAAGTGTTAACACACCATTTCTATATTTAAAATCAGTAATCTTCATTTCCTGTGAGCCTTCAATGGGTACCTCCTTCGAAAAGCCACCAGAACCTCTGACATATAAAATTCCATCAATTAATCTCACCATAATCTTGTCATCAGGACCTGGTACTTCTGCAACAAAAACCAATTCATTATCACCACGAATTAAATCATAAACCCAAT
>JGI26060J43896_10001022_pt1 | contig 10415 bp, 5 predicted proteins | sample MarorgKNORR_S2LV_6_FD_43896 | JGI IMG/M metagenome (IMG submission 43896) | reverse complement strand
CCAAAAGCTCCCGGGCCGTGCCAGCCGCCTGGCTTTGCTGGAGGGCCTTCAATTGTTTCTCCAGTTTCTTGACCTGGCCGAGCGAGACTTCGATCTTTTTTTCAATCTCGCGGACCGGCGAATTTAGTATCTCGGCCAAGGCGGCAATGCGACCGGCATCGGCGCGGGCCTGCCCGGCGGCCACGAGGCCGGCCACGGCCTCCACGCGCCGCACGCCGGCGGCGATCGCCGACTCGGCGCTGATGCGGAACAGGCCAATCTCACCCGTGGCACGCGCGTGGGTGCCGCCGCACAACTCCATCGAGTAGCCGTTAAGCGCGTTGGCCTCGCCGCCGATTTGGACCACGCGAACCGTGTCGCCGTATTTGTCGCCAAAAAACTGCAGGATGCCGTCATTGCCGCTCACCTCGCTATAAGGCGTCTCAGCCCAGCTCACGACGGCGTTGTCGACGATGCGCTCGTTGACCAGTTGCTCGATGTCGGCCAACTGTTGAGGCGTCAGCGCCGGGCTGTTAAAATCAAACGTCAACTTATCCGGGCCGACATGGGAACCCTTTTGCGAGGCGTCCGGGCTGGTGACCTCGTGCAGCGCCCAGTGGAAAAGATGCGTGACCGTGTGGTGGCGCTGGATGGCGGCACGGCGGGCGGCATCCACCGCCAACTCGGCCTCTCCACCAACCTCCGGCACACCATCGCCCTTGATGAAATGCAGGAAAGCATCGCCGGCCTTCTGCGTGCCGGTGACAGCCCATGTTTTGCCGCCGATCGACAGCGTGCCGGTATCGCCGACTTGGCCGCCCATCTCAGCATAAAACGGCGATCGATCAAGTACGATGCCGGTGCGTTTCTTTTCCTCAACGACCTCCGTCACGGTGGCGGTGGCGCTGAGTCGTTCAAAGCCGACAAACTCCGTCGTCGCACCGGAGGAGAGGCTCGAGACACTGATGATCTCCTTTTTCTGCGCGGCCCTTGCGCGGTCGCGCTGCTGCTCCATCAGCGTGTCGAAACCGGCGTTGTCCACCGTCAAGCCGGCCTCACGCGCCATCAACTCCGTAAGATCCAACGGAAAGCCATACGTGTCATAAAGCTTGAAGGTAAACTCGCCTGTCAGCTCTTTTTTATCTCCCATTTTTCCGACTTCTTCGTGGAAGAGGTCGATNCCGCGGTCGAGGGTTTTGTTGAACGACTCCTCCTCGGTACGGATGGTTTTCTGGACGATTTCGCGGCNNTTTTTCAACTCGGGGAAAACGTCTCCCATCGAGTCCGNCAGCACATCGACGAGCTTGTAAAAAAACGGCTCGTGAAACCCGAGCGTGCGCCCGTAGCGTACGGCGCGGCGCAGGATGCGGCGCAGAACGTAGTTGCGATCGGTGTTCCCCGGCTGGATGCCGTCGGCAATCGAGAAACTCAGCGTGCGGATGTGGTCGCCGATAACTCGAAAGGCGGTGTCGGTCTTTTCCTGCCCGGTCTGCCCGGGGCCGGGCAGCGTGGCGGCGTATGTTTTGCCGCTCAGTTTCTCGAGCTCGGCGAAGAGGGGACTGAAAATGTCGGTGTCATAATTGGAAACCGGCCTGCTGAAGTCGGTGAAGCCGTTGGTGGACTGCATGACGGCAGCGACACGCTCGAAGCCCATCCCGGTGTCCACGTGCCGGGCGGCGAGCGGCACGAACGTGCCGTCCGGGTTGGCGTTGTACTGGATGAAAACCAGATTCCAAATCTCTATGCACTGTCCGCTGTCGGCGTTGACGAGGCTGCCCTTCGTGTCGCCCTCCGGGGTGAGGTCGATGTGCAACTCGCTACACGGGCCGCACGGGCCGGTGTCGCCCATCATCCAGAAATTATCCTTCTTGTTGCCATTGATGATGTGCACGGCGGGGTCGAGCCCGGCGGCGGTAAAGATCGCCGCCCAACAGTCGTGCGCCTCCTGGTCGAACTCGCTTGGCTCGCCTTCGCCCGGCTGGTACACGGTGGCGTAGAGCCGCTCTTTCGGAAACCCCCACACGCCGGTGAGTAACTCCCAAGCCCACTCGATCGCCTCCTTTTTGAAGTAGTCGCCAAAGGACCAGTTGCCGAGCATCTCGAAGAACGTGTGGTGGTACGTGTCCATTCCCACGTCCTCGAGGTCGTTGTGCTTGCCGCCGGCGCGGATGCACTTCTGGGTGTCGGCAGCGCGGCCGGGGGTGTACGGGCAGGTTTGCTCGCCAAGGAAGATCGGCACGAACTGGTTCATGCCGGCGTTGGTGAACAGCAGATTCGGCGCGGCCGGCATGAGGCTGGCCGAGGACACAATGGTGTGCTGCTTTTCCTGAAAGAAATCTAGGAAGGATTGTCTGATCTCCGAACTGGTCTTCATCGTCTGGCCGCGAACAGCGGCGGCAGGAAGAAAAGCCATCCCAGCCCCCGACTGCAAGACAAAGGACAGCCTGATTTAAACGGAGCCGCAGGATCACCGGCCAATTGCCACCGAAAACGCCCCGGCCAGGGGCATGAATTTTCGCGTGGCCGAGGCCCGGCTGCGCGAGTATGGTTCCCGCGCGTTTTCGGAACGGAAAGTCGTGCATTTTGAACACTCCCAGATTTTGTGGCTGACGGCGCTNGTCGTGCCTCTGCTTGGCCTCTTCCTTGGCTGGGCGTGGCGNCGGNGNCGCGAGCGGGTGACACGATTCATCCACGCCAACCTTGTGGAACAACTCACGCTTGGCCTTTCCGNGGCCCGGCGCAAGGCCAAGCTGGCCCTGCTGCTCGGCGTGGTGCTGCTCCTCTTTATTGCNCTGGCCCAGCCCAAGGGCGGTTACGAACTCCAGAAAACCGAGACGCGCAGCCTCGACATCCTCGTCGCCGTGGACACCTCGCGCAGCATGCTGGCCACCGACCAGAGCCCGAACCGGCTCGAGCGGGCCAAGCTGGCCGTACTCGACCTGATGCGCTTGGCCAAGCGCGACCGGCTTGGCCTGATCGCCTTTTCCGGCACTGCATTTTTGCAATGTCCGCTGACGATCGACCGCAACGCCTTCATTCAAAACGTCAACTCACTCACCACCGACATCATCCCACAGGGCGGCACAGCCATCGGCGAGGCGGTCACCGAGGCGTTGAGGACATTTGAAAAAGAGGAGGACAACCACAAGGTGCTCGTGCTGATGACTGACGGCGAGGATCACGAGGCCGGCGTCACCGATGCCGCCCAAAAAGCGAACAAGATCGGCATGAAGATTTTCACCATCGGCCTCGGCTCGACGGAGGGGGAACTCATCCAGTTGCCCGACCCGCAGACCGGTCGGCTCGAGTTCCTCAAGGACGCGAGTGGCAACGTCGTCAAGTCGCGTCTGAACGAGACACTCCTGCACACGCTCTCCACCGACACCGGGGCGTTCTACCTGCCGCTGCAGGGGGCCGACACAATGGAGCGGCTCTACGAGGCGGGCCTCGCCGGCCTGACGCCCAACCGAATCGAAAACCAGATGACCAAGCGCTACATCGAGCGTTACCAATGGCCGCTTGGCTTGGCCATCCTGCTGCTGCTCTGTGAGATGCTGCTCAGGGAGGGTCGGCGAAAATTGCCAACAAACCGCGCCTCAACCGGGGCCGCCGCTGCCGCGCTTGGCCTGCTGCTGCTCGCCCCGGTCGCGTTGGGTACGCCGGCCGACGCACGGCGTGCGATGGAGCAGAACGATTTCGGGAGGGCGCTGCGCCTCTACGAGAAACTGCTGAAGGACAGCCCGGAAGACGCCCGGCTGCATTACAACGCCGGGGCCGCCGCGTATGGTGCCGGGGATTTTGAGAAGGCTCGGAATTATTTCAACTCGACGCTCGCCTCGCCCGATGCCCCGCTCCCCCTTCAGCAACGGGCTTTTTACAACCTCGGCAACGCGATGTTTCGACTGGGCGAAACCACCGAGAATCCCGATGACAAAGCCAAGCAATGGATCGGTGCCCTGAAAAAATACGAGGGCGCATCCGATCTGAGCAAGCAACTGGAGAAAACCCTCGACGACGAGGACGCCCGATTCAACACTGACGTCGTCAAAAAACGGCTCGAGCAACTGAAACAGCAGCAACAGCAGCAGGGCGACGACAAGCAGGACAAGGAAAACCAGGACAAAAACGAGCAGCAAAAAGACCAGGAACAGCAAAAATCAGACGACCAAAAAAAACAGGAGCAGGAACAACAGCAGAAAGACCAGCAACAAAAGCAGGACCAGCAAAAGGGCGACGAAGAGAAAAAAGAACAGCAGCAACAGCAATCCGGACAGAAGGAGGAGGAGAAAAAAGAGGAACAACAAAAACAGGACGGCTCTGGCGAGGAGGACAAAAAGGAACAGTCGCAGCCCAAGCCCGGCGAGGAGCAATCCGACGCCGGCCAGGCACAACCGGACGGCAAGATGACCCCGGAGCAGGTTCGCCAACTGCTCAACACCCTCAAGCAACAGGAGCGTATTTATCGTCCCGCCCAAAAAGGCAAGGCGCGCAACCGTGGGATAACCAAAAATTGGTGAGATGAGCAGAATCCTCGCGTTCAGTTTTGTGTTGTTGCTCGCGGCCAACGCGCTTGGCCAGAAGGTCAGCGCCAGCCTCGACCGCGCCGCCACCTCGGTTGGCGAGAGCGTCACCCTGTCCATCACTTGCACCAACTTTACCCCGTCGTCCCAGCCGATACTGCCCTCGATCCGAGGCCTGCGCTTTTCCAGCGGCGGCACCTCCCGGAAATTCCAACTGGGCAGCGGCGGGCGCACCTCGACCTACACGTTTAATGTTCTGGTCACGCCGCTCAAGGCCGGCAACTACTCCATCTCCCCGATCCAGGTTCGGCACGAGACCCTCCTGCTCAAGCCCAAGCCGCTCAAGCTTCTCGTGTTGCCCGCCGGGGAGAAAGCCAAGCCTGACAACAGTCAGTCGCAAAACGCCTACGTCCGGTTGCTCCCCACCAAGACAACCGCCTACGTCGGGGAGGTTATCCCGGTCGAGATCCAGCTTTTTTTCATCGACAGCGTGAATGTGCAGATGCCGGAACTCATCGCCGACGGCTTCAACGTCGCCGCCTTCCCCAAGCACAAGCAATCGCGGATGCAGAAGGGCAACCAAATCTATCAGGTGCTCACATTCCGCACCGCCGCCACGCCGGTCAAGGCGGGGGAACTCCAGCTTGGCCCAGTGAAACAAAGCATGGTGTTGCGCATCCGCCAAAAACAAAACCGACGCAGCCCGTTCAACGAACCGTTCGAGGGTTTCTTCAACCGCTACCAGCAGGTGCCCGTCAACCTTGAGGCCAAGGCGCAAACCATCACGGTCAAGCCGCTGCCTACCGCGAACAAGCCGGCCAGCTTCAACGGCGCGGTTGGCCGGTACACGATGCAGGCCAAGGCCTCGCCGCTTGAGGTGACGGTCGGCGACCCGGTCACGGTGAACATTCAAATCTCCGGCCAGGGCGCCATCGAGTCCCTCAATCTGCCCAAGCTCGACTGGCCCGGCTTCAAGAGCTACGAGCCATCCGTCACCACAAAAAAAGACAACCCGCTCGGCCTGCTGGGCTCGAGGATATTCGAGCAGGTCGTGATCCCCGAGAGCGACAAAATCGCCGAGATGCCGAAAATCGAGTTCTCCTATTTTGACCCGGTCACGAGCCGGTACCGCGTGCTGGCCAAGGGACCGTTCCCCTTGGGGGTCAATCCAAGCGGCAAGCCAGTCGCGCCGGTAGTCGGCGGCAACACGGCACAGGAAACAGGGGAGCCTGATCCGCCGCCACAAACCGACATTCTGACCATCAAGCATCACCTTGGCTCGCTTGGCCAGGCGATGCCGCTCGTTACCCGCCCCAATTTCTGGCTGCTGCAGTCCGTTCCCCTGCTGCTCTGGCTTGGCGCGCTGGTGTGGCGGCGGAAGACCAACGCGCTGGCCAACAACCCGGGGCTTCGCCGCAAGCGGCAAGTTGCCGAACGCACCCGCGCCGGCCTAGCCAAGCTCACCGAGTTGGCCAAGCGCGAAGAGGCCGGAGAGTTTCACGCTGAGTTGGCCGATCTGCTGCGGGAACAAATCGGGTTGAGACTCGACATCCCCGCCGAAGGCATCACAGCCGACGTCGTCCACAGCTTCGCCGCCGGCAACAAGCTCGGCGAAGGCACCCGGGGCGACATCCGAAAATTGTTCGCCGCGAGTGACCGGGCCAGCTACGCCGGCTCGCAGACCACCGGGGAACTGAAAGCCAATCTCGCCCTGCTCAAGGAGGTTTTTTCCGCCCTCAAATGAACCCGCGCCGCCCTTTGTTAAACCGGCAATTTAAGAGTGTGCCTCATGCTCCGTTGGTTGTCTTGCGTTCTCCCTCGCCCCAACCCTCTCCCACTGGGAGAGGGAGACGCTCCCGCAGATCCACCATCACCCGGCTTGGCCAAGCGATTGGCCTGCTCGCCGCCGCCCTGCTCCTTGCCGACTCGAGTGCCGCCAGCGAGGCGCAGTTTGAGGAGGCCAATCGCCTGTACGAAACCGGCCAATTCGCCGAGGCCGCCACCCTTTACCGGGCCGCCGGCACAAACCGGGTATCCGCCAATCTGCTGTTCAATCTTGGCAACGCACACTACAAGGCCGGCCAACTTGGCCGGGCGATGGCCGCCTACCACCGGTCGCTGCGTCTCGACCCGCGCAACCCGGAAACTCAGGCCAACCTCCGCTTCGCTCGCGAACAGGCCAACACCCAGCCACCGGCGCTCACCCTGCGCCAGCGTTGGCTGCGCAATCTCTCGCTCGGCGAATGGACCGCGCTCGCCTCGGCGGCGATCACGCTGTTGCTGCTGCTATTGGCGGCGAGACAGTTAAAGCCGGGAGCGTTCGAGGGGAACCCTTCGTGGATTCGGCTCCCCGCATTGGGCGCATTGGCCGCCGCACTCCTGTTGGCCCTGGCTGCGTCGGATCACTTCTCGGACAGCCGCGCGTTTGTCATCGAGGCAAAGGCCGTTGTCCGAAACGGGCCGCTGGAGGAATCGCCGGAATCGTTCAAGGCCACCGACGGGACGGAACTGCTCGTGCACGATCGCAAGGGGGATTTTCTCGAGGTCGAAACCAGCCTCGGCGAAAAAGGCTGGATCCACTCCGGCGACGTCAAACTGCTAACCCCATAAAAGAGCCGCAGGAAACGGTGCTTTATTGGCTCTCCCGGGTGGGAACGCGCCGGATGCCGGTCCGATCCTCACGCACGCGTTCGGCTTCTACTTTCTCCAATGTCGCTCGCGCGACAGCCAATTCCTCCTCACTCAACCGACCGTCGCCATCCTCGTCACTTTTGCGCAAAATACCCCTGCGTGATAATCCTTTTTCATCACGCCGCATATCCCGATTACGATCGCCGCGACTACTGCGTGAACGAGTCAAGTACCCCATCAACGAACCCATATCCTTGAACTTTCCGGCCTCAACCTGCTTGGAAAGCGAGGCACGTTCGTCGGTGCCCAAGCGGCCATCCTTGTTGACATCGTACTGGTCATTAATTTCTTTGAAACGCTTGTCCACCCAATTTCGGGCAGCGTCAAATTCCTCCTCATTCAGTTCATCGTCCCCGTCCTTGTCAAATCGAGCAACAATCGGATCGGGATAACGAAACCTGCGTCTCTCCGACCGCCCCCTAGGATTAGGTTTGAGCCTGTCGGTGCGGATGACCTCGCGCTCGGCGACATCAAGCCGCCCGTCCTTGTTGACGTCGTACTTGGCCAACAGACTCTGGTATACGGCTGACGGTTCGTCCGCCTTTGCCAAGGACACGGCGACCAGCGACAGCAGGCCGATGACGGCAAGAGTTGATCCGGTAGGTTTCATTTCTTCAAATTCTTGGTGACTTGTTTTCCCTTAACCTCGAAAGGCAATTCGTCGATGGCGCTCCATTCGTCACCAAATAACACGCGTACCTTGACAACACGGGTCTTGTCGAGGCGTACGGGGTGGCTGTATTTTTCCGCAACGGGTGAGATTTCCCCGCCGATCAGGCGAGGGTCCGAGCCATCGAGCGTGTAGTATACCTCACCCTGTGCAGCGGACATTTCTAGTTCGAAGCCCTGCTCAATTACCCCACCCCGCTTAGCCAGGCGCGCGGACTCGAGATCGGGAATCAACCCGTGCTTCCAGAGTTGATCAACGACGACCCGCGACCTCTCCGGGATGTACTCGTTAAACCATCGATCTACCTCGGGCTGCCAGTCGTCGTCCAGCGTGCGGGGCCTGTTGCCCGAGCCCGCACGGGAAGGAGGCGCCCAATTGGTGCTATGGGGATTGCCCCACCGGGCAGACTCCCCTATGACAGCCAAGTGCAATTTTGCGACTCGCTTGTTCAACAGGCTAGCCACGGATTCGGGTGTCAACACACCTCCATAATTGAAATGTTTGTGAACACGATCGGCCACCCGCTGGCGGAACTCCGCGTTGTGCAGGCACTGTTGCCAGATCCATTGTGGATTGCTGCGCGTATACTCGTCGCCAGCCGGGTACGGACCAGTACGGTCCTCGTTGATTTTCAGAAACGTGTGCTCGGCATCCCACACGTAATAGCGAAACCCTTCCTCGCCGTTCCGATTGCGGATGCCGTACCAGTTGTTCGCGGAACGATTCGACCCGAAAGAGGTGATCGGCGCATCGAGGTTGCCGCCGTAAAAGATAACCAGCATGTAATCGATTAGGTTGTCGGGGTCGAGCAGCACCTCATAGTCCGGATTGCGCGTCCCGTCCGGGTGGTTGCCCAGAATTTTCTGGTACGCCGCATGGGTCTCCACCCCGGATTTGCAAATTTTCCACAACCTCTCCCAGGCATCGAGATTGCCGTCCGTGGCGAACAAACCGTACTGAGTGTTCCCCTGCCCATTGCCCCGGCCGCGCCCGATCTTGATCACGTCGAAATCATCCGCCCTGCCCTTGAAATAGGAACCCCCAAAGGAGGCCTCCGGACGCTCACAGGTGTTGAAAAGGCCCCAGTACTGGCCATTGATGTAGAGATGGCAGAAATAGCCACGGGCTGTGGACTGCCCCATGGCCAACTGCAGATCGCGGTTGAACTGGTCTCGCATGAATGTACAACGCGGATCGTTGCTCAAGCTCCACGAGTAGTTGCTGAACGTACGTAAGTCGAGATTATCGAACTCGCTCGCGGCCGTCTTGCCAAACACGGGATACTTCAATTTTGCAGGACCATACTCGCCCCTGAAGAAAAAGCGGAAGGCATGCTTAGCATTGCTGGTCATGCGGCTAAACCCGCCACGTATACGGATACCGCAGTTCACCTGAAAACCCTCCTGCTTGTCACCTTGTATCAACTCAAGCGAGCAGGTTCGTTCCCAGTCGCGCCCGTCCTCCTTGGCATTAGCATAAATACCATCCTCCCCGAACAGATCCTCCAGATCCATCACCAGCGAATAGCTTGGGATCACTCGCAGCCCCTTGAAAATCTTGTCTCGATATCGCTCGTCGTTGACCACACGTTGATCCATCCCATAGTCCACCCGGTTAGCCCCCCACTCATAGTGGAACCCCGGCGGCGGCAGACCCTCGGGCGACTGCCGGACAACATCCTTTAGGAATAGGTATGTCTGCGTCACAACTTTCGTCGGCTTGTATCCCGGCTTAAACGCTGCCGCACGGATCACCGTGGTTTTGCCAACCGTCAACGCGCCGTTCAGCACCTGGCCGCTGCCCTCGGCTGGCACCGAGCCGTCAGTCGTGTAACGAATCTGGGCGCCCGGCGTTTGGGATGTAATGCTCAACTCGAACGGCTCCTCGTAAAAACCGTGGGGCTGGTTGAAGGCAAGCTTGGCCACCTTGCCGGCCAAGGTTTCTCCGTTGGGCGCGCCCGGCGTCGGACGCAGGAAATAAACCTGCCCGGCGAGCACCGAGGCCGACGAGGCGGTACTCGACTTCCAGGCAGCCGGCATGCCGTAGGAGACGTCATCGCGCTGCTTGGGATACTTCATGACAAAATGATGCGCCACCGTCTGCCCGTCCGGTTGCACGAGGCCAAGGTACTCACCGCCCGCGCCGAGTTTGAAACTGGCATGCAGTTCCCCGTCCGGCTTGGCCCGGTTTTTGCCGGAGGCAAACACCAGCAAAAAACCGCCTGCCTCGATCTTCACGGCGGGAAACATCCACTTGGCCAAGTCCTTGGCATCGTCGGTCAGCGCCCAGCCAGCCAGGTCGATCGTGGCGTCGCCGGCGTTGTGAAGCTCGATCCAGTCCGCGTGGTCGCCATCGGCATCCTTCAAGTCCTTGTCATTAACCGCAAGGAATTCGCTGATAATCACCCGGGCCTGCACTTGGCCAAGCGAACTCACAAAAAAAGCCAACAAAGTCACCAGAACGATATAGAGTTGTTGCATAAACGACAGAAATACGGAGGTTGAAAGGGAAAAGTTTCACTTGGCCAAGCGACAAGTGAAAGAAAAAAACGCCGG
>JGI26060J43896_10001016_pt1 | contig 10455 bp, 7 predicted proteins | sample MarorgKNORR_S2LV_6_FD_43896 | JGI IMG/M metagenome (IMG submission 43896) | reverse complement strand
CCTATTCCCACGCAACTAGTTTGGCCAAAACCTAAATCAGTTGTCTGCTTTACCGCTTCATAGGTTAAAGTTCCTGATCTTGAAATTACACCTACTTTGCCCGGAAGGTGAATATTACCGGGCATGATTCCCATCTTGCATTCACCTGGGGTAATTATTCCCGGACAATTGGGTCCAATTAAACGTACCCCTAAATCATCACATCTTACTTTAACTTCCAACATATCAATGGTTGGTATGCCCTCAGTGATGCATATAATTAGTGATATTCCCGATTCAGCAGCTTCCAGTATGGATGCCTTACAGAATCTAGCTGGTACAAAAATTATGCTGGCTGAGGCACCNGTTTGATCGACGGCCTCTTTGACCGTATTAAAAACAGGAAGATCTAAATGAGTCTGTCCACCTTTTCCAGGAGTAACACCTCCAACCAGATCAGTGCCGTATTCTATGCACTGAANGCAATGTTGCGTTGCTTGACCTCCCGTAAATCCCTGACAAATGACTTTAGTTTTCCTATCTATGAGAATACTCATTAAAGCTCTCCTCTTGAAGCCTTAACCGCTAAGTCAGCTGCCTCTTCTAAACTTGAAGCAGGAATAATATTTAGATCGCATTCATCCAATGTCTTAAGTCCCACCTCGGCATTATTTCCTTCAAGTCTTACAACAACAGGTACTGATACTCCCATCACAGTTAAAGCTTCCACTATCCCATTTGCTATTACATCACAACGAACAATACCTCCAAAAATATTAATTAAAACGGTATTAACGTTTTCATCGGATAAGATGATTTTGAAAGCTTCGGATACCCTCTCTGAATCTGCCGTGCCTCCCACATCTAAAAAGTTAGCTGGCTCTCCCCCATGGAGCTTAATAATATCCATGGTCCCCATAGCCAAACCAGCTCCGTTAACCATGCAACCTATGTTTCCATCTAAAGCAACGTAGCTAAGGTCCCATTCAGCTGCTTTTGCTTCTCTTTCATCTTCTTGTGAAGCATCCCTCATTAGGGTTAAAGCCTCCTGCCGATAAAGGGCATTGGAATCTACGTTTATTTTAGCATCCAAGCAAAGTAAATCACCCGCCTCAGTTACAACCAACGGGTTTACTTCTAATAAAGCCAAGTCCTTTTCTAAAAAAAGGCGAACTATACCTTCATAAATATTTCTAAATTGGGAGCTCTGCTTTTCATCAAGGCCAAGAAGAGTAGACAATTTGTCCGCATCAGAACTATTTGTCCCTTTTATTGGATCGATCTCAATTTTAAAGATTTTTTGTGGTGTATTTTCGGCAACTTCTTCAATATTTACTCCTCCTTCTGTTGAAGCCATTACAACCAGCCGTTGCGANGCCCTATCAATTACGGCTCCTAGATACAACTCATTAGCAATACTGGTGCATGTCTCCACCAAAATTTGATTAACAGGCTGACCTTTTTCGTCTGTTTGAAAGGTAACTAAATTTTTTCCTAACCATTTGTCTGCAAAAGCTCTGATTTGTTCAACATCGTCTGCAACTTCCACTCCACCGGCCTTACCTCTCCCTCCGGCGTGCACTTGCGCTTTTACAACCCATTTGGAACCACCCAAAGACAAGGCCGCTTCTTCAGCCTCTTGCGAAGAAGAAGTTGCCACTCCATCTGAGACAGCTATGTTAAATTCTCTAAAAAGTTGTTTGGCTTGATATTCGTGAAGATTCATTTCTTTTCCTATTGTTTAACTAGATAGCTTTTCCTTTTGCTCACAAGATAGATTCGTGAATTGGTTCAGACCATGATGATTGATGGGGATTGTAATACATAAATCTTCAACTGAAGATTTCACTCTTAAAGGTAATTGAGGACTATGAAAGTTTGAAATGCAGCCACTCAGATCTGATCCAATAACAATTAAATCAAAGTGATCAGCCATCTTTCCACTCTCCCTATTGCCTTTTTCTGCTTATAAGTTTGTTTCTTATATTAGAAATTGCCTCTGTTGGATTTAATCCTTTAGGGCAAACNGACACACAATTCATAATTCCATGACATCTGTATAGNCTAAAAGCATCTTCTAAATCGTCCAACCTTTCTTCAGTGGCCTCATCCCTTGAATCAGCAATAAAGCGCCATGACTGCAAAAGAGCTGCTGGACCTAAGAACTTATCAGGATTCCACCAAAAAGATGGACATGAAGTAGAACAACAACCGCACAGAATACATTCATAAAGACCATCTAACTCTTCTCGTTCTTCTGGGCTTTGGACTCTTTCTTTCTCTGGATTATCAGTCTTAGTAATCAAGTAAGGCTGTACTTTCTCTAATTGATCATAAAACAGTTTCATGTCTACTATTAAGTCTCTAATAACNGGGAGTCCTGGCATCGGTCTCAGAGTTAATTTATTTCTTTTTACAGCTTCTGATAAAGGAGTTATGCATGCCAGACCATTTTTTCCATTGATGTTCATACCATCTGAACCGCAAACACCCTCTCTGCAAGACCTTCTGTAAGACAAGGAAGGTTCTTTGGCTTTTGCTAAATGCAAAGCATCTAAAACCATGATGTCTTTGTCGGTAGGAACTTCGATGTCTACATCTTGCATGTACGGCTTATCATCAATTGAAGGATCAAAACGATAAATACTCATGCGAAGAGTTTGAAGATGTGAAACAGGAATTACAGAGCTCATTTTTAATACGTCCTTACCGCAGGTTGAAAGGCTTGAACAGTTTTTGGTCTGTAATTAACATCTCTTTTACTGACCTCTTTAGTTTTAGAAAAATAGATTGAATGTTTCAACCAGTCGTCGTCATTCCTTTCTGGATAATCATCCCTTGCATGAGCCCCTCTGCTTTCTTTTCTCTCATTAGCAGTTATAGCTGTTGCTTCGGCAACTTCGAAAAGGTTTTGCATTTCTAGTGCCTCAATTCTTGCGGTATTGAAAGCGGCAGATTTATCTTGAAGATATATATTCTCTACTGCTTCTCTGGAGTCATTTAACATCCCTATGCCCTTCACCATCAGATCTTCTCTTCTGAATACACCAAAATTATTTTGCATGTTTTGTTGCATTCGTTCTTTTAGAACGGCTACTTGTTCTCCTTCAGTTGAAGAGTTAAGACGATTTAGCCTCTCAAGCGCTTTATCTATATCATCGGTTGAAGCTTTCTTTAAATCAACACCTTGCTTCATGGACTCCTCTATATGAATACCTGCTGAACGCCCAAACACTACTAAATCTAGTAGGGAGTTTCCACCAAGTCGATTGCCTCCATGCACCGATACACAGGCCACTTCTCCTGCAGCATACAAACCTTCAATTACAGTATCCTTTCCTTCTTTGATAGTTATGACCTGTCCGTTTAAATTCGTTGGTACGCCTCCCATCATGTAATGGCACGTAGGAACTACAGGGATAGGTTGAACCGCAGGATCAACACCCGCAAAAGTTTTTGATAATTCAGTTATTCCCGGCAACCTTTTGTGAACAACTTCGGGTCCAAGATGATCCAATCTTAAGAAGATATGATCTGCATTAGGACCGCAACCTCTGCCTTCTAGGATTTCTTGGGCCATGGATCTGGCTACCACATCACGACCTGCTAAATCTTTAGAATTCGGAGCATAACGCTCCATAAATCTTTCGCCGTCTTTATTTAGTAAATANCCGCCCTCTCCTCTGCAACCTTCAGTCACTAAAGTCCCNGCACCATGAATTCCCGTAGGATGGAATTGCCACATTTCAATATCTTGCACTGGCAGCCCTGCTCTAAGGGCCATACCGATTCCATCACCTGAATTAATNAAAGCATTNGTGGTTGAAGCNTAAATTCTTCCAGCTCCGCCNGTAGCAAGAACAGTTGCCTTAGAACGTATATAAAATATTTCACCACTTTCTATCTCAAAAGCAACAACTCCAACAACAGCTCCATCATCATTTAAAACCATATCAATTGCGAACCACTCATTGAGAAAATTTGTACCCGCTTTAAGATTTGCTTGNTACAAGGTGTGTAATAGGCTGTGACCCGTTCTATCTGCTGCAGCACAAGTTCTTGTAGCCTGGCCTCCNTTTCCATAATCTTTAGATTGACCTCCAAAAGGTCTTTGATAAATTTTTCCTTCTTCGGTTCTGGAAAAAGGCAATCCCATGTGCTCCAGTTCAAAAACAGCTTTAGGACCTTCGCTGCACATATACTCTATGGCCTCCTGATCTCCNATATAATCTGACCCTTTAACNGTATCGAACATGTGCCATCTCCAATCGTCATCAGGATCGTCACTTTGNATTGCACACGTTATTCCACCTTGAGCAGATACAGTATGCGATCGAGTAGGAAATACTTTAGAAATTACGGCGGTATTTAGGCCTGACTCAGCCAACTGAAGAGAAGCCCTTAAACCTGCTCCGCCTCCACCAATAATAATTCCATCAAATTCCATCACTGGGAGATCTTTAGCATTTATTACTTCATTAACTTTCATATTTTTTACCAGATAATTAAAAGGGACCAAATAAGTACAACTGAAATTACTAGAAAACAAAAAATTCTATAAGAAGAATAAACTATTTTACTTAAGTCACCCAATCTAGCAGGGGTAAAATAATCCGAACCAATTGCCCAAGTTCCGAACCAAGTATGGACAGCAAAAGAGATTAAAAATAGACTTGAAAATATTCTAGTTACGAAGCCTTCGAAGAAAGTTTTCCACAGGCTGTAGTCTATGCTGGGCGTTGAAACTATAAAGTAAATCAAGTAAATAATGTAAAGAAACATGAGCATTGCACATGCCCTTACAATTATAAATTCGTTTGTACCTGACTCAAAAAATTTCACAGACATTACCAGATATAAATTAAAAACCACAAAGAGAGAATAAAACTCAATGCAAAAACAATCCAAGATAAGGCCTGGCCAGATTTAAGAGTTTCTCCAAATCCAAAAACTTCACCTAGGATCTTTTTTAGACCTGCAAGGATATGATAAATAAAGCCTACAGCTATAAACACAGCCATTAACTTCAAAAGGACATTATTTTCCATATAACCCTTTAATAGACTGAAAGATTCGGTTGATTGCAAAGACAAGTGAAGCAACCAAACAACCAGTGGAAAGCATATAAATAACGCAAATCCAGATATTCTATGAAGAATTGAAGCAAGGCCGATCACTGGCAAGCTTATAGTTAGTAAATTTAAGTTTACTGGACGATTATCTTTTTCTATCACTATCTTTAATAGGGTTTGCTTTTGAGCGCGCTAAAGCCAAACAATTATAATTTGTGATTAAACTAAATACCATCATAAAAAACGCTACTATTGAAAAGACTTCTCATCTAATTGAAAAATTAAAAAAGATGCTATCAAAAAAAGGGGTATGGTGAACAAAAAAGGAAAGGTTAGATTGGCTTGATAAAGAAAACCGCTTAAGAGAGGGCCTAAGGCAAAACCTACACCCGGGGCTATCATTGCTAAGCCTACAGCTGCACCTTGATTGTTTTTATCTGCATTTAGGGACGCTGAAGCAGTATAACCGGGTGATGCCAACCCCATACCTAAACCCATCAAGCTCATTCCAATAAGAACCCAATTAAAGTTATATGAAAAGACTATGACAATCGAACTCGCTAAAAAGAAAGGTATAGACCACCAAATTAAACGTAATGGTGAACCTTTAAAGCTTTGAACGATAGTCAACTGAGAAACTATAGACATTGCAGCCATTGAGCCTAAAACTAAAGCTGTTGATTTAGCTGTTTCATTTAAAGATAGCAAAAATCTATCCTGTAAGTAGTAGGCGGTAACAGATTGAAAAATAGCGAAGCTTGTAAAAATAATAACGCCTATTGCAAGAAGATATTTAAGATTTTTATCTAAAACAGGCCTAGATAATGGAGCATCTTCTAAAGTTCGAGTTGGAGTAGTTGGGAGGAAAACAAAAGCAAAAATAATAGCTGCAAACATTATAAATGACATAATTAGTAAAGGTGTAAGCAGTCCAAAATTCTGAATATCAACAGAAAACAAATTAATTCCTATTAAAGATCCAACCAAAACCGGTCCAGCTATTGTTCCTATGTTGTTGGCTGCTCCAAATTTTCCCATACCAGCTGAGCGATCTTCATCTGATGTAATGTCAGCAACATAGGCTCCAGTGGCCGGCCTTGATGCTGCTCCTAAAGCAGAATTGAGCATTCTTGCTAGCAATAAGATAAGCAGCAGACTAAGACCTGAAAAGTATCCACTAAGTCCATAAGAAACAAAGAAACAAAAAAATAATGTAGATAAAACATAGCCCGATAGCCCCATTATCAAAACTGTTTTTCTTCCTATCTTGTCACTTAATTTTCCCCAATAAGGGGTAAAGATAATAAACATAGCGGCAGAGATTGAAATGAGACTATTAATCTGAACCTCAGAAAATCCAAATTCTCTTCCTATGATAGGCATTGATTGCCAGTAGACGGACTGCCCCATACTCACAAAAAGTATGATGAACATTAAGATAGAGAGAACTTTATTGTCTGTTTGTTTTAAGCTCTTAGATCCTTCTAAATTTTGCATTAATTATTATCTGATCTAAGGAGAAATGCATACTCCATAGCAACTTCTTCAAGACTAGCAAACCTTCCACTGACTCCGCCATGTCCAGCTGTTAAATTTACTTTAAATAATATGGGGTTGTCAGAAGTATTGTAATCTCGAAGTTTCGCTACGTATTTTGCTGGTTCATAATATTGAACTTGAGAATCCCACAAACCTGCCGTTACTAGAATGCTTGGGTATGAGTAGGAATCAATATTGTCATAAGGCGAATACTTCATTATGTATTTAAATGCCTTTTTGTTTGCAGGATTGCCCCACTCATCGTACTCACCTGTTGTAAGTGGTATCGTTTCGTCAGACATAGTGGTTATGACATCAACAAAAGGAACGTTTGAAATAATTCCATTATATAAATCTGGTTCCATATTGATTATTGAACCCATTAATAAACCGCCTGCACTGCCTCCGCCNGCATAGACCCTGCCTGCCTGTCCATAACCCAGACTAATCAAGCCTTTCGTTACGTCAATGAAATCATGAAAAGTATTTAACTTATTAAATATTTTTCCATCTTCATACCACTCCCTTCCTAAGTCTTGACCACCCCTTACATGTGCAATAGCAAAGATGAATCCGCGATCAAGTAAAGATAATCTTGTGGAACTAAATCCTGCATCAACAGATATCCCATAAGAGCCATAACCATATACAAAAAGAGGGTTTTTTCCTTTTTTGTATAAATCTCTTCGATACACAAACGAGACGGGTACTAGAGTTCCATCTCGAGCTTTAATTTCCTTCCTCTGAACCTTGTATAGGCTTGGGGAAAAAGGACCCTTTATTTCAGCTTGTTTTAGTTTTCTTTTTCTACCAGTCTGTAGATCAACAGAATAAATAGCATCTGGAGATCTCATGCTTGAATACCCATAATAGAGCTTCTTGCTTGCGTATTCAGGATTAGCTGCCAGATAGGCCGTATAAGAGGGGTCGTTAAAACTTACCACTTTTTCAGCATCACCCTTCTCATCAACTATTCTTAAACGCCTCAGTCCCGATTGCCTTTCCATTAAAACGATATTTTTTGGATAAGACAGAACGGATTGCAGTAAAACGTCTTCTTTGTGTGGAATGACTTCTTGCCAATTGGATCTTTTTTTTGATTCGCGAAGAGCTGATTCCATGAGCCTAAAATTCTTTGCCTTCCAGTTCGTGTGAATTAAGAATCGATCTTGCTCAGGATCATGCTCTACAGAATATAAATGATCTAAGGTCCTAGGGAAAAAAATGATTGGGCTCTCTAAAGGCTTGGAACTCTCCAATAAGAGTGTCTCTGAACTTGTGGTACTGGATATATCTATTTCAATAAATTCCATGGACCTTGAGTTTCCTACCGACACATGGAATGTTGGATCTTTTTCTTCGTATATCAGAACATCTTCAGATTGCTTAGATCCAATTAAATGTCGATAAACCTGGAAAGGAAGAAGCGTCTCTGGATCTCTTCTTACGTAGAACAAATAGTTACTATCAGAAGACCAGGCCATATCTCCTGAAGTACCGCTAATTTTAATTTCAGAGACTTTTTTTGTTAATAAATTCTTAAATTTAATTAAATATTCGCGCCTACCCGTCGTGTCTTCAGCATAAGCCAAAATCTGTTCGGTCGGAGCTATGCTCCAATTTGCTAATTGATAGAAATCTGTACTAACTGCCAGTTTATTTACATCTAACAATATCTGCTCTGGTGCGTTCTTGTTAGCACGCCTTATAATTATGGCATGCTCTTTATTGGGTTTATATCGCCTGAAATATTCATAAGAACCCATTCGAATAGGAACAGACTCTTCTTTTTTTGGAATCCTATCTGTTATTTCTTTAAAAAGTTTTTTTCTTGAATCTTGTCCAGAAGCAAACCAATCCTCTAGATACTTATTTTCTGACTTAAGATGATTTAAGATTTTTTTACTTTTTCTTGAGTCATCGCGCATCCAGTAATAGTTATCAATTCTTTCAATTCCATGGGCTTCCATTGAAAATGGAATCTTTTTTGGCGATGGTGGTTTAAGTTCAGTCAATTCTTTACCTTGTATTATATTCGTAGTTGAGAAGAGGAAGCAGACTAACAGAAAATTCTTTACACCCCTCCACTCTTTCATTATTTTTTCCTTCTTCGAACAAGACGAGCTCTCTTTTTCTTTTGTCTATCAGTCAGAATATTTGGCTTATCCTTAAAAGGATTCTCCTTTTCACTAAACTTAATTATGAGTGGCGTCGATCCAAGTTTTAGATGGGTACGATAAAAATTCTCCAAAAACTTTTTGTAAGAATCTCCAATAAGCTTAAGGTTATTGCCGTGAAGAATTATGGTTGGCGGATTCTTTCCACCAGCATGGGCATATCTTAATTTAGGCCTAAACCTTCCGGACATTGGAGGGGGTTGTCTTTGCAAGGCAACTTTAAGAATCTTATTCAAAATAGGAGTTTGTAGTTCTCTAACACTTGAAAGATAGGCCTTTTCAGCTAACTTAATTAAGACATTGATACCTTTGCCTTCTTTAGCTGATATAAATTGAGTTTCTAAAAAACTAGCAAACCTCAATTTTCTATGAATATTTTCTTTCAAATCTTCCTTTTGTTTTTTTGAAAGTAGATCTAATTTATTTGCAGCTATGATCGCCGGTCTTCCCAAGGCAAGAGCCAAGCCTAAGAGGTGAATATCTTGATCTACAATTGTTTCAGAAGAATCCAATACAAGAATAACTACGCTAGACCTTCTTATCGACTCCAATGATTGAGAAACTGAAGACTTCTCCGTCTCCTCCTTTATTGATCTTTTTCTTCTCATGCCAGCCGTGTCTACAAGAGTGATGTTTTTACCTTTCCAATTAAGGGGAACTTCAATGGAATCTCTTGTAGTACCAGATTCCGGAGAAACCAAGACTCTCTCTTCTCCAATTAATTTATTTATAAGCGTAGATTTTCCGGCATTTGGTCTTCCTATGATTGATATCTTTATACCACCTTCCAAAGACTGAATAACATCGTCTTCATTGTCTTCAAGGTCCTCTAAAGTCTGCCTTATATCTCCTAATCCTTGGTTATGAGCAGCTGAGAAAATTAGTGTATTTTTGAAACCTAGTTTTTCAAATTCCACTGCATTAGTTTCTTGTTTTATTCCATCGACTTTATTGATTAATAAATATATTTCTTTATTTGTTTTCCTTAAAGAAGAAGCAATCTCTTCATCTAATGGCATTAATCCATCTATGCCATCAACTATAAAAAACAATATGTCAGCTTCTTGAATTGCATTCTCTGCTTGGTTTTTAACTGCTACGGATATGTCATTACTCTCAGAACTAATTCCACCAGTATCTATCAAGACTGTAGAAGAATTGTTTAAGTGACCATATTGCCTGTCTCTGGTTAAGCCAGCAAAATCAGCTACCAAAGCAGATTTAGAACCTGTTAAGATATTAAATAGAGTTGATTTACCAACGTTTGGTCTTCCAACTATGGCAACAACAGATGACATGACATACCAAAAATTTAGAGTTAAGAACTAACTAACTGAAAGGTAAAATAACCTTCCAGAATCATCTAAAACTACCAGATAAGAACCTTCAGAGACAACTTCCAGTATAGGTCTATTAGATACCTTCTTCCTTCCAACAAAAGATCCATTTTTTGCGTCAAGAATATGGACATAACCTTCAAAGTCACCTACAACGAAATTACTTCCTAGAGCAGCAGGAGAAGAAATGCCTCTAAGTTTTAATCCGTCTTGTTGCCAAAGTATTGCTCCCGATGTTAAGCCAAATCCTTTTATAGAATCTTTTTCATCTATAGCAATTATTCTTGATCTTACGACCGCAAGGTCGTGAATTGAAGAAATTTTTTCTTGCCAAGCCACCTGCCCTTGTTG
>JGI26060J43896_10001015_pt1 | contig 10456 bp, 7 predicted proteins | sample MarorgKNORR_S2LV_6_FD_43896 | JGI IMG/M metagenome (IMG submission 43896) | reverse complement strand
AATACCCCAAATTGCATAGGAGGTTTTAATCAAGCCTATGGTATGAATGTAAAAGAAGGGTTAAATGTCATTAATGGAGAACAAATATATGTTGGGTTGGGAAGAGCTATAAATGAGTTTAATCCCAATGGAAAGAATGCAAATGGCCAAACAGGAAGTTGGGCAAAAGCGCTAAGAATAGCTCAGATGAAAGCAGAACTTAGAGCAAAACAGACCATTGTTATCAGTAGAAAAATTTCAATAGAGCAAGATCTAGTTTTAGAGACTTCAACAAGTATATTTGAAGGTGAAAGGCCAGAGATGCTAGATGAAGCTGAGATGTCCACTTTTGAAAAAGTTAAATTTGTGGTCATGAATAAACTTGATGAAATTCTTGAGCTTGATGCATTGAGATATGAACAAAGCAAAAGAGAAGCGGCTATAAAAGATATTATCGCTCAAGATAGATTTCAATCGGTTATAAATGCTAGTGCGTATTCTGAAATGACTGGAATGCAAACGGTCTATACTAATTTTTATCAGGATAAGAATGAATTCTGCTCAGTGGTTATGAAAACCAATGATTCATCCTTAATGGCAAAAGCATTAGGCAAGAATCAGACAAGCCTTTTGCAACCTGATATAAGTCAGGCAGGTCCGACGATAAGAGAGCAACTAGAAGATAATTATAATCGATTACTCTTCACTCATGGATTGAGAGTTCTTAGAGATGAAAATGGTGAACTGGTGCTCGTTGTTTATGTTGTTGAACCATATAAAAAATCATCTTCCAAAACGATCATGGGAAGAAATAGTCAGAATGCTGAAAATACTGCAAGATTTAGGGCAGCAGCATTAGTGTCTAATTTTATTGATGAATCCATTGATGTTGAATCCAAAATAACAATTGATGAAATCGTTACGACATTCGANGGAAAAGGTGATGATGGTTCAGATCTCGCTGAATATTTTAGTGAAGAAAGCACCGAAAGCAGGATTGAGACAGCCTCTGCCAATGATGTCATCGGTCTGAGTAAGGAAGCAGGAGGAGATCATATTAACTCTATTTCAGGTGAGCCTGTATATATCTATATTGGGTCTATCTCTGCTGCATCTCTCAGAAATGTGATGCTTTCAAAGCTCAAAGGCATAAATAGGGAAAGAATCTAATTACAATTACCATCCTTTACAGCCTTNTATTTATTCAGACGTGAGTAATCAGTCTCACTTAGATTATCGATAATAGTTTTTCTTGCAATAAGTTCACCACCAAGTGGTAGATTAAGGCCATAGGCAACATTATCTTTATTGCCATATGCATTCTTATAAGGGATAGCACAGGTTGGTATCTCAGCTCTGCATTCTCTAGAGATTGGAAAGAAAACTCTCTCAGTTCTTCGGTAATCCACATTGCAAGTATTGAAAGTAAGATTATTTGAAAATGTATCTTTATTGGAGCCATTCCTCTTGAAAATTTGTGGCCAATAAGGAGATTCTTTACCTAGTGGTTTTGATTTAAGCTCCTTAACAGCAGCATTATTGAAACAAAAAGCAAATCTTCTTTCATTATCTATTCTTTTCATGGGAACATGTTTTTTTTCATCAAATCTAGCATGAGGAATCGCTTTGCAAGAATTATTATTATATTGTCTCGCCACGATTGTAGATTTGATTTCACTTCTTACATAATCTTCAATTATTTGAAGCATTTCTATGCTCTGACTGTTTCTCAGGTAATAGGTTTCATATTCACAATCAGGAATCTTACCTTTTCTTCTTTGATTTTCAAAACGTTCCCCGAAAAGCATTGCATCAGTACAAAGCTCCACCTCAAAGATTTCTCGCGTTGGTATCGTCATGTATTCACCTCTACTTACAGACAACGATTGAAGCATTTTTCTCACTGCTTCATATACTGTATTCATATTCTTTGATGCGTAGTAGTCAACATTAAATCTATTTTGGAGAATTCTTTTTCCTACACTTCTTGGTACAGGCATTGATGGAAATTCAGCCTCCATAAAACCATAATTTTTTCCAATTATTTTAATTCTTTCTAGTAAATGATTGAGAAACTTGATTTCTCCTTTTTCATTAAATCTCCACTTAGCATTCTCACTTGCATAAAACGATCCATTGACATTCATAGAGGCTTTATCTGGATCAATACCAAACNACTCTACCAATTGCATTGAATCCCTACTCAGCCTTGCATTAATTATGATTACAATTTGCTCAAAATCATTTGTGTATGATGAGATTATTTCATATTCTTTGACAACTCCCGATAGAAGGCCCACTATTTCTTGGCTCAATTCATCATCGACTAAGATGGTTTGCACGCTAAAAAATTCTGCAAAACTAGCCATAGCATTTATTTTTGCATTGAGGATTGCTTCTTCTTTTGTTTGCCCTCTTCCCTCAGCTCTTATTTCTTCTATCTCGGATTGATATTCAGCCCCAAGTGAGAGTGAGTATGTAGAAAATAATAATAAAATGAAGAGTATTTGTTTGACATCATTCATCAGAGTAGATTACACAAATTATATAAATTGAGCCAGTGATCGTATTAAATTCAAAATTTAATTATGAAAAGACACGATCGTTTCATCTATTTAATAAATATGTCAGAATGAAGGTGAAAAAATTTAAGGAATTGACAGCTTTTTCTGTCAGTATCCAAAGATCAGTTAGGGGTTATTTTTATGCGTGAATATTTTGGTTTTTCATCTAAAGGTTCAACAGAGCAGTTAAGTGCTGGATCGGCTATTGATATAGAAAAACAAAGAGAAGAAAAATATAAGGAATCTAAGGCTACACAACTAATAGTATGTGCATGGATTATTGAAATCTGTGCTGCAGGGATTGGGTTCTTCTTTGCTTATACAACTGGTGAAGCAACCAGAAAATATCTTAGTCAAGATGGAGCGGGAGAATTCATTGGTGATCCTAATATCAGTGTTACGCTTGCAATGCTTCCTTTTATGATTATTGGTGTTGTTGAGCTAACCAAAATTCCACTTGCTTTTGCGGGCTACAATGCCAAACCAGGATTTTGGAAAGCATTATTCATTGGCGTTCTTCTTTCTTTATGCTTCATTACTGCTGAAACCATATTCACAGGAATGGAGAGATCATTAGATAATCAGCTTAAATATTTTGAAGGCGATAAAAAAAATCAGAAGGGACTTCAAATAGATGTATTAAATCTAGAAAAGAGGGTCATTGAGCTTGAAGAAGAGAGACCCATAGATGATATTGATCGTGAATATGACATTGAAATTAGTGGTTTTGATCAAGCTCACTATACAGAATTAGATGAAATACGCAGTGAGAGGCAAACACGGTTAAGCGTGCTTGAAAATCAAAAATCAGAGTCAAGAGATATGAATCAGAATGGATTATCTCAAGGTGAAGTTGGGACTCTTCAAAATCTCTTAGACAGTCAGCTTTCAAGGATTAAGGATATTGAAGATCGAATTGATAGCGAGGTTCAAAGAATTAGTAATATTGGACAACAAGATATTGATTCAAAACAAAGCCAAATTAGTCTCTTGTCGGAGTCAATAACTGAAATTACTAAAATGTTTGATGGGGGTGGTCTTTTCTCCAATAATTCGGATAAAGAGGATCAGCTTGAGTCTGAAAGAGCTTCACGAACAAAGGCAGAGCAAGAAGTAGAAGAGATAAANTTAAAGCGAGATCAGGACATTGAAGATTATCGTGAACAAGAAAATGCTAGGTTGTTAAAGCTTGAGGAAGAAAAAACTAAAATTCAATTGAGACTCACGGATGCAAGAATAAAATCTTCAGAGGTATTTGATAGAGAACAAGAAAGCATCAATATTGAGATCAATGACTTGGTAGGGAGATTCGACTTAAGACAAGCTGATATTCAAAAACAATATGAGGAAGAAAAGTCTCTAAGAGAAAAAAATTATTTTGACGCAAGAGGAAGAGCTGAAAGAGTTCAATCCGATCTTGATCAAACAAGAGCAGAAATAAAATTAAAGAAAGAGCAGATAATCGATGTTGAGCAGATAATCAATAGCAAAGCTGGAGAAATTCAGGTTATGAGGTTTGCTGCAACATATGCCGCATTTGTTTCAGATGGAGAAAGGCAGGGTGTCGAGAATGTCACACCAGAAGATATTGGAACAGTGATGCTATTCTGGTTTGGAAGTATTGCGCTCATCGCTGCAACAACTGGAACTGTTATCTCTTTTGCATCTTTTTATATTAGGGATCGAAGGAATTGGAGTATTTCTTGGAGAGATGGGTTGGAAGTAGAAACCCGATGGCAGGAATTATTACATTCAAGAAAACAAAAGAATAAGTACCGGAAGGAATACTACATCAAGAGGATGAATGGTGAACTTGAGCCAGGGATTATCAGAAGCATAGGTAATGCTATTGTTAGATTGATTGATGCCATGATTACACGGTTAACTAAACCCAAGACTGTCATAGAGAAAGTATCTGTCAAGGAGTATGTACCTTATAACTATTCAACAGGTAAACCGGTAGACGATAATAATAATCATGATTGATTATGATAAAGAAGTAATTGAAGACTATTCTGCTATTGAACGTATAGAAGAAGAATTTATCAGAAGAGAAGAGGAAGTATCAAAGGAGATCAAGTCGAAAAATAAGGTTCGTAATGCTAAAGGAGCTGTTCAAAAGGCTATTGAGACCCTATTAATCCTTGTTGGTTTGGGTATGTTTGCGGTCCTTATTGCGTTCGCTATTCGTCTCGTAATATATCAGCCGCTAGGTTAATAATGAATGACTCAGACAATTTCTCAAAGCGACTAATTACCAGAGGAAAGGATCTTACTAAATCGAGTACCGGGCTTTCTGCATTATTAATTTTTTTGACATTATTATCGCTTGGAATTATCTTTGGGTTAAGGTTTGAACCACAACCAAACTATATCATTCAGGAAGCAATCTCTGTTGGTACAGACGCCCAACTTTCTTCAAATCAGGATCTAAACGAAGTAAGTTCAAAGCCCTCAATTCAGCCAGAAGTAACCCAACAAGGAATCCTTAAAAATCGAATCCTCAATGAGGATCAAGCATATGCAAATGCTTTAAGACAACAGCAGTTAGAAATTCAGGGAGTTATTAGTCAATCGCAAACCAATGGTTCGCTATTACAGGATGAAAACGAAGAGGTTATATCAACTGAAGTTTTTGATAATTACATAGAACAAAGAGACATAAATATTGAAATACAGAAATCACATGCATTGGAACTGACTGATTTGATTAAATCACAATATCAGGAAGTTGATCCCATCATGATAGATAGCCAAGTTGTTGATGTTCTAGATAAGCAAATTGAAGAACGAGAAAAGATAATACTTGAAGAAGAAACAGCGATGGATGAACTTTTATTACAAACAGAAAATGGAAAACTTTCAGAATCAATTTCTAATGGTCACACGCAAGCACTCATTCAAGAAAAGAGTTTAGAAAAATCTATGCAAGAGTATGAAGAAAGCCTGGAATCAGATTCAACTTTATCTGAGGATGAAAAAACTAAAATTCTTAATGCACTTTCATCAACAGCCTCAAACTTTAATAAAGAAAGAGGGAAGAGAAGAGATAGATTGGTTGAGGTAAACAATCAATTATCTGAAGGTGAAGTGAGTTTATCTCAACAGGAAAACCTACAAGCTTTGATGAAAAAAGAAGATCTTGAGTATGCCAATGCATTAAGACAACAACAGATGGAATTAGATCAGATGGTAGATGAAGAAGTAACGGATCAGAACATAATCAAAGATTCTTCGAATAATTACCAGCTGCAAAAGTATCAATCAGAAATGCTCGCAAAAGATATAGATGGTTTGCTTGATGAGCTAGAGGAAGAGAAGGGAGTTATTTTTAAACCAAATAGTAGGATTGAGGAGTTACTCGCTAAAGACTCTGATCGTTCTTCTGCAGAAGAGGAGATTGATGATTCAAATCTTATTCTAATTGATGGATTATCTGATGAAGTAAATAAAGAAGAAAAAGAAAGATTAACCACTAAAAATAATAGAGAAAAGTCCCAAAGGAAAAACCTCAATAATAAGAAGCAAGTACTCATCGATCGACTATCCTCATCTGATAACATTGATAATGGGCCTATGTATACATCAGGAACAAATTTAGTTGATAAAATAGATAATGTAGAACAGGGTTTGGATTTGGCCAATCAAAAGATTGATCTCATACTAAATATACTCTCCACTAATGACCCCTCTCAGAGAGCTGAGATGAATTCTTCGGCTCAGCAGATGATTAATGAAACACAAAATCAGAAAAAAAATAATATTCAACAAAATAAAACCTTTCCCGAAAATACAATAAGTGATCAAAACGAGAAAACCGAAGTCATTGAGCAATCTTTATTCACTTATGATCAGGTCAATATTGAAAATAGAGAAGCTTTAGAAGAGCAATTGGAGGTTGAACAAATAGAATTCAATAATTTCAAGGGGTCAGATAGTTTAAGTGCGGCACTTAAAAAGAAAAGTAAATGGTTTATTAGTCGTGCGACATATAGACCGAAACTGACATATCCAATTGAAGCACTCAATAATGATATTGAAGGCGATTGTCTGGTTTCTTTTCAAATCAATCTAAATGGAATGACAGAAGATGCAAATGCAAACTGCACCAATGATATTTTTGTAAGTCCAACTGAGAGCACACTGGAAAAATATGAGTTTGAACCTGATGAATACATCAATCCTATAGTAGAAGTGGTGTACGATATTAAAAACTACTAGATACAAGCCTTAGTTACATAACTCGCGGAAATAGTCGATTCTTAAGTGATGTAACATAGTGCCAATACATGTAGATCTGTAATGTGGTAACAATAGTAATGCCGAGCATTAAAGCAAAGTAAGAACCACAATATTCATCGCCAATGTTAAATGAGTTTATATCACAACGACTGCTTCCAAATAAATGAAATAATTGTCCCTCAATGAGGAGTATTAGCGTCATGATAGTTAGTATTGATAAAGGGATGAAAAAAAATATATATAAATATTGACTGATTCCCCAATTTTCTATCTTTGATTGAATATCAAGCTTTCTGAAGCCATCAGTAATTGACCTGGTAATTTCATGAGTAAATATAAAATGAGGAATATTTAAAGTTAATTTCTTTATCTTTATTACCATCAATTTTATTTTTTCTATCTTCATTAGCCTTATTTAGATAATTTCGCTCACAACTCTCTTGATCTCATCTGTTGTTACAAGAGGTGATTGAATTCGCTTTAAAGATTTATTTTCCGTGGTTGATAAAAGACAATCTCCTTTTCCTAACATTGATTCTGCTCCTTTTGCATCTAAAATTACTCTTGAATCAACATGATTAGAAACTTTAAAGGCGAGTCTTGCTGGAACATTTGCTTTTATCAACCCCTTTATAATATCCGATGTAGGTCTTTGTGTTGCTAGTACTAGATGTATCCCCGCTGCTCTAGCCTTTTGTGAAAGTCGACCAAGTAGATCTTCCACTCTTTTACCATGTGATAGCATCAAATCACCCAGTTCATCAATAAATACAGCGATATGGGGCATTCTCTTATTTTTCTTTACTTCTAAATTGTACTCACTGATTTTTGTAACTTTCACGTCTTGAAATGTTTGATATCTATTTTCCATTTCCTCAATAAGTTCCTCTAAGACATGCACTGATTCATCCATATCAGTCACAACATCCCCAAGTAAATGTGGTATTCCTTTGTATAAAGAAAACTCAACCATTTTTGGATCAATTAAAACAAGGTTTAGTTCTTCCGGTGTCTTCTTAAAAATAAGAGATAAAAGAATTACATTTAATGCCACTGTTTTACCTGAGCCACTAGAGCCTGCAAGTAAAAGGTGAGGCAATGCTGATAAGTCTTCACAGACATACTTACCATCGATACCAATACCCAAGGCCAATGGTAAAGTGTAATCACTTTCTTTATAAGAAGGATGCTCTAATACTTTTCTAATTGAGCAATATTTTCTTTCAGGATTTGGAAGCTCAATACCAATTGTATTTTTCTGGCCTTCGATATTTCCGCTGATTCTAACGCTATCACCATCAAGACCCAGTGACCTAGCTATATCATTTATGCGAGACAAGAGTCTAGAGACTTTTGTATCAGCCTCTAATTGAGTATAAAAGGTAGTGGCCATGGGTCCCTCTATCCAATTATTAACTTTTACATGCTCAAAAGGCATGATTGATTTCTCAAGCTCTATAGCTCTCACCTTGAGACTATCATGATCGACCCAATTCTCTTCGATGGGTTGTTCGAGTAAAGCTAAACTTGGAAGTGAATATGGTTTTTTTATCAAGGCAGGAGTCAATTTCTTTATCCTTTTTGGAGTTAGTGATGAATTCTTATCCTTCTTTGTTGTTTGTTTTTCCCTAATAAAAAACTGTACAGCTTTACCTACCATCTCACCAAATAATTGAGTTTTATTTCTCAATTTTTTAGCAAAACCTTTTAAGGATTTTTTAGTTGAATCATTAAGGATAATCACTCCACAAATTATTAGTATAAAAAACTGTATAGCTTTACCTACCATTTCACCAAATAGTGGTTCAAATAAGGTATTGATGATTCCTGCAATTGCTCCATCATTAGATAAGCATGAAATAGCAATAAACATAATAACTAATGCTGGTTTTGAAGCATTAATGGGATTAATGAATTTCAATCGAATTGCCATAATCGTATAGAGCAAAATGATAATGAACCATAGTGCTATCCCAAATATCGAATCTAAAATAGCAGCAAATCCAGTGAACAACCCTCCTATAATTCCGGGTGGAGAGCTGTCCCATATTTGATAGAGCAGTAAAGCAAAACTAAGATACAGAGATACAAAACATAAGAGTATAGTTTTCGTTGTATATGACAGTTTTTTAAATGGGTTGATTCTCATACAGAAAGACTATCAGATCTTCCAAAATACAGAAAGTAAACAACTTATTAATGAGCTATTTACTCTTGAAAGTTGATAGTTAATAGTTGAGATTTAGAAATCAGAGTTTCCCATTCACTCAGTGAGCTTCTTGCCAATTGTCTCCCACGCCAACATCAACTTTTAATTCAACGTCTAAATCAGCTACTGAAGACATTATTTGATTGATTGACTCCTTTAGTGGATCAACAGCGTTATGTCGAACTTCAAGAACCAGTTCATCATGCACTTGCATAATAATCTTTGCATCAAGACTTTCATCATCAATGTGTTTCTGCAAATCNATCATTGCCATCTTAATTAAATCTGCTGCTGTACCCTGCATTGGTGCATTGATTGCACTTCTCTCAGCATATTGTCTTCTTTGGTAATTANTTGCATTAATATCTGGAAGGTACAATCGTCTACCTAGAACCGTTTCAACATATCCGATTTCTTTGGTTCTCAGTCGNGTGTTGTCCATATAGTCTTTAACTTTTGGATAGCGAGAGAAATAAAGCTGAATATACTCTTCTGCNTCCTTTCTAGAAATNGATAATTGATTGGATAAGCCAAATGCTGACATGCCATAAATCAATCCAAAGTTAATAGCTTTCGCTGACCGTCTTTGATCCTGCGTCACATTTTCAATAGATAAATTAAATATCTCTGCAGCTGTAGCCTGATGAATATCCAATCCTTGGCCAAATGCATTTAATAACCCCTCATCTTGTGAAACATGTGCCATAATTCGCAACTCAATTTGAGAATAATCAGCTGCCATCATTTGGTAGCCTTCTGACACAACAAATGCTTCTCGAATTCTCCTACCCTCAGTTCGACGAATGGGAATATTTTGCAGATTTGGATCGGATGAAGAAAGTCGTCCTGTAGCCGTAACGGCTTGATGATAAGAAGTATGGATTCTTCCTGTTCTAGGATTAATCATTAGAGGCAATTTATCAGTATAAGTAGTTTTTAATTTAGCAATGGTTCTGTAATCTAAGATATCTTTCACAATGGGAAAATCATAAGCCAGCTGTTGCAGAACATTTTCAGCAGTAGAGGGTTGGCCTTTTGGTGTCTTTCTTAAAACTGGTAGGCCCATCTTTTCAAAAAGAATTTCTTGTAACTGCTTAGGTGAACCTAAGTTAAATTCTGTTTCAGCCACTGCATGGACTTTGCTTTCCAATTCTTTGAGAGTGATAGCGAATTCTTCACTTTGCTTGCTCAATAAATTCTCATCAATTAACACGCCATTTCTCTCAACTCTCTGCAATACTTGCAGAGCAGGAGCCTCAATATTTTTATAAACAGATAACAAAGATTTATCTTCTTCCAACTGTGGATAGATTTTTTGGTTCAGTTGCAGACTAATATCTGCATCTTCAGCCGCATAATAAGTTGCTTTTTCTAAATCCACCTGACTGAATAAGATCTCTTTAGCTCCTTTTCCAGCAACCTCTTCATAACTCATAGTATTTAGATTTAAATACCTTTTTGA
>JGI26060J43896_10001005_pt1 | contig 10489 bp, 10 predicted proteins | sample MarorgKNORR_S2LV_6_FD_43896 | JGI IMG/M metagenome (IMG submission 43896) | reverse complement strand
ACTAAAACACCAGATTTGGCACGAGTAGTCATGGCAGGGTTTGATTCAGTGCGTGACTGCGCCAATTCTGTTGCTGATATTATTAAAGCTGGTGTGATTCCTGCAGGTTTAGAGATGATGGATAGTTTTGCTATTGAAGCAGCCGAAGGTTTTGCTCAGGTAGGCTATCCTCTAGATGCTCAAGCGTTATTGTTGTGCGAGTTAGATGGAACTGAAGCTGAAGTTCAAGCGGAGTTAGATTTTGTATTAAAGGTGTTATCCGGCGCTTCCAGCATTAAAGTTTCGAATAGCGAGCAAGAGCGATTAGATTTATGGAAGGGTCGTAAGTCGGCGTTTCCCGCGGTAGGGCGCTTGTCTCCAGATTATTATTGTATGGATGGCACTATTCCTAGACGACACTTGGCAGATATGCTAGAAAAAATTAACGAATTATCTCAAAAATATCAGCTTAGAGTTGCTAATGTATTCCATGCAGGAGACGGTAACTTGCACCCGCTAATTTTGTATGATGCGAATATTGAAGGTGAGCTTGAAAGAACTGAGGAATTTGGTACTGAAATTTTAAAGCTGAGTGTTGATATGGGTGGCACAATTACGGGTGAGCATGGCGTTGGTGTTGAAAAATTAGATGCAATGTGCCACCAATTCAATAGTAAGGAGCTGGAGATTTTCCATAAAATTAAGGCAGCCTTTGACCCTGAAGCACTGCTTAACCCAGGCAAAGCAGTGCCGGAATTACACAGATGTGCTGAATTGGGTGCCATGCATGTTCATCATGGTCAATTGCCACATCCTGAATTGGAGCGTTTTTAATGTCAGATAGGATTGAGCAGCTACAAGAAGAGGTTAAAAACTCAAGTAACATTCATATTGATAGTCAATGGTTAAATTACTCAGGCATTGAGGAGTATTTTTCTGAGGAGTTGGTGATTACTGTTAAAGCAGGCACAACTATTAAGGAAATTCAAGCCCAGCTTGAAGAAAATCAGCAGATTTTCCCATTTTATATTACTGATGAAAATCAAAGTATCGGTGCAGCTTATGCCATCGGTGCGCAAGATATATCGGATAGTGTGCTTGGCGTAAAGATTATTGATGGCTCAGGTGAGTTGCTTAATTTTGGCGGCCAAGTGATGAAAAATGTTGCTGGCTATGATGTGGCTAGAATGCTAGTAGGCTCTCAAGGTCAATTGGCTATTATTACTCAAATTAGTTTTAAAGTAATGCCAAAGAGTTATGTTGCTGATCTTAAGCCTAGTTACAAGGAAAATGAACGCTCAACATTGCGAGAGGAGGTNGAAGGTCGATTAAAGACAGTATTTGACCCAAGAGGAGTTTTTAACTAATGCAAACTCACCAAATCGCTAATTTTCAGGCCAATGAAATCATTCGTAAATGTGTGCATTGCGGCTTTTGTTTGGCAACATGCCCTACTTATCAGCTACTGGGTAATGAGTTGGACTCTCCACGTGGACGCATCTATTTAATCAAATCATCTCTAGAAAAAAATGAGTTTTCTAAAGAGAGTATTAAGCATTTAGACCGCTGTTTAACTTGTAGATCATGTGAGACAACTTGCCCGTCTGGTGTTGAATACGGAAAATTGGTTGATATTGGTCGTGAATTTGTTGAGCAGAAGCGCCCAATTTGGCAAAAGGCTATGCGTTACTCTGTACGTAAATTATTAACCACACCTTGGTTGTTTAATCCAATTGGATTTATTGCAAAACACTCATCTAAGCAGGGTGATGTAATCAATCCAAGTGTCGGTAGTAAAAAAGTATTACTATTGGGTGGTTGTGTTCAGCCAGTATTAGCGCCAAACATTAATCATAGTATTAAAAATATTTTAGCTAAGTTGGGTTATGATGCAATTGAAACACCTCAAAAACAATGTTGTGGTGCAGTTGATCAACATCTTAGTGCTGAGCAAGATGCCATGATTAAAATCAAATCAAATATAGATGCTTGGCTTGAGCATGATGTTGAGACTATTATTTCTAGNGCAAGTGGTTGTGGTTTAATGGTTAAAGATTACGTGTCGATGTTTAAAGAGGGCGATGATTATTATCAAAAAGCAAAGCGCGTTTCTAGCAAGACTCAAGATATTGCTGAGTTTTTAGCCGATAAAGACTTAAGTCAGTTGAATTTAGAAAAAACCAATATCTCTTATCATGAGCCATGCACATTGCAACACGGGCAAAAGTTAGCAGGCTTGGTAAATTCTATTTTGCAGCAACTAGGGTATACGCCAGCGTCAGTTCAAGATTCACACATTTGTTGTGGATCGGCAGGAACTTATTCAATTTTTCAGCCAAATTTATCTAAGCAGCTAAAAACTAATAAGTTAAATAATTTAATGAAATCTGATCCAGAGATGATTGTGACAGCAAATATTGGCTGTTTAATGCATTTGCAAAAAGACAGTAAAATTCCAGTCAAACATTGGGTCGAACTATTGGATAATCAGCTTAATTAATTAGCTGAACAGATCATGGGTAGAAGAAGAAAACCAAAGGCCAGAACCTACGAATTAGAANTTGAATCTTTATCNCATGAGGGGCGTGGNATTGCTCATCTTGATGAGAAAGTGATTTTTGTATCTGGTGCATTANCAGGTGAAACTGTTATTGCTGATCGCACTTTCTCACGCGCTAAATTTGAAGAGGCAGATGTGAAAGAGATTTTAAAGCCTGCAGATAATCGCATTACTCCAAAGTGCGAAGTATTTGGCCTTTGTGGTGGCTGCTCATTTCAGCATTTGTCCAGTGAAGATCAAATCGAAGCTAAAGGAAAATGGCTTAAAGATGCTTTTTTAGGTCAAGCTAAAGTTGAGCCGGATCAGTGGCTTGAGCCGTTACAAGTTCAGAGCTGGGGTTATCGTCGCAAGGCACGACTCGGTGTGCGCTATGTTGCTAAAAAAGGCAAAGTTCTAGTTGGTTTTAGAGAGAAAAAATCTGGCTTTATTACTAACATGAGTCGCTGTGAAGTTTTACATCCTTCTTTGGGTGATAATTTAGAAGTGTTGGCTAGTGCGATAGAACAGCTGTCGATTAAATCACAAGTGCCACAAATTGAAGTGGCAGTTGCCGAAAATAACACAGTACTAATCTTAAGACATCTCGAGCCACTGACTGAGCAAGATGAGCAAATATTGCTTGATTGTGCTAATGAATTAGATATAACGTTCTACACACAAAGTGGTGGTGCAGATACAGTCAAGCCGCTTGATAANCCAGCTGTGCTGACTTATTCTCATCCTGATCATAATATTGAAATGGAGTTTTTACCCACTGACTTTACCCAAGTTAACTTCAANCTAAATCAGAAAATGATTAATTTAGCGATAGATATGCTTGANCTTAATGACAATGATGAAGTGATTGATTTGTTCTGTGGTTTGGGTAACTTTACTTTNCCAATGGCAAAATATGCCAAACACGCNGTTGGTGTTGAAGGTGATTTAGGCTTAATTGAGCGTGCAAAATACAATGCTGAGAAAAATGGCATTAGTAATGCAAGTTTCTACAAAGCTGACTTATTTAAAGAGGTTGAAGGTTTTGAGTGGTTTAGAGGAAAGACTTACAACAAAGCATTGATTGATCCGGCACGCTCAGGTGCGATTGAAATTGTAGAGTTGTTACCTAAATTAGGTGTTGAGCGCTTGGTGTATGTGTCGTGTAATCCGTCAACATTGGCACGTGATACCGAAAAACTCATTGAACTAGGCTATAAGCTTGAAACTGCCGGCGTGATGGATATGTTTCCGCAAACAGCGCACGTTGAATCTATTGCGTTATTTACTAAGTAATACAAACCTATGATTACAATTAATATTGCTAATCAAACCCTTGTTTTTCAAAATAAATCGTATGCCATTAGTAGTGCAGCTAATGGCGTGGGCGAACAAGAAGGCTCTTTTTGTACACCTTTAGGAAAATTCAAAATTTCTGAAAAAATTGGCCAAGAGTTGGAATCCAACTCAGTGCTTAAAGGCAGAGTGTTTACAAGTGAGATTTATACGGTTGAGTTGGCGCAACAACATCCAGATAGAGACTGGATCTTGACTCGCATCTTATGGCTTGATGGTGTCGAAAATCATAATGCTAATACCAAGAGTCGTTATATTTATCTTCATGGATCACCCGATGAAACCCCGATGGGAATACCTGGCTCTAAAGGCTGTATTCGTATGCATAATAAAGACATAATTGAGTTATTTGATCTTATTCAAATAGGTGAGGAAGTTGCTATAATTACCTCATGAATAAGCTGATTCAATACCTACCTATTAAAGCCCAGGAACGCCTAGAAACGAACAAAGATGCTGTGTTGGTTGATGTGCGTTGTGAGGCTGAAAATAAATTTGTAGGCAGACCGATTGAGTGTATTTTTGCACCCTGGCTGGATGACCCTACTTGGGAGGTAAATGAAGATGAATTTATTGCGACTATTAAGCGCTTCAACTGTCAATTAGATACTGAAATTATTTTAATTTGTCGCAGTGGTTATCGCTCTGATGACGCTGGCAGGTGTTTGATAAAATTCGGATTTACTAATGTTGCACATGTTGTGAGTGGCTTTGAAGGTGACCTTGATGAAAATTATCAGCGTGGCAATGTTAATGGTTGGCGTCATGACGGCATGCCGTGGATGCAATGCTAGATAATCTTAGGTTGTTTATCCACCCACGGGTGATGACCATGTTATTCCTTGGATTTTCAGCTGGTGTGCCAATTTTGCTGATTTTTTCTACCCTGGGCTTGTGGCTTAATGAGGCAGGTGTTGCCAAATCTAGTATTACTTTTTTTTCATGGGCAGCATTAGGCTATTCNTTTAAATTTGTATGGGCACCTTTAGTTGATCGACTACCTTTACCTTTTTTGACNAAATTNCTAGGTCGAAGGAGGGCATGGATGTTTATCTCNCAATTGGCAATCATGGCGTCGATATGGCTTATGTCTTCTATAGATCCTAANGCCAGTATTGATAATTTAGAGCTAATGGCGATTGGTGCAGTTTTGTTAGGATTCTCTTCAGCCACACAAGATATTGTGATTGATGCTTATCGTATTGAGTCGGCAGATAAAGACATGCAATCAATGTTGAGTGCTACTTATATTGCTGGATATCGTATCGGCATGTTGGTGGCAGGCGCTGGTGGTTTGTTTTTAGCTAGTTATTTTGGATCCACCAAAGAGCTTTATAGTTTTTCAGCTTGGTCAAATACTTATTTGATTATGATCATGGTGATGATGGTTGGCGTTGTGACAACGCTTCTAATTAAAGAGCCAGAGCTAAGCGGCCACAATAAAGAATACTCAACCAAAGATTACCTTAGATTTTTTGCATTATTTTTAGCGATTGTTGCCGCTTTTATTGCTACATTTGTCTATAGTGCGGATCTAGGAAAAGCATTTAAATCTAGCTTAACCGAGGTGTTTTCAAATAAACATTTATCTGGATTTATTGTTGGAACATTGAGAATGATACTGGCTATTTTGGGCGCCTATGCTGCAGCTAGACTGTTAATTGTATTAAATATTGTTAATCGCTCTATGGTTAACAATACCTATGTTGAGCCAGTTAAAGATTTCTTTAATCGCTACGGGCTGAGCGTTGCAATATTACTGTTAGCGGTGATTGGTTTGTATCGATTAAGTGATATTGTGCTTGGTGTGGTGGCTAATATTTTTTATCAAGACATGGGCTTTACCAAGGTGGAAATTGCCACTGTGTCTAAAACGTTTGGCCTGTTTATGACCATTGTAGGTGGATTTTTAGGTGGCCTTATGGCTATTAGGTTTGGCGTCTATAAAGTGTTATTCTTAGGTGCAGCACTTTCAGCATTAACCAATCTATTGTTTATTGTTTTGGCTAATGTTGGTCATGATATAACTTGGCTTTACATTACCATTACTATGGATAATTTATCAGCAGGCTTGGCTGGCGCAGCCTTTATTGCCTTTTTATCAAGCCTTACAAACATTAAATTTACAGCGGTTCAATATGCTGTTTTTTCTTCCTTAATGACTTTATTGCCGAAAATTTTTGGTGGTTATTCAGGTACGATCGTAGAGGTGTTCGGTTATAGTGAGTTTTTCATCATAACCACATTGATCGGTTTGCCTATTTTGTATTTAGTCTACAAAGTCAAACCTTACATTAATTAAATTAAACAAAGACCTCAATGAAACTAGGACCAATTATGATGGATGTGTCAGGATTAACACTGACAGAACTAGAATCCACTCAACTACTCAAGCCCTCAATTGGCGGAGTTATTCTCTTTTCTCGTAATTTTAAGTCGATCAAGCAAGTGACAAAATTGATTAACTCTATTCGTCAATTAAATCCAGAATTGTTAATTTCAGTAGATCATGAAGGTGGTCGAGTACAGCGCTTTAAAGAAGGGTTTACTCATCTTCCTGCCATGGAAAAACTGGGTAATTTTTATGATAGAGATCCTGAGCTAGCTAAAAATTTAGCTTTTTCATGTGGCTTTGTTTTAGCTTATGAATTACTCGATATAGGGGTTGATTTTTCTTTTGCGCCAGTTTTAGATGTTGATTATGGTCAATCTTCTGTGATTGGTGATCGCGCCTTTCATTCTAATCCAGAAGCGATTAGTTTATTGGCAGGTAGTCTGATTGCTGGTATGCATGAAGCAGGCATGAAATGTGTTGGCAAGCATTTTCCAGGTCATGGTTTTGTTGCGGCTGATTCACATCTTGATTTACCAATTGATGATCGATCAATGACTGAGCTAATCAGTGACATGGCTCCTTTTAAAGATTTAGTAGGTCGTGGCTTAGATGCCGTGATGCCTGCTCATGTGGTCTATTCTCAAGTGGACGATAAGCCCGCTGGATTTTCAAAAAAATGGATTAAAGAAATTTTACAAGAGCAGTTTGGCTTTTCTGGCGTAGTCTTTAGTGACGATCTCTCTATGCAAGGCGCTTTCTTTATTAAAGACATTCATGATCGGGTTCGTGTATCGCTGGAAAGTGGTTGTGATATGGTGTTAATCTGCAACCATCCTGAGATGGTTGCAGAGGTTATCGATGATAATTGGGATGTGAGTGAGAAACTTCAATTAATGCAAGGGTATAAGCACTTTAACTGCGATAAAATAACGCACTTAAACCATTTAGACAATATACGAGATTTATTATGAGCGATAACAATTCAAACGATTACGAAATTAGAATGCTAAGTGCAATGAGAAAAACACTGATTTCTGTTGCTAAAGATACAATGACTAAACCAGGTTTGCGCCATCCGTTAACGGAAAACACTCAAAAGATGATCACTGATTGTTTAAATATTGTTATCTCACGTCAAACAGAAATTGAAAAAGACGCTGGTACGCATACTAAGATGAAGCCTGTTTACACAGATGAGCAAACAGTTCAAAGCTTCTCAATTGACGATCTAAAGAAAACACTTAATTAGGCAACTCAAGCAAGACTTGCTTGCTTCGAGCCACACCTTAGCGTGTATTAAACAAATTCTAAATTAGCATAACTGGCAATTAGCCATTTTGTACCCGCTTGTTTAAATTTTATTTGAATTCTAGCGCTATCGCCATCACCTTCAAAGTTAAGCACTGTGCCATAGCCAAATTTACCATGCTTAACGCCTGCGCCAACAGAAAGCTGCCCATTTGCCTCTGGCTCAATGTCTTGGTTGTAAATATCATCATCATTATAATTAGCCTGAGTTGCGCCAAATTTTGCCTTAACCTTGTTGACAAATTCACCTGGAATTTCATCTAAAAATCGAGATGGGTAGGCGTATAAAGATTGCCCATGTAGAAAGCGTTTAATGGCAAATGTTAGTGTCAGTCTTTTCATAGCTCGGGTCATGCCGACATAGCATAGTCGTCTTTCCTCATCCAACAAGTGCGGCTCGTCTTTAGATTGCCTTGAGGGGAATAGATCTTCCTCTAGGCCGCCTAAAAATACATTTGGAAACTCAAGACCTTTAGCTGAGTGAATAGTCATTAGCTGAACATTGTCAACGATTGGTGCATTGGCATCACCACTAGAATCAAGAGACGCTAAAGAGATAAAACCAACCACCTCATTCATTTCGCTATCTTCATCCTGACTATATTGCTTAGCAGCTGATATAAGCTCTTCTAAGTTTTCTTTTTTACTGCCAGCTTTGTCTGTTTTATCATTGGCGTAATGAGTCATTAAACCGGAATTATTTAGTAAATAAGCTACTTTTTCACTTAATATTAAATTTTTAGAGTCGTCAGTCATTTGCTCTATTAATTGTATAAAGCCATTTAATGCATTGGAAGCTCGAGTTGGTAGCATTGGTGCCACTTGGATTGCAGCTTGAAATAAGTTGGTATGCTGGTCTTTTGCAAACTCTCTAACTTTCTCCAAAGTGGCGTTACCAATGCCGCGCGTTGGGAAGTTAACAATTCTCTCAAAGGCAACATTGTCTGTTGTGCTTTCACAAAGTCGTACATAACCAAGCGCATCTTTAATTTCAGCGCGTTCAAAAAATCGCAATCCGCCATAGATAATATAAGGAATATTGTATTTAATAAGCGCATCTTCAAATACACGTGACTGAGCGTTTGACCGATACAAAATAGCACAATCACTGGCACTTGAGCCATCTTTAATAAACTTTTTAATACGTCGAATGACATAATCAGCTTCATCAGTTTCTGTACGAGCCTCATATATATCAATCAATTCGCCATTACCAGAATCAGTCCATAATGATTTTCCCATTCTATTGGAGTTGTTAGCAATTAGTGCATTTGACGCTGCAAGAATATTTCCTGTTGAGCGATAATTTTGCTCAAGACGAATGGTTTGGATTGGTGCAAAGTCTGTTTCCAGTTTGGTAATATTTTCAATTTTTGCACCTCGCCAGCCATAAATTGATTGATCGTCATCACCCACACAGAAAACATTATTACGGCCAGTAAACAGCTGTTTAATCCATTTGTATTGTACGGTGTTAGTATCTTGAAACTCATCAACCAAAATATTCGAAAAGCGTGTTTGATAATGCTCAAGTAGTTCTGCGTTGTTTTTGAGTAGTTCATAGCTACGCACTAATAATTCAGCAAAATCAATTAGATCGTTAGCACGACAATGTGACTCATATAGTACAAAAACCTCGAGACTTTTTTTAATAAAAAAGTTATAGCCAGCATCTACATCTTGAGCGCGAACCCCTTCATCTTTTTGTTGATTGATGAACCATTGAACTTTTCTTACTGGAAATTTAGATTCATCAATATTGTTCTCTTTCATTAGGCGTTTAACAATTCGAAATTGATCTTGTGCGTCGAGTATTTGGAAACCTGAAGTTAGGCCGGCTTTTTCATAATGCGTACGTAATAGACGATGTGCAAGGCCGTGAAAGGTACCAACCCACATACTTTGTATTGGTCTTCTTAATAATGACCCAAGACGATCACGCATTTCTGCAGCTGCCTTGTTAGTAAAGGTAACAGCCAGTATTGAGTCAGTATGAATATTTTTCTGAGTAACCAAATAGGCTATTCTATGAGTCAGTACACGTGTCTTGCCACTACCTGCGCCCGCTAGTATTAGCGCATTTTGAGCATCACTCAATGCAACTGACTGATGTTGTTTATCGTTTAATCCGTTGGTTATTTCTGATAAATTCATTGATTTTTCTTGCCTTATGAAATTTTATGGTTATAATATTATCTTTCTCTTATGTCAGTTGAACAATGTTCTGATGTAAGCAACAAAATTATAAACATTAATTAAGGAGTATCAGCAATGACTTACTACGAAGGCGTTAAAAAAATGGAAGAAATGGGCGTAAATGACAACTATATTCAAGGTTGGGTCGCAGGTTTCTTAAANAACCCTGAAATCGAAGAGCAAAGAAAAACTGATGAGTATGAATCTGGCTATGAAGATGGTGCTGAGCATTCAGATGCAAACTTCGCTAACTTTTGTTAAGACTTAAGTAAATCGAATCAAAGAGCCCCTTACGGGGCTTTTTTTATGCCTATGAAACAGTGGCAACAGCATGCAAAAAGCGCATTAAAAGGCGTGCAACAGAGTAATGATTTTTTCAATACTCAGGCTTTTACACAGGCCAAATTTCCAATTAAAATCCCGCTTCAGTACGCTGGCTTAATAGATATTAACAATCCTAACGATCCTTTGCTTAGGCAAGTCACTCCTCAAGTATCAGCCAGTGATAGTAAATATTCTTTATCCCCTTTAAACGATGAAAGCAATTCTCCTGTAGATGGACTGATTCACAAATACCCTAATCGAGTATTACTGATCGCTTCTCAAGTGTGTGCGATACATTGTCAATATTGTTTTAGGCAAAATTTCGATTATAGTCAGCATGATGCAATTAGCAATTGGCCTGCAATCGAACAATATATCCGTAATCATGCAGAAATTAACGAAGTTATTTTAAGTGGCGGTGACCCGTTAAGCTTGAGTGACCAAAAACTAGAAAA
>JGI26060J43896_10001004_pt1 | contig 10497 bp, 3 predicted proteins | sample MarorgKNORR_S2LV_6_FD_43896 | JGI IMG/M metagenome (IMG submission 43896) | reverse complement strand
TAAATCTGTTAATCCGCTTATATTAATAGTTATCTTATCACCACTAGTAAATCGATCAACTTTTACTGATACTAATTTTGTAGTAACCTTTACAGCATTTGATTGATCAAATAAAATTAAAGAATCTTTAACTGTATCACCTTGTCTAGATTCCACTTTTGCTGAAGCAAATATTATTGGCTCAGAAATTGTAAAATATATTCTAGCATCACTTAATACCGACAATAAACTACCTTCTTCTACTGAAACCTCAATAATGGATGGTGGCATAAAATCAGCTATAACACCGTCACTGCTGCTAACTTCACTAGCATTGCCTACTTGATCAACGGCTCTTACAGATACATAATAGCTTTCTCCATCTTTTAATAGGATACTTAAGGCCGCATTATTTAGATTGCCATTGTCTGTCCAAGAAATCATATCTGTATAACCAGGAGATGTACCTAAGGCATATTCATAACGATTGATTCCACTTAAGGAATCCGCAAAGCCACTCCAACTAGCATAAATTGTATCTTCCTTAGTAAAAGCTTTATCAATACCAATTCCATCTATCACAATTCCAACCATTGGTTTCTCTTGGTCTGAAATCACACCATTAGAGCTAACAGTATCTGATATATTTCCTACGTTATCAATAGCTTTGACCGATAAATAATAAACTTGAGTGTTAATAAGTTCATATCCTGTAAAGGTAAATGACGTATCCAAACCATTACTGGTCCAGTCTTTAACATTTGTACTATCTAAATCTGTACCAATTGCATAGTGATATTCAGCAATGCCACTCACAGCATCANTAAAGCNANTCCAATTACCNGATAAACTATTTAATGCAGAAGTATAAGAAATATCTAAACCTAAACCATCNTTAACATTACCAGCAGTAGGAACTGTTAGATCAATAGAAATTCCATCACCTGTCATCACCGCAGATACATTACCTGCTTTGTCTGTGGCTCGCACAGATGCATAATATTTTGTAGCTTCAGTCAAACTAAGACTAGCAAGAGAAATAGACGTTGATGCTCCATTAACCCAATTAATAATTTCAGTTCCACCTTTAGAAGTACCTAGGGCATACTCATAATTATTAACACCGGAATTATCATCAGAACCGGACCATGCTAGATTAAGACTCGTATTATTACTTTGGTAATCTAAATCAACACTTGAAACTAGACTGCCTTCAGCCACTTCTCTCATTAATGGTACAATATTATCAATGACGATGGCTTTATTAGCACTTAAAGAGTTTGTAGCTCCTGGTGTTGGTAACGTTAAGGTGGCAAAATTACCTCGAGAATCATTGATTGAACCTGCATTTAAAATAAGAGATGAAGTACTTACATATCCCAAATCACTACTTTTATCACCGGATTTAATAATATATTTAAATAATAATGTAGTTGAATTGGTTCCGCTAGAATACTCACCTTCCCGATCCATACTACCTGTTTCTAAAATAATTTGTGGATTACCTGTAACAATTACCACTTCATCAAAGGTAACAGTTACATCGATGGTGTCACCTAGGTTATAAGCTCCATCATCAGTTGTAGAACTAACAGATACAACACTAGGTCCTTGGGTATCAATAACTAAATCTTTGTTTGCAGATAGCGAATTCGTTCCACCGGGTGTTGGTAAAGTTAAAGTCGCATTATTTCCGCCTGCATCTTTTACTGTTCCACCATTTAACACCAAGGCACTAGTGCTAAATACATCTAAGTCATTACTATTATTGCCAGCTGCAACTACATAATTCCATGTTAAAGTATCATTTGGACTTCCACTAAAATAATTTATTTCTTGATCAAACGAACCTGTTTCTAAGGTAAGCCTTGGTCTTCCAGTTCCATCATCTTGAAAAAGAGCTGTGTTAACAGTAACAACTTCACTAAAAACAACATTGATCGCAATGGTATTACCCGTTGAGTAAGTAGCATTATTTGTTGAGGAGTTTATGGCAGTAATTGTAGGTGCAGTACCATCAATAACGATGGCTTTATTAGCTCCTAATGAATAGGTCGCAGCCGGTGTAGCCAAGGTTAAGGTCGCTACATTACCTGCAGCATCTTTGATCGTTCCACTATTTAAAGTAAGAGATGTAGTAGCCAAATAATCAAGGTCACTGCTAATATCTCCCGCTGAGACAGTATAATTGAATACTAAAGTATTACTTCCTGAACCAGAGGAATAGTTAACTACCGCATCCGTAGAGCCTGTCTCAAGTGTCAGTTGAGGACTACCAGTTACGAAGACTTCTTCACCAAAAATTGCTGTGATTAGAATTATATTACCTACACCATAGGTTCCGTTTGCTGTTGATGAAGTTACTGATGTAACAGTTGGTACCGCTAAATCGTTTAAATTAATAGAATTATTGCTTTGCGATGTACTNGCTTCATTATCATTTGCATCATAAATAGAGTCATCTCTAGGGTTTACTANGAGTAGTTCGCTACCATTAGGAGTGCCACTTAAGCCAAAAGTTAAAGTATAAGTATTACTGCTAATTGAGATACCTGTCGGAGTAGCACTGCCAAGCGTTGCATTGCCACCTGTAATTGATAGTATAAAATCATTCGCCTGCAAGGCTCCACTACCACCGGTTGCGTTAAACACTGCTTCTGAAAAAGTCACAGCAGCAGAACTATTATCCGAGGCCAAAGTAATTCCTGTAATAATTGGTACAATCTTACTATTTAAATTAACGCTATTATTACTTTGCGATGTACTGGCTTCACTTCCACTTCGATCATAAATAGAATTATCTATAGGATTAACCACCAAGACTTCTGCTCCATCGGCAGTACCTGATAGACCAACACCTAAAGTGTAAACATTACCATTTTTGGAAATACTAGTTGGCGTGGTACTTGAAAGCGTAGCACTACCTAATGTTATAGAGAAAACAAAGTCAGCAGCTTCTAAGGCGCCACTACCACCATTTGTATTGTATACCGCTTCGGACATAGTAACCGCTAAGGTACTATTATTATCAGCTAAAGAAACCGAAGTAATTATAGGATTAACATTATCATTTAGAAAAACAGAATTATTAGTTTGAAAAATTGCTGATTCATTTCCAACCACATCATATATCCCATTATCAACAGGATTAACATATAGGACTTCAGATCCATTTGGAGAACTATTTAAACGAATTCCTAATGTATAAATGTTTCCATTGGCAGAAATACTTGTTGGCGTAACACTAGATAGTGTTGCGACACCACCAGTAATTGTGAAAGAAAAGTCACTTGCTTCCAATGCTCCACTTCCACCATTTGTTTTGTAAGAAGCTTCAGTCATTGTAACAGCAATTGATGTATTATTTGGAGCTAGAGCCACTGATAATATTTCAGGTGGAGTTTCATCTGGTAAATAACCAATATTATTACTTTGAGCTATAATTGACTCATTACAATTAGCATCATATACCGAATCATCAGCCAGATTAATCTTAATTTGCTCAGAACCTAACGTATTATTACTTGAACTAATTACAATTGAGTAAGTATTTCCNCTAGCAGAAATNCTTGCAGGTGTGGAAAAAATATTTGTGTGAGAATATTCCTCNACGCTTTCAATAACAAAATCTTCAACTTCTAAAGGACTTCTGTTACAATCACCATAGACTGAATCTCCGAAAGTTACTTCATAATTTCTTCCGCCTTTAAAAATCACACTAATAATCGTTGCAGCTAACTTATCATTTAATGTTACTATTCCATTCTCTTGAGATGTTGGCATCGCATTACCTGCAAGATCAAAAATACTTGATGCATTAACAGGATTAATAGCTATAGTTTCAACTCCGCTAGGAATTCCGGTAATATTTAAAGAAATACGAATAACAGTCTCACTACCTGATAATGCTGACATACTTGCTATAGAGGCAGCAGTTGCATTACCGCTATTTTGAGCAAAAGTTAGCGTGAAATCTGAAGCTTCTAAATCACCGCTACCATTAATGGTATTGTACACAGCTTCACTTATAGTCAAATCTACATAACTATTATCACTCGCTAAAGATGATGAGGATATCGAAGGTGGAATTCCATCAACAACCAATGCCTTGTTTGCACCTATTGAACCTGAAGCACCGGGTGTTGGCAAGGTTAAAATTGCTACATTACCCGATATATCTTTTATCGTACCACTATTTAATGCAAGAGCTGTCGCAGATTGATAATCAAGGTCACTACTGATGTTTCCTAATGCTACAGTATAATTCCAGACTAAAACTGCACCACCACTTCCACTACTATAATTTATTACTTGATCGCTAGAGCCTGTTTCCAAAGTAAGGTTCGGTCTACCTGTGCCATTCCCTTGAAATAAAGCTGAATTAACAACTACTGATTCACTAAAAGTAACTTCAATTGAAATTTGATCGCCAATTTTATAGAGTCCATTGACTGTGGATGAAGAAACTGAAATTATGGTAGGCGCTATTGAATCATTTAGATTAACAGTATTATTACTTTGAGAAGTACTGGCCTTATTTCCAGCAGCATCCCAAATACCATCTTCTGTAGGGTTAACGGTTAATGTTTCTCCAGAAGAAGTACCTGATAGTCCAATACCAAGCGTATAAACATTACCATTTACAGAAATACTAGTTGGTGTTACACTAGAAAGTGAAGCAGATCCACTGCTTAAAGAAAAAATAAAGTCGGTTACTTCTAAAGATCCGCTGCCTCCATTTGTATTAAATACTGATTCACTCATTGTTACTGCGATCGTGCTGTTATCAGATGCTAATGAGACACCTGTAATAATTGGTAAAATCTTCTCAAATAAATTTACAGTATTGTTACTTTGAGACGTACTAGCTTCAAAGTCAAGTACGTCATAAATACTATCATCAAGTGGATTGACAGTAAGAACCTCACTGCCGTTAGGTGTTCCTGAGAGACTTATACCTAAAGTATAAACATTGCCACTAGCAGATATACTGGTTGGCGTAGAACTGGTAAGGGTCGCTGCTCCACCACTAATTGAAAGTGTGAAATCAGATGCTTCTAAGGCACCACTGGCCCCAGCTGCATTATATACGGGCTTAGAAAAAGTCACTGCGATCGTCGCATTACTTGAATCAATAGTTGTGGATGCTATTACTGGCGCGGATTCATAAGTTATTATTAACTGACCATGACCTTCTCTAGCACTCGCCTTATTATCTGTATTTAAACCTGCATTGAAAGACCCTCCGCCCCAGGCTCCATCTCCATCACTATCTCCATCACCTCCACTATAGCCACCGCCACCGCCTGCATCCGCATAACCATCACCACCACCACCACCAAAGCCACCATAGCCTATTCCACCATAATTTGCACCAATACCACCCAAAGAACCATTTACGAAAGAATATGCAATAGCTCCATTATCATGAATAGTTAATTCACCATCACCTAAGAATCCAGCACCGGAACTACCTTCAGATCTAGTACCACCTTGTCCTGCTGAACCCGTATTGGAGTCAGTTGTGGTCGTAAGCCCCCCATGTCCTGCATTGTCAGTACCAGAACCTCCACCGCCACCTGCAATCAATAAAATAGATGCGGTATTATTATATGGCGTTCTAATTACATAAGTTCCACCGCCACCACCAGCAGCATATCGACTATTACGTGTATAGGTCTCTTGAATTCCTGTTTGACCCACCACAATCTTAATAACTTCATCTTTAATTAAACTAAATTCACCTTTCATCCTAGCGCCTAGACCAGGTTCAGTCCCGCCTCCTCCAGCACCCCAAGCTTCAATCGTATATGTAGATGTGAAGGGAACGGTCCATTCTTGGATACCTTGAGTATTTATCGTGACTTTCCCCTCTAAAGCAGTCCCTGCGTAAGCAGAATTAATTTGAGACTGAATAGGGCCAGTATTACCCGTTGCGCTTGCGTTGGAGAAAGTCAATGTTTCTACTCGGACTTTTTGATCTAAGCCATCAACGTTCTCATTCTTTTCTGAATTATTGTTAGAATTATTATGATTATTTTCTGGCTTAAAATTTAAAGCTTTAAGTTTTTTCTCTAATTTTATTTGATTATAAAGTAAAGTATCAATGTCTACAGGTTTTGTATTTATAGGAGATAATAAATCATCAATTTGATTTAGTTGTTCATTTGACTGAACTAACTTTGATTGCTCATTTTGTGCATAAACTGTACTCACAATAAGCAAAGTAGAAATAATAAACGCAAAGTATCTTTTCATATTCATTTTATTTTGCATTTATGGTACCCTGACCAAATCCTTTTATTGCAATAGGAACATCATCTTTATCTACAAGTTCTGATTTGTCACTAAAATTAATAGTAGATGTACCAGAAGCTTTGGATTCAAACGTTATAATTGCAAGATTTCCACTACCACTAACTTTTCTTTCTAATCCAAGATATGATGTAAAAATACTTAAGACTCCTTCATTATCATCATAAACAAATAGTGGTGATTGACTACTTTCAAAAAAATCACCTGGCTTAACATCAACAACCGTTAATTTTGTAAAATCATAATTAACAATTGCATTTGCACCACTTAAATCATTCACCTGAATTATATAAAGACTCATTTCCGCAGATTCTCCAACATTTACATTAATATCTTTTGGGTATAATGTAAGAGCAGGAGGAAATACTCCATCTTTCATGCTAGCATCAATATCAAAAGGACTATCATAAGGATTATTATGAGTATCTAATTGACATCCAATTAATAGAAACATTAATAAAAGATATTTATTTTTAATCCAATGCAATGGAGAACCTTAATTGTGGTTGTTTTAATTTTTGATTATAAACAAAATCAAAAAGTGGTTTTTGATTTGAAGCACTAACTGATTTTGATTTTGGAGCAGTCAAATAGGCATGAATTAAATTTGCGGCATAAACTCCAATTCCTAAATTGATCATAAATTGAGCTTCTTCAGCTGCAGTTTTTTCTTTTGACTCTGCTTGGATTGATAAAATTCTAAAGTCTCTAACTGATTGTGAATCTTTCGCATTTAAATACTTATCATAATAATAATCTACATCGTCATATGCTTTTTTATATTGATCATAACTATTATAAGCTAAAAATCCAATTGTTAGTCCTGAGCCCATCCAAAAATAGCCTATCAAATCTTGCCCTGTATATATTTGGCCTAGTCCAGGAACTAGTGCTGAACGAAGAACAGANCCCATCATTGTTGCATCTGCATTTAATTTAGATTCACCATTACGTTTTTTCAATAGNGCTCGTGGAATATCAGACCCCATAATTTCCCAAGCTGCAATTTGTATCTCATTCATTAAGACTTCAGCATCTCCNGTAAACCTTTTATCTCTATTTGATAAAATTGAATCCCCTTTAATATCATACATGGTAATGCTTAATGCAAAAGGTGATCCATTAATATATTCAAATTCATCTAATTTTTCAATTTTTCCAATAATTACTTGGGAGATATCAAGTAATTCAGCTAATTGAGAAAAACATTTAACATCATTGCAATCTTCTAGATTAATTCCTTTTTGTGAAGCTACTTCCCTCATTCCTACTCGATCATAAACTACGACCCTGTTCGTTTTATTTAATTCAATTGCAAACTCATTTGTTAATACTTCAGCTTCTAATTTTATAATACCTTTAGGAGTAAAATCAAGAACGGCTGTAATGGGTTTCTCATTTTCATTACTCTCATCAGTTGAAGTAGCAACGTCTTGACTTAATAAAAATGGCAAACAAAGCCCATAAACTAGGAATAAAAAGGGTTTTTTCAATTTATGTGTATTTAGTTGGAGATTTAACATTGTTTTTTAATATAAGAATAGACATGAGTTTATATCTTACAGTAGTGACAAAGCAACCTTTAACATATTTATCAATTCTGTAATTATATACAATATTTTCTCACTTTTTAGTCATTAAGAAATAATAAATTTAGTTAATGAAAATTGGTGATTTAAATATAAGCACACCTATTCTACTTGCTCCAATGGCAGGAGTAACGGACTACCCTTTCAGGGTATTGTGTAAAGAACAAGGTGCAAGCATTGTTTATTCTGAGTTTGTATCAGCCCATGGAATAATTAGAGAAAATGCTAAAACTTGGCAAATGATTGAGTTTACTGATTTTGAGAGACCTATTGGTATTCAAATATTTGGAGATACACCTGAAGTTATGAGCAAGGCAGCTCGAATGGTAGCTGATAAGTTTTCACCAGATATTTTAGATATTAATTATGGCTGCCCAGTCCCTAAAGTAACAAAACGCGGTGCTGGATCCGCAGCGCTTCGAGACCTTTGCTTAATGGATGACATAACAGCAGCTGTAGTCGAGTCAGTCCCCAATATTCCCGTTACTGTTAAAATGCGCGCTGGATGGGATAGTAGTTCAATTGTTGTTCCCGAAGTTGGTCCTCGATTAGAAAAATTAGGAGTAAAAGCTATTGCCTTACATCCACGTACAACCAAACAAAGTTATTCAGGTGATGCAGATTGGAATCTTATAAAAAGATTAAAAGAAGCTACATCANTTCCTATTATAGGTAATGGTGATATTAAAACACCGGATGATGTCATGCGTATGTTTGAAGCAACCAATTGCGATGCAGTTATGGCTGGTCGAAGCGCACTTGGTAATCCATGGTTTTTTAAACAAGCGAATGCTCTTTATAATGGTAAAACACCACCACCCTCACCTTCTATTATAGAAAAAATTTCATATTGCCGTCGACATTTTGAACATATGATTGAGTGGCATGGAGAAAGAATTGGTACGAATTTAATGCGAAAACATTTTGGTTGGTATATTCGTGGGTTTGATGGTGCATCACCCTATAGAAAAGCACTTATTTGCGCACCTGACAAAAAATCAATCGATATAATTTTAGATTCAATTCAATAAGCATTTATTGAATCATTGCTTTTTCTCAGATAAATTAGCAAGCTTTTTTAAGATTAATATTTATAATTAATAAGAGACAAATGAAAAATAATAACATTATTCCAAAACCTATAAATGAGCCTATTAAGTCTTTTGCACCTGGAACTCNAGAGAAAGCTAGCTTGAAAAAATGTATTCAAGATTTAAAATCTAAAAAAATAGAAGTTCCTCTAATTATAGGTGGAGAAGAAATCAAATCTAATCATTTGAGTGAAATGCATGTTCCTCATGACCATAAACATATACTTGGAAATTATCATAAAGCAGGATTGAAAGAAGTCAATATGGCCATTGAAGCGTCCCTAGAAGCTTGGAAAACATGGTCAAAAACAAGCATAGAAGAACGAGCAGAAATATTTTTAAAGGCTGCTGATCTTTTAGCTGGTCCATGGCGTGACACCGTAAATGCTGCAACCATGTTAAATATGAGCAAAAATGTTTATCAAGCTGAAATTGATGCCGCTTGTGAATTAATTGATTTTTTTCGCTTCAATGCTTGGTATGCTCAAGAGTTGACAACACATCAACCCATGTATTCCCCAGAGGGAATGAAAAATTCACTTGAACTAAGGCCGTTAGAAGGATTTATTTTTGCTGTATCACCATTCAACTTTACTTCAATTGGTGGAAATTTGCCATGTGCGCCTGCAATGATGGGAAATGTGGCACTTTGGAAGCCTGCGTCAAGCGCTGTATATCCTGCATATTTCATCATGCAGTTACTTATTGAAGCAGGGTTGCCAAAAGGTGTTATTAATTTTATACCTGGCTCAGGTAGAGATGTTGGGCCTAATGTGATGTCAGATTCTAACTTAGCTGGTGTTCATTTTACAGGATCTACAAATGTTTTTCAAGGAATGTGGAAGACGATTGGTGAAAATATTGCTAATTATAAATCTTATCCTCGAATTGTAGGTGAAACAGGAGGTAAAGATTTTTGCATAGCACATGAATCTGCAGATATAGATGCATTAGCAACTGCAATGGTTCGAGGATCATTTGAATATCAAGGTCAAAAATGTTCTGCTATGTCGCGAGCTTATATACCTACTACTATTTGGGATGCTCTTAAAAGTAAGTACATTGCCCAGGTTAATAATATAAAGATGGGCGACCCAGAAGATTTCTCAAACTTTATGAATGCAGTTATAGATAAATCAGCATTTGATTCAATCACAGGGTTTATTGACTTTGCAAATAACTCAAAGGATGCTCAAATATTGACAGGTGGTAAGTATAATGAAGAAAAAGGTTACTTTATCGAGCCTACAACAATTTTAACGAGCGATCCAAAGTTTCGCACCATGTGCGAAGAAATTTTTGGACCTGTTCTCACTATTTTTCTCTATGATCCATCAAAGTGGGATGAAACCTTAAAACTAGTTGACTCAACTTCACAATATGCATTAACTGGTTGCGTTATAGCAGAAGATAAAATAGCATTAAAAGAAGCTAAGGATGCACTTACTCATTCTGCCGGTAACTTTTATATAAACGATAAACCAACNGGTGCAGTAGTTGGGCAACAACCATTTGGTGGTGGT
>JGI26060J43896_10001002_pt1 | contig 10499 bp, 13 predicted proteins | sample MarorgKNORR_S2LV_6_FD_43896 | JGI IMG/M metagenome (IMG submission 43896) | reverse complement strand
CTAGGGGGGGATTGTTCTTGAATTCTGAAGAAAGATAGCGTGATGGCGATAGTAACCGTTTCTTGTCCATGCCTTTTATTTGATGTATTTTTATTGCTTTGGGGGTTGCTATAATCCCCTGTAAGGTGCCATTTCTAATAATTTGGAGGCGTTTAGTGTCAATCCTGCGGGTTGCTAGTTTTACCTTACTGCTTTTACCCAACCATTGGTTGATTTCTCCGGTCAAATCTAAGAAATGTGGGCCAGCATCAAGAATCCAATCATCTTCAGTTGTACTTGTCCCTCGGCCTCCAAGAATTTCGTGGGCTTCAACCATTGCAACTTCATGTCCAAGCCGACTTGCCTCAAGAGCAGCACCAATACCTGCAAGGCCAGTACCAACTACAAGCAGCCTCGCCATGCTTAGCCGGTGGTGTTTTGATATGAGAATACAACCCCTTCAAATCCGAACCTTCAATTCAAGATGGCTTTTGGACGAAGTGTGGCTCTCCCCCATGACCGTTCTCATCTGTTAATATCAGATGGAATGCCAACTCCTCTATTGAGGCAAAGTATTGGGGCTTGGACTGAAAACTTATTGCGGGATGATGCAATAACAAAAGTCCCTAAAGTTGGCTTGGAAATTTCTGCTAATATCAATGCCAAACAAACTGGGGTGTTTGCAGGGGTTACTATAATCAATCAACTTCTTTCAGAAACAGGTGTTCAAATTGATTGGTTTATTGAAGATGGGAATACAATAATGGAGGGTAAAGTGGCTACCTTGAAAGGGCCAAATGATTCTATTCTGAGTCTTGAAAGGACTATTCTAAACATCATTGGTAGATTATCTGGAATTGCGACCACGACCTCGGCATGGGTTGAAGCCGCACCCTGCGCAGTAGCTTGTACAAGAAAAACAACCTGGGGGTTGTTGGATAAATGGGCTGTAATGGTTGGAGGGGGCCTGACCCACCGACTAAACAAATCAGATGCCTTGATGTTAAAAGAAAATGACTTGACTAAATGGGGTTCCATTTCTGATGCTTTGGCTGAAATTAATCCAAATGAGTGGGGCTTCGTGGAAATTGAGGTGACGTCTTCAGAACAGGCGATGGCTGCAGTTGAGGCATGGACTCACCTCTCTCCTCTTGTGGTTATGCTTGATAATATTGAGGCGGAGGAATGCCGTTTGATTAAACAGCAAATCGAAAAAGAAAATATCATCATTGAAGTTAGTGGCGGTATTAGTTTCAATTCTTTACAAGATTGGCATGGGGTTGATGTGCTATCTGCCAGTGCTCTGAATCAAGGGATTGAGCATATTGATTACTCAATGTTATTTGAGGGGGTGGAGACTTGAGTCATGCAGCTGATCCATCTCATCCACGTTACAAATCACTTCTTGCTAGAGGTAAATTGGAAGAGGCGGCAGAAGCAGGGATGTTGGCGGCATCAGCGTTGATTGCTCATGGACGCGGAGAAGCATTCGATTACTTACTTGGTGAGATTACTACGGAAAGTGCAGCGAGAGCTACAAAAGAGGCAGCGGCACGTTTGGCAGCAGCGGAAAGGGGGATTATCTCCTTCAATGGCAATACAATGGCTCTGGCTTCAGATGACTTACTTCGTTGCGCAGCGTTGGCTGGAGCAGATGTGGAAATCAACATATTTTATCGGACACCAGAACGGATGTTGGCGTTGATGTCTTTTCTTGAAGATGCAAAGGTTCGAATTCGTAATTCAACCCCACAGGGAATTAATGATGACGGCTGGGGTAAAATGGTGGATAGTGTCAGGTTATTGGGGGCCTCTCCCGATGGTAGAATTCCTGGACTTGAGGGGCCAAGGGCCAATTGCCATAGTGATGGCATGCTTGCAGCGGATGTGCTGTTGGTTCCATTAGAAGATGGAGACAGATGTGAAGCATTGGTGGCAATGGGTGTAGATGTTATTGTCATTGACTTGAACCCGATGTCAAGAAGTGCCCAAATGGCAACAGTAACCGTTGTTGATGAAATAAGCCGCTTTGCAGAAAATTTGTTTGAAGAACTAAAAAATCCCGAAATTGTTAACCATAATTGGGATAATTCTGCAATTCTACAATCAGCATTGGATTGTATTAACGACAATCTCAAGAAAGGATGAATGGTTTCGAGAACAATAATTCAGCAAGTTGAAGTTTATAATTCCTTGAGTTTTTCAACAACTCTTGCAATGATTGCACTGCCAACCTCGGTTGTTGAGGCTTCGCCACCCAAATCATAAGTCAATACTTCACCTTTTAGGATGTGTTCAGCAACCGCTTCATCGATTGTTTTTGCAGCCTTCAATGCTTCATCGTCATTATTTCTGTATCCTAACCATTCAAGCATCATCTGAACTGAATTCAAAGTAGCGATTGGGTTGACCTTCTTTTGCCCAGCATACTTAGGTGTTGAGCCGTGCACTGGTTCAAAAAATGCATGATTATCACCAATGTTTCCACTTGCTGCCATACCCATGCCACCTTGAAGAACGCTTCCTAGGTCGGTTGCAATATCGCCAAACATGTTTGATGTGACGACTACATCGAACCACTCTGGGTTTCTAACCAGCCACATGGTAAAAGCGTCAATGTAGGCATGACTGACTTCAATATCACTCCATTCTTCAGCCATCTCATCGAAGACTGCGCGGAATAATTGGCAGCCTCTAGTAACGTTGGACTTGTCTACACAAGTAAGTTTGCTCACACCTTCAGGGCTGCCATTTCTCAATAAAACCAGTTTGCGTGCGAATTCTATGACTCTTTTGCTGCCAGCTCTAGATATGGGCCGTGGGTCCCATGCTACATCTCCATTCATACCTGGAAAATCCATCGCTGGCGGCTCGTATTCTCCACCTCCAGTGGCTCGCATTGCTGACCTGTGGAGAAGGCTATGATAGAGCCCTTCGGTATTTTCCCTAACGATTACCATATCGACTTTTCCAGGAGTCCAAACTTGTTGAAAATCTCCATGAACTTTGTGCCGAACTCCTTCGTAGAGTTTGATAGGTCTGACGTTTGCGTATAATTCAAGTCCAGCTCTCAAGCCGAGTACAACTTGACCTCCAGCAAGGTCTCCATTTTCACAAACTACTCCTGGCCAGCCGATGGCACCTAGTAGAATCGCATCTGCCTCATCTCTACATACTTCAAAAGAGCCGGCGGGCCATTCTAAGCCGGTTTCTTGGTAATATTGCCCTCCACAAGGAATTATTATTTGATTAAAACTCAAACTAGTATTCGCCTCAATTGCATCGAGTAAGGCGCAACCCTCTGCCATCACCTCTCTACCTGTGCCGTCGCCCGGCAAAACAGCAATGCTGTAATGAGTCATGCAGCAAGCCACAAGCAACCCCTACATGAACGCGCCGTCCACCCTGTCCGTGTTANTTCTCCAATGAAGTCAAGNTTAGTTGAATATTTTCAAAATGCACGATTAGCAGGCTCTTCAGGCATAGAGTTCATCAACCCCCATACCAGAGGACGATGAAGTGAAGGAATCCGAGAGAAGTGAAGCGGGGGGGTCTGGATTGGATTCTGGNCCATTGCCAGAGGTGCTGGAAAGATTGTGTGATGCAATGCACGGACTTGACCAAGATTGGAACCTCGAAGTGTGGTTAATCAAGAAAGCTGAAGATGAAATTGAGCTACTAAAGATGGACCTTGAAAGAGAGAGAATTAAACTTGAGCAAAAAATTCACAGGGTTGATTCAATCGCCAACCGATTAGAGCCTGAAAATGAGACTTTCGAGGCAAGCCAAACTAATTTATTCGACTGTTTTGACATTGCTGCTNTTAATACAAANAGCCCGTTCATCCCTGCATCTATTCAAGATGAAGAGCCAATNGATCATCCTCACCCTGCAAAAAATCTACTTGATTATTTACCGGGGGAAGTTAGCGATGACCCATTGCTTGCCGTAGTAGCTCAAATAGTATTATTTGAAATGGATAATATAATGGGAGGAGATGTNGAAATGGTCTCTATTAAGCAACTTAATGATGTTCTGTCTAAAAGAGGAATCTCTCCCGAAGAAGTGGATGAAGCGATAGATCACTTGTTGATGGCTGGTGCAATTCACGAAATTGAAGATGATTGTTTCGTCCCAGATGAGTGATTTCACGACTCTCTTCCGTTTCCTATATGTGAGAGCGTCATGAGGCTGAGGNCGGAGGCTGTAATGTGGACCCAGATTCAGTAAAAGCAATTCTTGTTGCAGGGGGCGCAGGAAGTCGGCTTCTTCCCTTCACCAGATACACTCACAAAACCCTGCTTCCTTTGCACCAGCGGCCCGTTATCGACTATGCTCTCGGAATAATCAGACGTGCTGGAATTAAGGATATTGCGATAATTGGTAACCAATTTATTGGGCAAATAGCACAGCATATAGGCGCTGGAATCGAGGGTGAAAACATTCATTATGTTCTCGAAGAAGAGCCGAAAGGTGTTGGACACGCCCTTAATCTTGCAAGGCCTCATGTTGAAGGGAAGAGATTGCTGATTTACTTTTCAGATAATATTACCAGTGCTGAATTGGATGGAGAAGTTAGGCGCTGGGAAAATTCCGAGGAAGAACCTGGTGCTTTTCTTTTAGGTAGAGTTGTTGAGGACCCTCGGGCATTTGGGGTTGGAGTATTCGATGAAAAAGAGAAATTAATTGATATTATAGAAAAACCAGAGGACCCTCCAAGTCAACTAGCAATCGGAGGAATATACCTCTTTGACAGAAATTTTTGGCAACTGNTGGATGAGGAAATGGACCGCAAAGGGTGATGATTTCTCTATAACAGACGTCAATAAACGCTACATTCAGAATGANAAAGTAGAATTGCGCATTCTAAATGATGAAATTTGGTTAGATTGTGGAACNCCAGATAACTTATTGGANGCGGGAAAGCTTGCTTCTGCGGGCGNCCTCTCTCCATCCCCGTGTAATATTCGCCCAGGGGAAAAGAATATTGAATGAGGTGATTGTTTGAAAATTGGCATNATTGGAGCGGGGATCGTTGGTGGGGCGATTGAACATTGGTTTTCAAAATCACATCAATTATTCATACATGACCCTGTGAGGGGTACAACGTTAAGCGATGTTACTTCAAATGTGAGTATGGCATATATCGCAGTACCAACGCCACCAAAAGAAGATTCTGAAGAATGCGACACGAGTATAGTTGAATCTGTGTTAGATGAATTGCCTGAAGGTTTCATCGCAGTTGTAAAGAGTACTGTAATTCCTGGAACAACTCAATCATATCATCAACGTTATCCGCATTTGAAAATCGCATATAGTCCTGAATTCTTAGTAGAGCGAAGGCATTTGGAGGATTTCGGAAATCAAGATATTTTAGTTTGTGGAACTCACCATTCAGAGGTTGCAGAATTGGTTTTCCAACAACATAGAGAAGCCGGTGTATTGAGAAAAGACCAGTGTTTCCATGTTACTCCTACTCAGGCTGAACTAGTAAAATATACAAAAAATACATTTTATGCTTTGAAAGTAATCTTTGCGAATCAAATGTACGATGTCTGCCAAGGTCTAAATGAGGATTGGTATAAGGTGATGGAAGTCATTACAGCTGAACAAGTTCAACCGATTGGCCCAAGTCATCTCGACCCAATATTCGGCCAGAACCGGGGTTTTGGTGGAAAATGCCTGCCTAAAGACAGTCAGGCATTAGCGGCCTTAGCGGAAAGGTTGGGTGTGAAATATTCATTTATGGATGCGATACAAAGAGATAATATGGTATTGAGAAATGTACTGACGGGTAAGCAATCAGATGTAGAAACTCTCGATGATTAACTTACAAGGCGTGAGTTTCAAGTTGCTCTAGGTCAATAATTTCCAGAACCAATTCATGGGTTGACTCAAGGTCAACTGGACAGGCGGCGCCCTGTTCATATGCATTCAACCAAGTTTGTGCACATACACACCACCTATCTCCTGCAACAAGGCCTGGAAACCCAAATTGCGGGGCTGGTGTTATCAAATCATTACCTTCTGATTTCGCAAAAGCCAAGAAATCATCTGTCAATATACAGCAAAGGGTGTGCCTCCCAATGTCATTTACATCAGTATTGCAACAACCATCTCGAAACCACCCTGTTAAAGGGTCTGAAGAACATTCAACTAAATCCCCACCTAAGACGTTAACAGAAGGTAACATAGAAGGGGGGAGGGGGATTTGGTGAATGAGGTTTACGGAACAGGGAACTTTATGGCGATTTACTCTTAGGTGATGGCATGTCTCGCTTGCTTGATGCTACCAGATACGCTGCACAAATTACCTCAGGCTGAGCGCTTTGCATATGCAAAGTTACTTGCCTTTATTACAAGAATTGATAACGAGTTATCGATCGATGAAATGGCAATGTTTGAGCAGCGCCTTGGTACCGCTCTTTTATCTCCGGGTCAAAGAAAAGAAGTGCGGGGTGCACTGAAAAATCCGCCAAGTCTCGAAGAGGCATTAGCAGGCCTTGGCCATGAATCAGGAAGACTTGCATTGAGAGATGCTGTCTTAATGTCGGCTGCAGATGGCCATGTTGATGAAGATGAAAANGCCGCTCTTCTGAAAATATGTTCACACCTTGGAATGAATNCAAGGGTTGTTGAGGATTTATTACAATGGGTAGTCAGAGGATATACTTGGATGCAAGAAGGATACGATATCCTCAATGANACCTGAGGTTTAGCCTTGCTTCCAGACGTACTGGAAACGCTGCCTGCGGANGATAGGCGCGACTTGCTGGCAATACTAACTTTGNTTTGTGCTGCTGATGGAGAACTAGTTAGAGAGGAAATGGCGGCTTTGGAAGGAAAAATGGGTCAAGCATTATTACATCCGGAAGTAAGAAGAGAGATCCGCCAAATGCTACGGCAGCCTCCTGATTTTGATGGATTAGTTGAAGGGATGAATGAAAAAACCCTAAAATTGGCATTGAGAGATGCTGTGTTGATTGCTGCATCTGATGGAGGATATCATGATTCCGAATTAAAAATTATTAAAAAATTGGCCGCGCATTCTGGTGTCGATAGCGGCACTGTTGAGCGTTTATTGAAATGGGTGGAAGAATATTGGGTGTTGTTGGCTAAGGGAAGGGAAATTGTTGGAATTGGTTTGCCAGGTGATGCTGAAATCCTAAAAAACGTATGATTTTGTTTTTTTCTTTTGGGCGTAGCATTCAAACCGGAACCACTACCCGAGGCGCTCGGGGTGGAATGATTAGGCCAGATAGCGTAAGCGGATGGTATGCTCGATTAGACAGAATTGAGTCTGATCGAGACGTCCAAATGAAGCAATGGTTAGAGGCATGGAAAGGCTCCTTGGGTCAAGGTGTGCCGGTGGCAGCATTATTGCCTGAAGCATGGCCAACCCTTCCCGCCGCATTATTGGCAGATGCGGGGCACGTATTGGACCAATTGCTTGCGAGACATGATGCTCAGCAAGATGGTCGAAGTCCCCGTGGTGCCCATGCAATTCCCATTCGATTGGTTGATGCTATTATCGGAGAGAGTGTGTTATGTTCTCCTTTCAAATTAAAAGCGGCGGAAAAGAAAATGAATATGACATTAGATGCCCTTCCCCCTGGTTTTAGAGACCGTTTGAATGATTTCGACATCAATGTTGGAAATGGAAAGGCAATCGAAGAATTTGAAGAAGATAGATTGGTCATGGACGAAGTTAAGTCTGGCGGCAGAACAATGTCTGGCATCCCCCTTCCTTTAGCAGACCCTGCTTGTGGGGCTGGAGTATTTGCGGCTAGAGTTTTGAAGAAGCATTCTGACTTCTGGTTATCGAATTCCTCTCTTGAAAAGATGGCTGAAGATACTGAAACTTTGCTCAATGGACTGCAGTTGCTTGATATCGACCCAATGGCGGTTAAAGTATGCAGCAATAGGTTAATTCTTGAAGGGGTTAGACTTGGTTTGTTTGGAAAAGGAAAAGGTATGCTTAGAATCTCAAATGCAAAGAAAGTTCTGAAAGGGGTCATCAAATGTGGAGATGCTCTTCAAGATTCTTGGCCGTGGGAGAATAGGCCAATAGTTTGCTATATCAATCCACCATGGTTGAGAATTAAAGACCGGTTCCGAGGTCATGAAGATGGTTCAAGCCTTCGTAAAGCACTTGGAAAGAATCTTAGGGAGTGTTTGAATAAAAAGGGGGAGCGAAGATTCTCAACTATGAGAGGGAACGTAAACTTATACCGCCTATTTATTGAAAGGGGTTTGCAAATTCTACAAAAAAATGGCCGCCTGCGCGCTGTCGCGCCTGATAGTCTATTGAGGGAGCAGAGTAGTGCTCCACTTCGACGTTTGATGGTTGAGGACAATGTGTGGAATTCGCTATGGTGTATTGAAGAAGGAAATCAAATATATCCTGGAATTGCCCAAGGAGTATTAGTTGTAGATATTTCATGTGGTGGCTCAACTGAAGAAATAATTTCTGTCGGGCCTGTCCAAAGAAAAGATTTGCAACCGATGGAAGGAGGGGTTTCAAAAGAAGTTCCAAGAATCTCAATCAACCGGAATAGATGGATGGATTGGACACGAGGTACTTGGGCAATTCCGAGACTCCCCCGAGACCCATTTGAAAGGACTCGTGTTCTAGGTGTGATTGATGAGTTGGCTCAACGGCCACGATTATCTGACCCAAGGAATGATCTTGCTTCAGAGGGAATTGCAGCCAGAGTTCGGGTGGGAGAAATTGACCAAACCTCTTGGTCTCATTCAATTAAGGCTTGGAAGAAATCAAAGAAGAGCATTCCATTTGTTAGAGGTGCTCATTTCTACAGTGATTCCGAAGGGAAGGTGGAAATTCGTCATCCAGCCTTTGATGCTGGTGTTGACCTAGAACAAGCGATGTGGGATGGGGCTTTACCAGATAACCCCCGACCTCGGTTGGCTTGCCAAGCTATCGTTAATTCACACCAAAATCGCCGCCTTCGCTGGGCGGTGATGCCGGAGGGTTGTGTCCTAGGTAACAGTGTCAATCATTTGCAACTCCCAGAGGGGGTTGAAAGACGATTGATGAATGACCACGGTAGCCTTGAGAAAGGCCTTCAATGGATATGTGAACAATTGAATGACCCTCGCCTTGATGCATGGGCCAAAGCCTGGGCGGCGAATAATAATGTCAACAACTATGAATTAGAAACCTTGCCTGTTTCATTCAATGGACAGGTCGTCGCTTCGGCCTGAATATTGTCGCCTCTACAAGTGATTCCAACAGGTTATTCAAGGGTGGCATTTATTATCAGTACCGCTATGGATAGAACGTTCGCGACCACAATCACGAGGTGAAGCACTAAATGGGAATCCATCCAAAAATAGGCATTACCGGATTACCCCGTAGTGGGAAAAGTGCAGTAATGGCAAAAGTAGTCAAAATGCTAGGTGATGAACGCCGAAAGGAATTGATGAACCGAGGGCATGATCTTGAAACAATCGAACTGATTGGGGGAATGCGAACAGAACCAATAGTTGTTGATGGCCAAAGGGTTGGCTACAAGTGCATCAGCATCAACACTGGGGATGAAGGAGTGATGGCTCACAAAGACATTGACTCTCGGCTTCGTATTCTTGGCTTCGGAATCGATACCACTGAGTTGGAAAGGGTTGGAGTGCCTGCAATTGAATACGCAAGAGATAACTGTGAAATTATCGTCATCGATGAAATTGGAAAATATGCAGTTGAATCCGATGACTTTGTTCAGGCTGTTCGTTCCGCCCTTGAAGAAGATAAACCAACTATTATGGCGCTTCATAAAAAAAGCAGACATCCGCTCTTACAAGATATTAGAAGACGCGATGATGCTCGGATTCTCGAGGTTACTCCGGTTAACAGAGCCTTGCTACCTTACAAGATTCACAAGTTAATGCGTGAGACCTATTGAGCCGCTTCATTCATCGCTATCCTACCTCTCGCGAGGGTATGGATAACCCCGCCGTCGTAGGAAGACGTTTGTTCTTCGCAATCGCTAGTGCCTTATTTTTAGTCACATTTCTTGCCCTTAGAAGCGGGCGTCTGCCATTGGAGGTTAATATTGGGTGGAGTATTCCAATTGCAGCCTTGTTTTTCTTAGGGTTAGGGCTTTCAATTTCGATGGAGAGTTCTGCAGAAGGCTTACTAGCTCGTTGGTTTCCAGCCATGGATGAAGGGTCATTAGCAGAAGAAATTCAAAACGAAGTTGAAAGTGGTTTGAAAGATGGGAACCTGAGTGGTGCTTGGGCTCAACTTGAAGAAGCTATGTTGACTGAAAGCATCGGTGAGTCCGAGTAGGTTGGCTTGGCGAAAGGTTGACCCCTCTTCGCCCCTCGCAAGGGTTGGTGAGTGATAATGACTGAAGTTCCGGAAGGCTTGTACTATACCAAAGAACATGAGTGGATGCGAATTGAGGGTGATGAAATCTTCATTGGAATTACCGATCATGCTCAAGATGCATTGACAGATATTGTCTACATTGAATTACCTGCTGAAGATGAGCAACTTGAAG
>JGI26060J43896_10000996_pt1 | contig 10515 bp, 8 predicted proteins | sample MarorgKNORR_S2LV_6_FD_43896 | JGI IMG/M metagenome (IMG submission 43896) | reverse complement strand
TCACTTTTTGCTTGACCCATAAAAGCACTTTTTAGCCAGCTCTCTTTAATACTAATTTGATTTTCTGAAGAAAGGTGTTGAAAGGAACAACCTCCACATACTCCGTAAACTTCACACTTTGCTTCAATTCTATCAGGTGATTTTTTAAGTATTTCAATCATGTCTGCTTCCTCGTACTTTGAACGAGATTGAGAGCGAGATGCAATAACTTTCTCACCAGAGAGTGCGCCACGAGTGAAAATGATTTTATTATCATGATGAGAAATACCCCTACCCTCATGAGACAAGGATTCAATATCTAGTTCATAGATTTTTTCTTTGAGTTTTCTTCTTCTAGCCATTTAGTTGCTTTGATATTTCATTTTTAAAGACTGAATAAGTTCCTTTAGAGTAACAATATATATGAATTCTTGATTGAAGTATTTATGAAGCAAAACTGAGAAATTACTGACATCCAACGCTCAGTTGTTATGATTATTCATATTAGAAAAAGTCATATTTTTTCTAGATAAAGTATACAATAATTAATAAATATAAAGCACTTTGAATGTTTTCATAAATTTATAACTATTAGAGTAAATATGACAAAGATTGCAAATGGAATTAAAGTTATCGATTCAGGTTATTACAGTAAAGACTTTGCCTCAATATATATTCTAAGACAGGTCAATAAAGTTGCCATAATTGAGACTGGAAATAACTTTAGTGTGTCAAATATCCAAAAAGCTCTTGAGAAAGATGGTCTTAGTTTTTCAGATGTAGCTTATGTAATACCTACTCATGTTCATCTTGATCACGCCGGTGGCGCAGGTCAACTCATGAAACAATGTAAAGATGCAAAGCTAATAGTTCATCCTCGTGGTGCCCNACATATGATAGATCCTCAAAAATTAATTGCAGGGGCTACGGCAGTTTATGGTGAAAAGAAATTTAAAGAACTCTATGGAGATATTATTCCAATAGAGGCAAATAAAGTTATTGAAGCAGAAGACAACTTTCTACTAGATTTTGAAGGCAGAGAACTTAAATTTATTGATACCCCAGGACATGCAAAACATCATTTTTGTATATGGGATAAACAAACAGGAACCATGTTCACAGGTGATACATTTGGAATCTCATATAGAGACCTTGATAAGGATGGTGAAGTATATATTTTCCCAAGTACTAGCCCTGTTCAGTTTGATCCTAAGGCGCTTGTTGAGAGTATCAATAAAATAATGGAATATAATCCTCATAGAGTCTGCTTAACGCATTTTTCTGCAATTAAGCCCTCAAAGCAGGTTGTTGAGCAGTTGATAGATGGCATCAAATTTGTAAGCGATCTGGCAAAAAAATATGCCGCCCANAATGATGCAGAATTAATTATTCGTGAAAAGATGATGGAATACTTTTTAAAAGGACTTTCAAAAATTGGCGTTGCAGATCTAAATTTTTGTAGANAAAGGCTTGAGCTTGATGTAAAAATTAATACTCAAGGCTTAATTTATTGGCAACAAAAAAATTAGTTTTTTTTAAAAATAAAATTCAATTAGTTATGAATTTTTTTAATAAAAAAATTTACAGCATCTATGATAATTAAAATAATATTTTTTATTTAAATTAATTTTCATATCAAAAAAAATGAAATCTTTTATTCCCCCTTCTAGAGTCTTAATGGGTCCTGGGCCTGCAGATGTTCATCCAAGAATTCTTGAGGCAATGTCAAGGCCAACAATAGGCCATTTAGATTCTGCATTTATAGATATGATGGATGAAATTAAAGAAATGCTCAAGTATGCATTCAAAACTGATAATGAGCTAACGATGCCTATCTCTGCCCCTGGATCAGCAGGTATGGAGGCTTGTTTTACTAATCTTGTTGAGTCAGGTGACAAGGTAATTGTTTGCATTAATGGTGTCTTTGGTTCTCGTATGAAAGAGAATGTAACAAGAATTGGCGGTCATGCAGTAGTTATTGAAGATGAATGGGGCAAGCCAGTAAGCTCAGATAAACTTGAACAAGCCTTAATTGAAAATCCTGATACTAAAATAGTTGCGTTCGTTCATGCTGAAACTTCAACAGGAGCCTTGTCAGATGCAAAATTACTTTGTCAAATTGCCAATCGATATGGCTGTCTAACAATTGTTGATGCTGTAACTTCGTTAGTAGGTTCAGAATTAAGGGTTGATGAATGGGGTATTGATGCAATCTACTCTGGTTCACAAAAATGCTTATCTGCAATGCCTGGGCTTTCACCTGTTAGTTTTAGTGAAAGAGCAATTCACAAGATCACACATAGAAAAAAGGCTGTTACTAGTTGGTTTTTAGATCTGAACTTAGTAATGGGTTACTGGGGTAAGGGCGCAAAACGAGCCTATCATCATACTGCTCCAGTTAACACTCTATACGGCTTACATGAGTCCTTGATTATGCTTACTGAAGAAGGGCTAGAAAATTCATGGCAGCGTCATCAAGATAATCATATTCTTCTTAGGGATGGGCTACAAAATTTAGGAATTAACTTCCTAGTTGATGAATCTAGTCGTCTTCCTCAACTAAATAGTATATTTATTCCAAAAAATACCGATGATGAAAAGGTGCGCTCATCATTAATTAATAAATACAACATTGAAATTGGCGCAGGTCTTGGAATCCTTTCTGGAAAGATATGGCGAATTGGGTTAATGGGTCACACTTCAAGGAAAGAAAATATTGAACTTTGTTTGGCGGCACTAAAAGAAACTTTGTAAATTTTAGTCTTTAATTTTTGCTAATAATACCTCATCAGTTTCAACCCTATCAGGGTCAGGAAGACAACAATCAACTGGACAAACCTCTACACACTGAGGCTCATCAAAATGCCCAACACACTCTGTACAAAGATCACCATCTATTTCGTAGATTTCGTCACCCATATAAATTGCTTCATTAGGGCACTCAGGAACACAGACATCACAATTAATGCATTCTTCTGTAATCAATAGAGACATAAACTTTTCCCCATCTTTAATAATTAAACCAACAATTCACTAGAGTTGGATTTTTTTTATAAAACCGAACATATTTTAACGTATCAACACAAAAATAATTATGATATTCGGTATCATTAATTATTATTTTTTTTAGGGTTATTATGAGATCACTTCTACTTATCTTCACTTTCTTATTTTCTTCACTTTCATTTGCCAACTTAGAAGATGGTATATATGCCCATATCAATACCAATAAGGGCGAAATAATTGTAGAGCTTGCATATGAAAAAGCACCCCTCACTGTCATTAATTTTATAGGGCTTGCCGAGGGCACAAAAGATAGCAACAAGGAGCTGGGTGTTCCTTTTTATGATGGAATATCTTTTCATCGCGTTATTGAAGACTTTATGATTCAAGGTGGGGATCCTGCGGGTAATGGGACTGGAGGACCTGGGTATAACTTTTCAGACGAGTTTAGTGACCTTATACATGATAAACCAGGAGTACTTTCAATGGCAAACTCAGGGCCAAATACGAATGGCTCTCAATTTTTTATTACACATGTTGCAACTCCCTGGTTAGATGGAAAGCATAGCGTATTTGGCTTTGTTGTTAATGGTATGGATGTTGTCAATTCAATTAAGCAAGGAGACACTATTGAAAGTTTAGTGATAAAGCGTATTGGAGATGATGCTAATCAATTTTTAGCTAATGAGGAATCATTTAGAGCCCAAATGTTGATTATCAATGAGGGATTAATTGCGCAGCAAGAATTACGCATTAAAGACTTTGAAAATTATGTCTCATCAAATTATCCTAACGCTTTAAAAGATGAATTAGGTATTTTTAGTGAGGTAAACAATGAAGGTAATGGATTAAAGGCTACTAAAGGTCAGGTTGTTACAGTTGATATTGCTCTTATTGCACATTGTTGTCAGGTTATTCGTGAACCTGGCAATCCAATTCAATTTACAATTGGAAGTGGTGACATACTTGGCTTAATTGATAGTAGTGTTGCACAAATGTCTATTGGTGAAAAACGAACTATTATTGCATTGTACGAGGATGTTTTTGGAAATGCCTCAAGCCAACAAACAAATATCCCCCAAGATTCTTATTTAATTTTTGAACTAAATCTTATTGAAGCTAAAGGTAATTAGTAATGTTTCTTGAACTAATAAGCTTCCTTTCCTCACTTGATTCAGGCTTTAATGTTTTAAGCTATCTAACTGTTAGAGCAGTATTTGCAATGATGACTGCCCTTTTAATTACTCTAGTTCTTGGTAAATGGATTATATCAAAACTTCAACATTATCAGATTGGCCAAGTAATCAGGGATGATGGTCCAGAGTCTCATCTTGAAAAGAAAGGTACGCCAACAATGGGTGGAGTTTTAATTCTTTTTGCTTTTTTCTTAAGTGTTATTATCTGGGGAGACTGGAATAACCCTTTCCTTTGGATTGTAGTAGTTACAGCACTGCTTTTTAGTTCGATTGGGTTTATGGATGACTATCTGAAAATTAAAAAACAAAACTCAGATGGTCTNAGTCGNAGACAAAAAATNGNAGCACAATCAATTAGTGCAATATTAATTTGTATATGGTTAATTAGCTTAAATTCTAAAACAATTGGTGCTGAGCTTTTAGTTCCTTTCTTTAAGGATCTTATTATCCCATTAAATATATTTGGTTTTTTAATCATTGGTTGGTTTGCAATTGTAGGAAGCTCCAACTCTGTCAATCTTACAGATGGTCTAGATGGTCTTGCAATAATGCCCGTTATTTTAATTAGTGGTGCTTTAGCAGTTTTTGCATATATTGGGGGAAATTATAATTTCTCTGGCTATCTTAATATGCCATTCATGCCTGGGACTGGTGAAGTATTTGTATTATGTGCTGCACTAATAGGGGCAGGTTTTGGCTTTCTTTGGTTTAATACTTATCCAGCTGAGATATTTATGGGTGATACAGGATCATTAGCCTTAGGTGCAATATTAGCAGTAATTGCAATAATTGTTCATCAGGAGATATTATTAATCTTAATGGGTGGCGTATTTGTAGCTGAGACCTTATCAGTAATAATTCAAATAAGTTATTATAAAAGAACTCAAAAAAGGATTTTTTTGATGGCACCCCTTCATCATCATTATGAAAAAAAAGGACTAGCAGAACCAAAAATTATTGTTCGCTTTTGGATAATTACCCTAATACTAGTTCTAATTAGTCTAGCCAGTATAAAGATTCGATAATACAAATACTTTGGCACTGTAAAATATAAATTTATGAGTATAAAGTCAGATAATTGGATAAGAAAAATGTCTCTAGAAGAAGGCATGATTTCTCCATTTGAACCCTATCAACTCCGTAAGGTAAATGATCAAAAAATTATCTCTTATGGAACATCAAGCTATGGCTATGATGTTCGCTGTTCGACAGAATTTAAAATATTTACAAACATTAATCATAATATTGTTGATCCTAAAAATTTTGATGAGCAAAGCTTTGTTGAGGTTAATTCCAATGAATGCATTATTCCTCCTAATTCTTTTGCCCTAGCAAGCACAATTGAATACTTTAAAATTCCTCGTTCGACTCTTGTTATTTGCTTAGGAAAATCAACTTATGCAAGATGTGGGATTATTGTTAATGTCACTCCACTTGAGCCTGAATGGGAAGGACATGTGACCCTTGAATTTTCTAACACCACACCGTTACCAGCAAAAATATATGCCAATGAAGGTGTTGCTCAGATGCTTTTTTTTGAATCAGACGAAGTATGTGAGACGTCTTATAAAGATAGAGATGGAAAATACCAGGGTCAAACTGGCGTCACCCTTCCTAAGACTTAACTAATATGTCTGAACTCTCTAAGCGTCGCACCTTTGCGATCATCTCTCATCCAGATGCTGGAAAAACCACTGTTACTGAAAAACTTCTTCTTTATGGTGGTGCAATTAAGACCGCTGGAAGTGTTAAAGCAAGAAAAGCTGATAGTCATGCTACAAGTGATTGGATGGAGATGGAAAAAGAAAGAGGCATCTCTATTACTTCATCAGTAATGCAGTTCCCTTATGATAATCATATTATAAATTTATTAGATACTCCAGGTCATGAGGACTTCTCTGAAGATACTTATCGCACTCTAACCGCTGTAGACTCTGCCTTGATGGTTATTGATGTTGCTAAGGGTGTTGAACAAAGAACTATCAAACTAATGGAAGTCTGTAGACTTCGTGATACTCCTATCCTAACATTTATTAATAAAATGGATCGTGAGGGTCGAGAACCCATTGACCTTTTAGATGAAGTTGAATCAGTTTTAAATATTGAATGCTCTCCAATAACCTGGCCAATTGGAATGGGTAAAGGCTTTAAAGGTGTATTTCATTTTCTAGAAAATAAGGTCTATTTATTTGAAAGTGGTAAGAATGCAAAAATAGGTGAAAACACAATTATTGAAGGTATCAATAATCCTCAACTAGATGAAATTTTAGGTAATGAGTTTGCTCAAGAGGCTCGAGAAGAAGTCGAGCTGATTAGTGGTACAACTAATCCTTTCAACTTAAAAGATTTTCTAGAAGGCAAACAGACACCAGTTTTTTTTGGATCTGCAATTAATAATTTTGGTATTGAAAATTTACTTGATGGCTTTATCAAATACTCACCAATTCCTCAAAGTCGTGAGAGTGACTCAAGGATTGTGTCCCCTGATGAAGAAAAGTTAACAGGCTTTGTCTTCAAAATTCAAGCCAATATGGATCCAAAACACCATGACAGATTAGCCTTTATGAGAATCGTAAGTGGTGAGTACCAAAAAGGTATGAAAGTTCTTCAAGTTTCTACAGGTAAACAAATAAAAATTGCTAACGCTGTAACTTTTATGTCTCGAGAAAGGAGCTCTACTGAAGTGGCTTATGCTGGGGATGTTATTGGGATTCATAATCATGGAGGTATTGGCATTGGAGATACCTTTACTCAAGGAGAAAAAATCAACTTTCAAGGAATCCCAAATTTTGCACCAGAACTTTTTAGGCGTGCATTACTTAAAGACCCTTTAAAAGCAAAAGCCCTCCAAAAAGGTCTTGATCAACTCTCTGAAGAGGGTGCAACGCAAGTATTTCGCCCCATCTCAAATAGCTCTCAAATTTTAGGAGCTGTAGGAATATTGCAATTTGATGTTGTTGCCCATAGACTTAAGTATGAATATGGCGTGGACTGTCAATTTGAAACAATAAATGTAGCTACTGCAAGATGGGTAGTAGGATCTGACAAAGATATCGATCAGCTTAAAATAAAAGCTGGTAATAATGTTGCAATTGATAGTTCAGGAATGTTATCTTATTTAGCGCCCAGTATGGTGAACCTTCAACTCACTATTGAGCGTCATCCAAATTTAAAGTTTAACTCTACAAGAGAGCACTAAGTCCTTTTATACCTCTAAGGGTTTAACAACCTCAGCAATATCCTTCTTATTTAAATAACCAACATCTGAACCACTTGAATCTTGAATAATGCAACAGTCAGCATTTTCACGAAGCATCTCACACAAAGCAGAATCAATTGAATCCATATCACTAACTGCAATTGATTTAGAGCCCTTTGATGGCTTTTGATCTGTCATAACAGATTTAGTTTGAAGCACATGAGAGCGATTTACTTTTTTAACAAAGTCTCTTACATAATCGTCTGCAGGTGTCATTAAAATTTCCTGACTTGTACCATGTTGGACCAACTCTCCACCATTTAAAATAGCGATGCGATCACCAATTTTAAGAGCCTCGTCAAGGTCATGAGTAATAAAAACAATTGTCTTGTGAAGCTCTTGTTGCAGCTCTAGGAGTAAGTCTTGCATGTCACTTCGAATTAAAGGATCAAGGGCACTAAAGGCCTCATCCATCATTAATATTTCGGTATCACAAGTAAGAGCTCTAGCCAAACCAACACGTTGTTGCATTCCACCTGATAGTTGAGATGGGTAGCGATCTTCATAACCTGTTAAGCCTACTCGATCAATCCATTTTTTTGCTCTAGTAATGGCATCATCACCTTTCACACCCTGTAAGTGAACACCAAGGCAAACATTATCCAAAATTGTTTTATGAGGTAACAATGCAAAGCTTTGAAAAACCATCGCTGTTTTTTGCTGCCTAAACTTACGAAGTTGCTCCATAGGCATTTGAATCACATCCTCACCACCAATCATGATAGAGCCAGCGGTAGGTTCAATAAGTCGGTTGATATGACGAATAAGAGTCGATTTTCCAGAGCCTGAAAGACCCATAATTACTTCAATATTCTTGTTTGCCAGGTCAAGGTTAATATTACTTAGTCCAAGAACATGCTGATGCTCCTTAAGGAGATCATCTTTCCCCATCCCGTTATCGACATGTTTTAACAGACTCTGCCTTTGGTCCGAAAATCTTTGTCAGATTTGAAATTTTTATTTTTATATCCTGCGTCATAGGACATCTCCAGAACGGTGTTTTTGAATCCTAGTACCAAATGCTTGAGAAACTCTATCAAAAATAACTGCCAGAGCAACAATTGCAAGCCCATTTAGAGTACCCATTGATAAATATTGATTTTGAACAGCCTGGAGTACTGGTAGTCCAAGTCCTGCAACTCCAATCATTGAGGCAATAACAACCATCGCTAAAGCCATCATAATAGTCTGGTTTATCCCAGCAAAAATATTTGGAAGAGCCAAAGGTATTTGCACCATAAACAATCTTTGCCTATATGTAGCTCCAAATGCATCTGCTGCTTCCATCGCTTCTTTATCAACCAAACGTATGCCTAAATTTGTTAACCTCACAATAGGTGGCATAGCATAGATACAAACTGCAATTAATCCAGGAACCTTACCAATACCTAGCATCATAACAACAGGAATAAGATATACAAATGGAGGGATTGTTTGCATAATATCCAGTACAGGAGTTATTATTGATTGTGCTCTTTCGGACTTTGACATCCATACACCAAGAGGCATTCCTAATGTCAAACATAGAAGTGTTGCAGCTGAAATCATTGTTACAGTTGAGATCATAGGGTCCCACATATCTAAAAATCCAATTGCAAAGAATGCAAACATAACTGAAATTGAGACCTTAATACTTCTAGAGCCTAACCAGGCTAAAATTCCTGCTACCCCTAAAAAAATCGGCCATGGTGTTGATAATAATAGCCTTTCGAGCCAAACTAAAAAAAACATTAACGGATCAAAGAAAGCCTCAATATTACTCCCAAACTCTCTTGTAAAGTCTTTAAAAGCAGCATCAACACAGTTACGAGAACTCATCATTACATCCCCAGGTATTGATATTACATTGTTTACAAATATACTAAAGTCTGAAGTCGTTATTGAATCTCCAACTCGAGAAGCCATACTACTGAAGTATTGAATTTGCGACTCAGGGTTGACTGGGCGAATTGCGTTAATACTTAATCCAACATCGTTAGCATAACCACTTATATTTGCAGCCAAAGCCTCTGGATCAGTTGATCGTATAGAGATATACTGCCTATCTAGTCTTTCCACAGTTTTATCAAAACTAGCAACTGCTCTTACTTTAATATCACCATAATTACCCGCTTCATAGAGGCCAGCTAACTCGTTTACTTTTGCACTTAACTCATTTGCTTTATTTACTAATGGCATTAGAACATTTTCAACAGTCGAGACATCGGTTCTAATAGCAGCTTCTTTAACAGCTCTGGAAAGAGCCTCTGAATCATTTATATAAGGCATTAAATCTGAAACTATTTCATTACTCTCTGCCATATCCTTAACTTTTGCATGGGTAGAGATACTTAGCGTATCTAAGTTATAAATCATATCTCGAACACCAGGATAATTCTTATATATTGAGGATGAGGCATTCACTTGCTCACGAATTTGTGACAATTGATCTAAGTGAGTTTGGATTGAAGAATTTGAACTAAGGAAATCAATATTTCCTTTAAGACCTGTAATTTTTTGATTTAGTAATGCAATTTGAGAACCCATTTCACTCATAAAGGAATCAGTATATTGCTCTGCTTTATCTGAATATATACTTGAAAGCTCTTCAACCTTAGCAAGCAACTCTTGTGCCTTTGGATTATTATTTATATATCGCGCATTTTCACTAATAGCTTTAAATAAAGTTTCTATTTCAGCAAATAAAGAAATAACCTCATTAGGGGTAGATATAGAGTTAACCTTATTTGTTAGCTCATTAATAGTACTACCATAGTTTTGTAATAATGAGTTTTCGTTTGAACTATAGAGACCAGAAAGCTCTTGGGTCTTATTCTCTAGAGCTTGAGCTAATAACTGAACCTTTTCGAGAAGTTCTGCAGAATTGTTGACTTCAGTTAATCGATTAGAGTCGTTTGCTAATTCTTTTAACGTTTTCGTTTTAGCTTCTGCCCGATCAGTAAGCTTTACAAAACTATCCGTTATTTGAACTAACTGAGAATAATCTGTAGCACTTTGAGCTTGAGCTGTTAAGTCATCAGCTCTTTTTGTCATCGCTTGGATAAAGTTTAAATCTTTCCCAAGTATTCTTAGATCTGC
>JGI26060J43896_10000995_pt1 | contig 10531 bp, 7 predicted proteins | sample MarorgKNORR_S2LV_6_FD_43896 | JGI IMG/M metagenome (IMG submission 43896) | reverse complement strand
ATGGTCTTTACTACGTTAATCTGGACGCAGGTTCCCGAAGGGTANTAGACAATGCCAAGCAGAGGTATACCCGACTGACTTGGTCGGAAGACGGGCATGGTATTGCCGTGTTACGAGGTGAGACGCCGGAAGAGAAGACCGAGCGTGCTAATACTCTGATCGCGTTTGTGGAGATGGATGGGGTGAGTCCGCAGCGGCACGTCTTCGATCCATCTGACCACCAGGGTCTCAGAGAAGGAAATGTCATCAGTGAGAACGACGGACTTAGCTGGAGTGAAGATCTTGGGATGATCTTTGTAGGCACCAAAACGCAGAAGGACGAACTTGAAGACTGGCCAGAAGAGGGATTGCCTTTGGCAGATGTGAATATCTGGCACTGGGCTGACGACCGTATTCAAGCCGCCCAACAGAGACAGGCTTCGCAAGATCAGGACCGGACTTACATCGCTGCAGTGCATTTGGAGGAACAACGACTCGTTCACCTAGCGGACGAGTCCATACGTAGTATTGAAATTACCCAAGATGGACGCTGGGGTATCGGCCAGGATGAGACTGATTACGTGTCAGATTGGAAGCCTGATCTCGCGGATTACTATCGGGTCGACACGGGTACCGGAGATCGCGTCCAAATTCTTGAAGGACACCTTCGGACTCTCGGACTTTCACCGAACGGCGAACACTTCCTGTATTGGAAGGACGGTGATGTTTGGGACTACGTCATCGGTGCCAACCAACACCGAAACCTGACAGCTTCCGCACCAGTCGAGTTTACAAACAAAGAGTATGACCGCTTCGGTGAGAAGCCTCCTTATGGTCTTGCGGGTTGGTCGGATGACGGGGAATCCGTGCTTCTTTATGGGCGGTATGATCTATGGCTACAGCCCCTTGACGGTGGCACAGCTAGGGTCCTTACGGGTGGTCGCGGCACCGCGGACGAGATCCGTTTCCGGTACGTTTCTGAAGTCTCAGATGAGCAATCGATTGATCTTTCCGAACCTTTGTTGCTTCACGCCTACGGAGAGTGGACTAAGAAGGAAGGCTTCTTTCGCCTCGACGGAGAAGACCTCGCAGAGCTCACGTGGGAGGAGAAGAAATTTTCGATACCCCAAAAAGCAGAAGACGCTAATCGATATCTGTTTACAGTGCAGTCTTGGGAGGATTTCCCAGATCTCTGGATGAGTGCAGGTGACTTTGATGTGCGAGAGCGAGTCAGTGACGCCAATCCGCAGAGCGCTGAATTTAAGTGGGGCCGCCGAATATTGTTCGACTACACGAATAGTGATGGAGTACCGCTACAGGGTACGCTTGCTATCCCGGATGATTATCAGGAAGGACAGAGGCTCCCGATGATTGTGCGGTTCTATGAGAAGTACTCGCAGAATCTCCATGTACATCCGACTCCTGCGTATCGACATCAGCCTAACTTTGCCGACTACGTGAGTAATGGGTACTTGCTGATGCAACCCGATGTCCACTTCCGGATTGGCAGTTCGCACAGTGACATGCTGGAGTGTGTTGAAGCTGCAGTCCGAAAGGTTATTGAACTGGGATACGCTGACCCTGAGGCTGTTGGTCTGAGCGGGCACTCCTACAGTGGGGGAGGGGGGGCGTACATTGCTACACGCTCGGAGATGTTCTCAGCTGTAGCACATGGGGCAGCCCCGATCAATCTCGTGAGTGAGTTCAATCAACTCTTTGTCGGTAGCGGACAGAATAACCACTCCTACGATATCTACGGCCAAGGCCGATACGCCACAAACCCATACGATGACTTTGACCTTTACTGGGACCAGTCACCGATCTCGGGTGTGAAAACCATGAATACTCCAGTCTTGTATCTCCACGGGGAAGAAGATCCAACAGTCAATTGGGAGCAGGGCCTAGAGTGGTATAATGCTCTCCGCTTCCTAGAAAAGCCTGTCATCTGGCTTTCTTATCCTGATGAAGGCCATGGCCTCAGGAAGCTGGAAAACCGGATCGACTTTCAGTACAGGCTAAGCCAGTTTTTTGGTCATCATCTCAAAGGTGAGCCTGCACCTGATTGGATGACAGATGGGGTTCAGAACATCGATAAAGAGAGGCATCTCAGATCTACTGCACCCCGAATTTTTGGCCGGAGGCTCATTGGATGAAGTGATTGAGCGGAGCACGCTACGTAGAGGGAAAACACTGGGGGGCTGATTTTGTGGTGACCTCGGGAACTGACCAAATGAGTTCGCTCTTTACCTGATTATGGGTCCGCTCGATCAGTAAGCTGGTTTTTCGGGTCGCTTCTCACCGGCTGTCACTGCTAGATCCAACCGATTCTCGAGCGGTGGAAGTGAGCAAACAGAAAACGCGGTAAAGACACAGGGTGCATTGTACGACCTATTGAAGTCGATGGTCGTCCATCCGTCCTCATCCGCGGCTGGAACCCTCATGTAACGTCCAGCTTGATAGGTTTCTGTTATTGCTGTTGAGTCCCACAAGCTCACGAAATAAGAGCGACTCTGTTCATTTCCAAACGCGATCAGACGGTGTTCACGATCAGCTTTTCTGAAGATGAGTTCTCCAATTGCGTCCTGCTCTATCATCCCGCCTGTGATGTCAGCAAGTGGAATCGATTTCAGCTCGGGGTATCGGTCCAGTCGTGCCGAGACACGCCACTCTGTGCTCAAGGTAAAGTATTCCGGGAGCCGGAATGTCTCACGCTCCGGAAGGTCGGTATCCCAGACGCGCAGCCACAGACGATCTGTTCCGGGCTCTGAATGAACCCGCATCCCCAGAGATCCCAAGGAAAGGTAAGTGGTGTTTCCTGACCGATCATTTTCCAGAATCGTCGTCTCTTCAATCGGGGGTCCGTCCTGAAGGTAGACATTCCCGTCCGAAGCTGGCTCTAAGTGCACATCCTGCCCTTGACGCACGAGTGTGCCAGCTAAGGCCGGAGAATCTTCTGCAGGAAGAACAATAGGGAGCGTTGGGTCCGACCCAAATGCTGTTTCCCCTTGCGGCAAGTTAAACAGACCAGACCAAAGAACTGGACCGCCGGGAGGTGTGACGAGTCCCTGTTCCCGGTTGCTTCGCCAATCCTCATGTTCCGTAATGAATTCCTCTTGGCTGACCGTAGGTGGGTCACGCCAATCACTACTACAGGAGCTGATCGTTATTAATACAGTGGTGGTAAGAACTGCGAACCTGAAAGGGTAAACGGAGCAATATTCCATTACTAACTGACCCACATTGCCTCCTTCCAAGTATCTGTGTGTTCTGATCAAGTCTAATTCTACGGTTACATCCTACAGAATAGCGAGTTATTTCCAAGAGGACGACGAGCATCTGTTTCGAAGTCAGGGTCATCCGCCTAGAATTCCAGTTCTAGTGCGATCCTAAGATTCGGTAGTCTGAGGTGATCTTCATGAAATTCATCACACTTATACTCGGCGTGAGCGTCTTCGCCATCACGCCTCTCACCAATTTACCTGTCACTGCTCCCCAGCAAGTCCGGCCGACGGCGCACCCATCGACTCAAGATCCGGCAGTGCTCGTGACACCGGATCAGATGAGTAGCTGGGAGGCTGAGCTCTCGAACTGGGGGCGTTGGGGTCCCGCGGACCAGCGCGGCACCCTAAACCTCATTACACCTGAGAAGACGCGTGCGGCAGCGTCTCTGGTGGAAGAGGGTGTTACGGTTTCTTTGGGGCATTTTGTCAGTGAAGAAGACGCGATTGACAGCCAGACGTTCGCACCGACTGAGCACTGGATGACCTCGGTGGATCCCAATACCGGAAGAGTGCGTACCGCACTAGATGCGATCAGTTTCTCTCTTCATGACGGACAACTGTCCCATCTGGACGCCCTATGCCACTACGCGACCACAAGGGACGGTGAACGAATCATTTTCAATGGTTATCCCCAGAACCTGGATATGGAAGGGTGTAAAGACTTGGCTATTGATCGCATGGGTCCTGGCTTTGTCACCCGAGGGATTCTTGTGGACATGCCCTTGCTGAGAGGTGTGGAGTGGCTTGAGCCAAGCNCACCTATTTACGTATCTGACCTAGAGGAGTGGGAAGATTTTNCAGGGGTCACTATCGGGAGTGGTGATGTTTTATTGGTTCGCACGGGCCGGTGGGCTAAGCGGGAGGCAGATGGTCCGTGGGCCTATGGTCGCGTAGGTGCAGGGCTGCATGCTTCGGTGCTTCCGTGGCTGAAAGAAAGAGGCGTGGCTCTTTTGGTCGGCGATGCTGTGAATGACGTTCAACCCTCAGGTGTTCGTGGGCGGAATCGACCAATACATGACCTTACACAGGTCTTCCTGGGGTTGCCGCTTGTCGACAATGGATACTTGCTCGATGTGGCGAAAGAGGCTGCTGAACGCCGGCGCTGGCAATTCATGGTCTCCTGGCAGATTTCCCGGATACCGGGCGGAACCGCGAGCCCGTTCAACGCGTTGGCCACATTCTAAGATGGACATCGCGATCTCGCTTGATCGCATCAAGTGTCACAATAGCGAGGATCATTTTGGGACTGACCAGTTTTACTACATGAGTATGGTTGGGTGTGAGTTGGGGCCGGAGAGTGTCTTGTTACCAGAACTGATTCCGGTAACCTCACGTCGCCCACTTCTCCATGTGACACGAGAACGTGCACTAGGCATGGGCACAGGGGACGTTGTCTGCTTCCATCCAAAAGATCGGGTACTCTACCCCAACCCCTCAATCCCAACCCACTTGAGTGAGTGTGACCTAGATGCCTTGATCACTGGCCCCATCTATTTCTTCGAAGCTGATAACGGGTCTGATGAGCACTCGCCGGAAGGCCAGCTCGCTAGGGCGATCGTGTTCGGTCACGTGTCTGGTGCGGCAGCTGTGGTGATGGCCTTGATGATCGGTGGGCTGGCAGGGGTGCTAACCGCTTTGTTTCTTTTTCTAGGCTCGATCATCGCCGGTGTGCTCACGTTGAAGCACATCCTCTCGGTTATTGAGGGTGATAACTATCTTGGTGGGCATCAGTTTTCGATACCGATCCAGGGTCCTCCCGATGAGGAAATCATATTTAAGTTGAGCGGCTCCGAGGATGGGATCTTGACTGAAAAGGGTCATGAATTCCAAGCAACGGCAGGAACGGTTCTCTATGAGGTCGTTGTGCACGTCAATCGAAGTGAGGACGAAGGAATCACCTAAACCCAAGACGAGATTTCGGGAATAGCTTATATCCATGGAAAATCCACAATCGCAGCCGCAGGATTCTGAAGAATATCCTGAAGTGGAGTCCCGCTTTAGCGACCTTCAGATGCCCGACCTGACACCAAGGGGATTAATCGGTCACTTCGGTCCGGGAATCATCTTGATGATGACCGGGATCGGTACTAGTCACCTAGTCACTGCACCGGTTGCTGGCGGTCGCTTCGCATATGCGTTGCTCTGGTGTATACCGATGGCATATGTGTTCAAGTATTACGGGTTCGAAATGGCTTTCCGGTTCACCAATGCAACGGGAAAGAGCCTGATCGAAGCATACAGTACGGCGTGGAAGAAATGGCCATTATGGTATGTGCTTGTGACCACGCTTATCCAATGTGCTATAGGGCAAGCGGGCCGGCTCATCGCGGCAGCGGCTGTGCTCTACTACCTGTTCACTGAGGTGGTCGGCTGGGGTTTTACCATGACCCAGTACGGTTTGGTACTCGCCTTGATATCAGTGGCGATCATCCTTCGTGGTAGTTACGCGGCCGTGGAGATCTCGGCGAAGCTGCTTGCTGCGATTCTGGTCGTCTCTGCACTTTTCGTCTACATCCAGGCACCTGCCCCCCTTTCCGAGATGGGTCATTTTTTCCTGGTTGAGATCCCAGATGGTTCCTGGCTCGTGATCGCTGGTTTCCTTGGACTACTGCCTACGGGAATCGACGTTTCTCTTCAAGCTTCTGAGTGGGGTAAGGCGAAGAAGAAAGGGATGAGTAAGATTCGAGATCAGCTCGAAGATATGGGGCTTGCAAACCGTTTCGATCCGTTTGCTCCAGATGTGAATGACCTCGCGGTGTATACTTCGAGACTTCCGTCCAATGCCGTCCAATACTGCCAGAGTTGGTTCAAGATTGGAACGTGGGACTTCCGGGTGGGGCATGTAATCTCGTTTGGACTCGCATGCATCTTCGTGCTCTTGGCAGCAGTATGGATGTATCCAAGCCCGGTCGAGGGCCGTGCTGTTATGGGTGAGATCGCGACGATTTTCACCGACAGCCTGGGACCCGCCATGATGAGCGTGTTCATGGTGGGTGCTTTTGCAGCGACATTCTCGACTGCCTTTAACTATTTCGACGGGTGGCCACGAATCGTCGGGGCCTGTTGTCGCAATCTTTTCCGTGGCACTGCTGAGCTCAGCGGGCTTGACCCCAATGAACTCACTGATGCTCATCGAAAGACGTTCTACTCGGAATACAACATTTACCGAGCGACAATGTTTTATTCCTTGATCACCTCGGTGGCCATCATCGCTGGGTTTGAGCGGCCCGTCTTTCTTGTCCTCGTAGCATCTGCACTAGCAGCTTTCGTTGCGCCGGTGATTTTCTTCTTGAACCTCTACTACTGCCTCATCGTAATCCCCAAAGAGGATAAGGCGTTCTATCCGTCCAATTTCGCGCGCTTGTTCGGGTGGTTCAGTCTGACCGTCTTCACTGTTCTGACCTTGATTTTGATCTACTGGACGCTCTGGCTTCCAATTTTTGGTTCGTGAAGAGTATACGGGTNAGGATTTAAGCGTACTGCCCCACCACCTGTAGCGCGGAAAAGATGAAGCCCTAGATTCTGGGCCGTGATTTCGGCTTGTTCCCCAGCGAAATCCGATCCGATTTGTATGCTTGAACCACATAAGATCTGAGTAATCGAAGTAGGGAGAACTACTATGGGTAAAGCCCTAGACGGTGTTCGAATCCTTGATATGACCCACGTGCAGTCAGGACCAACCTGCACCCAGATTCTAGCTTGGTTCGGAGCTGATGTAATCAAGGTAGAGCGGCCGGGATCAGGTGATATTACACGCAATCAATTACGTGATGTTGCTGATGCAGACAGCCTCTATTTTACGATGCTAAACGCCAATAAGCGGAGCATCACACTGAACCCGAAGACGGACGCAGGGAAGGAGATCTTCACCAGATTGATCGAAGAATGCGATGTCATGGTGGAGAACTTTGGTCCAGGGGCTATCGACAGAATGGGATTTCCATGGGAGAAAATCCAAGAAATCAATCCGCGTTTGATCTATGCCTCAATCAAAGGATTCGGACCTGGACCCTACGACGATTGCAAGGTCTATGAGAACGTAGCACAGTGCACAGGAGGAGCGGCATCCACGACTGGACAGATTGGGGGCGTTCCCACGGTTACGGGTGCTCAAATCGGGGATTCCGGTACGGGTCTGCACCTTGTAGCGGGTGTCTTAGCTGCCCTGTTTCAGCGTGAGGCGAGTGGGAAGGGTCAGCGTGTGACCTGTGCGATGCAGGACTCTGTGCTCAATCTTTGCCGTGTAAAATTACGCGACCAACAGCGGCTGACACATGGCCCGCTCACGGAGTATCCACAATACCCTAACGGTGAGTTTGGTGATGCAGTTCCCCGCGCAGGGAACGCGTCTGGTGGTGGACAACCTGGTTGGATTGTGAAGTGCAAGGGCTGGGAGACTGATCCTGATGCTTACATCTATGTCATTGCTCAGGCCCAGGCCTTTTCTGGGCTAGCTGAAGCCATCGGTCGTGCCGATTGGCTTGATGATCCAGAATGGAACACCCCAGGAGCCCGCCTCCCCAAGCTTGATGAGATGTTCGAGGAGATTGAGAAGTGGACGATGACTAAGGACAAGATGGAAGCCATGGGGATACTGAACCCATTGAATGTCCCATGTGGTCCAATCTTGTCCATGGGGGAGCTAGCCCAGGAGGAATCCCTCCGACAAACCGGGACTGTGGTGGAAGTTGACCACCCGGAGAGGGGAAAATACCTGACGGTTGGAAATCCGATTAAGCTGTCTGACTCACCAGCTGAAGTTGAGCGGTCGCCCCTCTTAGGTGAGCATACGGAAGAGATCCTTACAGACGTCGTTGGCCTTGACCCAGAAGACATAGAAAGGGCGCGTGAACAGGGCGCTATCTAACGGATTCCGCTTCAAAGAAAGTTGAGGAGGACTGTGTGAAACCCACATATAACGTGCTCATTCTGGGTGCTTCTTATGGCTCTTTGTTTAGTACTAAGCTCTTGTTGGCAGGGCATTCGGTCACGCTGGTTTGTACTCCGCCTACGGCTGAGCTGATCAACCGTGAGGGAACCCTAGTACGATTTCCGATCCGGGGGCGTGATACCCTCGTTGAAATTTACTCGGACAAGCTTGCGGGTCAGCTGTCCGCTAGTATCCCTGAGGGAGTTGAGCCGACCGAATTCGACTTAGTTGTGCTAGGAATGCAGGAATCGCAATACAGCTCAGCGGGTGTTCGGGAAATGATGGCAAGGATTGCAGCTGCTCGTTTACCGAGCCTAGCAATTATGAATATGCCTCCATTGCCGTACCTCGCTCGAATCCCAGGACTGGCGACTGATCAACTTGAGGGTTGCTTTGTAGAGCCAAGTGTTTGGGATGGGTTCGAGCCGGGCCTTGTCTCATTAGCAAGTCCAGACCCTCAGGCTTTTCGTCCGCCGGAAGAGCCTAAGAATGTGCTTCAGGTTGGATTGCCCACGAATTTCAAGGCTGCGCATTTTGAAGATGAGGAACACACCCGGATACTGCGGGATCTTCAAGCTGACATAGAAGCAATCCTATATGATCCCGGAGACGGTGCCACAGAGATTCCGGTAAAGCTTAAGGTGCACGACTCTATCTTTGTGCCGTTAGCCAAATGGCCCATGTTGCTTGCAGGAAACTACCGGTGTATCCAACGGGATGGCATGATCTCTATCAGGGAAGCGGTGCATGGGGACATCGAAATGGCTAAAGACGCATACGGTTGGGCAGGAGAACTCTGCACAAATCTCGGAGCTGCGGAGACTGATCTGGTCCCGTTCGAAAAGTACGCGAGAGCTGCGGAAGGACTTGCTAAACCGTCGTCCGCTGCGAGGGCCCTATTCAGTGGAGCAAAACATATCGAACGTGTCGACTGCTTGATTCAAAGGATAGCGAGCCAACAAGGGCTTCAGTCCGATACTGTAGACAAGATTGTAGATCTTGTAGATGAACGTTTGGGTAAGAATCGGGCGGCAACGGCTTGATTGGCATGCCCAGAAGATCACTTCAACCATATTTTGAACGGAGATAGCATGACATCGAATGGACAGTCAATCGGACAGCTTCGCCACGAGCCGAGGGTGTTGCTTGGACCGGGACCGAGCAACGTCCATCCGCGCGTTTTTCAGGCGATGACTAGTCCAATACTTGGATATCTTGATCCTGACTTTCTTGCTGTCATGGACGATAGCATGGAGTTACTGAGGCATCTCTTTCAGACAAAGAATGAGGTTGCGATCACGCTCCCAGGTACTGGGATGTCAGGAATGGAGGCGTCGATCTGTAATGTCGTTGAGCCCGGTGATGAGGTGATCGTCGGGATTCATGGCTTCTTTGGGCAAAGAATGGCCGAGATCGTTGAACGGCATGGGGGTACTGCGATCCGGGTGGAGGTGGACTTCGGTGATGTAGTTCAGGTTTCACAGATCGCGGATGCCTTGGACCAACATCCCGACGCCAAGATGGTTGGGGTGGTACACGGAGAAACATCTTCCGGTGTAGGACAGCCGCTATCAGAGCTAGGAAACCTTGTCCGTGGTCGTGATAAACTCTTCCTAGTTGATACTGTCTGCTCCCTTGGGGGCAGCGACATTCGGGTAGACGAGTTCAACATCGACATCTGCTATAGCGGTGGCCAGAAATGTATCGGGGGCCCTGCGGGCATCTCATGCATCACCCTGAACGATCGAGCAATGTCGCTTATAGAGAGCCGGACCAAGTCTGTCGACACCTGGTACCTCGATCTGGCCCTCATCTGTAAGTACTGGTTTGGTGACAGAGTCTATCACCACACTGCACCGGGCCCGATGGTTTTCGCACTTCGTGAAGCACTCCGAATGATTCAGGAAGAAGGGTTGCAGGAACGTTTTGCTCGCCATCAAAGGTGTGGTGACCTGCTCAAGAAAGAATTGACAGGGATGGGTCTTGAATTGTTCGGGGATCCAGCGCATCGACTACCGATGTTGACCTGCGTTCTTATCCCTGATGGCGTAGACGACGCTGTGGTAAGAAAACGGCTCCTAGACGAGTACCGGATCGAGATCGTAGGTGGGTTTGGTTCGCTCAAAGGGAAGGCATGGCGCATTGGTCTGATGGGGTACAGCTGCCAGGAGCGTCATGTCCATTATCTGATTGCGGCGCTTCGAGAGATTCTCGGTCGCTAGTCTTTATTAACCTGCCATGGCAGGTATCGAACTATCAACAAAGCGTTGATAGTCGCAGAGATGTGATATGGCTTTGAAAAGTGGATCTAAGACTTAGTATCCTGCTTATCCATCTTCAT
>JGI26060J43896_10000990_pt1 | contig 10549 bp, 13 predicted proteins | sample MarorgKNORR_S2LV_6_FD_43896 | JGI IMG/M metagenome (IMG submission 43896) | reverse complement strand
TCCTAGTTCACTATCCCATTGTAAAAATTCATATTTATCTTTATTTCCCAAAATATCAGGAGGAAGTTCATATTTTTTTCCATCAATAATACATTCATTGCCTTCAACTTTATGCCCGTCTTTAAAAAGAACTCTTAGAAAAATTTTATTCCATAAATGTGAGCCTTTTACCCAAACAACTCCTTCGTTTTTACCTGTGGCCTGTAATGGTAACCAAAGAACACACATAGTGCCATCCATATCAAAATAACTTATGTCATGATGAAATGGTGTTGAAGATTTAGATCCAGCTTCTCTTAAAAACCAATTATCCATTACCAAATTTATTTTTTTAGCCGACATCAATTCAGAGGCTATTTTTGCGTATGGTGAATTAAATACAAAATCTTTAAATTCTGGTACTAAATCCCAGGTCCAATAATCTTCCAAATAAGCTGGAATACCTTTTTCCACTGTATGAGATTTAAATCTAGGACTTGGATTTTTTATATCTCTTTCTATTCCTTTTTCGAGCTTTTTTATCCAACTAATATCAAATTTTCCTTTTAAAAATATTGCTCCATCTTTTTTAAAATTATTTATTTCAATATCACTTAAAATTTTATTCATTTGCCTGAAGAATTTGCTACATAAAAAGATACAATATTTATTTCCTCTTTTGTTAAAATGCCTTCTTCTCCATAAGCAGGCATAACTCCAAGTCCATAGGTAACCATCTCTTTAACTAATTCCTCTGTAAGATTTACTGTATCTAAATTTGGTCCAATATTGGCTTCAGCGCCTGCTGCCTTAAGTGTATGACATGCTGCGCAGCCTGCTACCTCATTAAAAATTTCAAGTCCTTTGATCATTTTATCATCTTCCGCTAATGAATTTTGAATATTTATTGTGAAAATGAAAAGTATAATTAATAAAAATTTTTTAACTTTCATTAATTAATTCTAAAACTTTTTGTAATATTATACTACAGTAACGTATACGCTATGATCCTTCCAGCCGTTATGCGCATAGCCTCTTCTGTTTTCCATTCTTAATTCTGGTTGTTTGTCAGGACCATTAGATGCTAAGCTAGCAATATTATAGGTACCAGGAGATAAAGTTGTCTCAAAAGCAAACTGTCTCCAAGCATATTTGCCTAAATCAGGTCCAACAAATTTTGCTCTCTTCCAACTTTTTCCACTATCAACAGATACTTGTACACTTCTGACTTTTCTTGTGCCACCCATTGCAACCCCAACTATCTGGACTTTTCCGGCTTTAACAGTTCCAGTTTCATCTGTAGGTCTTGTGACCCAAGATTTGACTGGCATTTCCCAAGCAGAAGGATATTGAGATCCTTTTTTTCCAATTGGTGAAATTCTATAACTTTTTTTCATGTATTTTACAGAGGACTCTTTTTTAGTAAAAGCTACTTTGCCAAGATGTTTAACATTATTAATTCCAAAATAGCCCGGAGTTACCATTCTCAAAGGTCCCCCATGAGCATTTGGTAAAGGAACACCGTTCATCTCCCACGCCAAAATTGCATCTTTATAAACTTTTTTTGGAACTGATCTCTCAATCATTGCTTTTTTAGGATCTAGTCCAGTAGGTTCATGATCAACTCCTGCAGATGTCATAAAAACTGCATCACCATTTATTCCACCGCATGCTTCAACTACTTTCATTAGCGGTACACCAGTCCAAAGTACGCACGCTGCTGCTCCTGTTTTCCACTGAGATCCTCTNACTTTGTGTTCAAAAAAACCNCTTCCATTTCCTGAGCACTGTAAAATCGTAGCGATTGTTGNATGTCCTAATTTTTTTAATTGAGCTAATGTAAAAGTTTTTGGATTCTTTACTCCTTGGATAGAAACTTTCCAATTGTTTCTATTGCCAATCTGGTAATCCGACATTGTTGGCATATTATTTCTTATATACACGTTTCTGTTTGGAGTTATAAGACTTTCACCTATANNGCTCCTATGAGTTTCAATTCCTTTGTCGGAATGAACTATTAAAGCATCTCTATCTTTCCAGCTTATAAATTCGGGTAAACCTTTTGTTCCTTCAGTATGATTTGCATTTACTATGCTTATAGGAATAACTGAAGCTGTGGCTGCTAAGCCAGCCATTGATGCTGTTCCTGTTAAAAAATTTCTTCTTTTAATACTAAATTTTCTTTTTGTTTTATTCATATTTAACCTCTTTAATTAACGCAAAACTTAATTTATCAGAAAAATTGTTTGGGAAAAACGTAAAAATAAAATTATTTTCTACCCTTGCTTTTACAATTAAAGGTTGTGTTTTTGGAGATTAAAGGATTTATTATTAATTTATAATTTATAAAACAATTATTCTAGTATAAGTTTCTAATATGCAACTCTTACAAGACTCCTTTGGAAGAACATTTCCTTACATAAGAATGTCAATAACGGACGTATGTAATTTTAAATGTGGCTATTGTTTACCAAATGGTTACCAAGTTGATAAAAGCGATAATAGAAAATTTCTTCACCTCGATGAAATTAAACGTCTTGCAAAATGTTTTTCTGAATTAGGAGTTAGTAAAATTAGAGTTACAGGTGGTGAACCAACTGTAAGAAAAGATTTTTTTGAAATCATTAAAGTTTTAAAATTTGAATCTGGAATTAAAAAAGTTGTAATTACAACAAACGGATATCACTTGGATAAAAAAGCAAAGCTGTTAGTGGATAGCGGTTTAAACGGAATAAANATAAGCATAGATAGTCTTGACCGTGAAACTTTTAAAAATGTTACCAGTCATGACAGATTACCAGAAATTTTAGAAGGAATAAAAAATTTNCANGATCTTGGATTTGAAAATATTAAAATTAATGCTGTTCTGCTAAATGGAATTAACTCATCAGAAAAAGATTTTGAAAAATGGTCAAACTTTATTCGAAATAATAAAATTGATTTTAGATATATAGAATTAATGCAAACAGGTGATAATTTANAATATTTTGAAAAATATCATGTTTCATCAAAGATATTTAAGAATTATTTAAATGAAAATAAATGGATATACCAAACTTTAGGAANNGANGCTGGNCCNTCTCTAAATTATATAAACCCTGAATATAAAGGTAAGTTGGGAATAATTGCTCCTTATTCAAAAGATTTTTGTAAGACTTGTAATCGATTAAGAATTACATCTAGAGGAGATTTAAGACTTTGTTTATTTGGAAATACCGGAATAAGTGTAAGACATTTATTACAAAAAGACGATCAGCTTAGCGAATTAAAAGACCTTATATTAAAACAAATGCAGTTTAAAAAAGTGTCTCATTATTTAGAGCTTGGAGATACAGGTTCAACTAAAAATTTATCTAAAACTGGAGGATAATTGACTAAATTAAAAATAGTTAACCAAGATGAATTAAAAGATTGGGCTAAAGAAATTTTTAAAAAAAATTCTTTTAATATGNTTGATGTTTCTTCAAAAAANGAAACATTTAGAAGAGCTCTTGCATCAGGCAAAATTTATGTTGGTAAAGAAGTTTTTAATATGATTAAAAATAAAGAAATGCCTAAAGGAGATCCAATTACTTTAGCTGAAGTATCAGCTGTATTAGGAGTAAAAAAAACCAGTGAACTAATTCCTTTATGTCACCCTCTGCCAATAGATCACACTGCAACTAAAATTATTATGCACGAAGAAGATTCTTCATTAGAAGTATTTTGTGTTGTTTCAGCGGTTGCAAAAACAGGTGTTGAGATGGAAGCAATTATGGGAGTTAATGCAGCACTAATTACTATTTATGACTTAAGTAAAATTGTAAATCCACATCTAAAAATTTATAATGTTAAATTATTAATTAAAGAAGGCGGAAAGAGTGGGGTCTGGACAAATCCAGATGGACTTCCTAAATTTTTAGAAAATATTTTTTAATTATGAAAGTTAAACTTGAGCTTTTTGGTGCAAGTAGAGATTTAAGCGATAAAGACTTTTTAGAATTTAATGTTGAAAAAAAAATTTCAATTAAAGATTTAAAGAAAAAAATAATTAATTATGTAGATGAAAATTTTAAAGGAAATGAAAATTATAAAAAAATAATTGAAACTTCGGCTTTCTGTTCAGAAGATAATAATATTATTTCTGAAAATTACAAAATTACAAAAGATCAAAAAATTGGAATTATTCCCCCTATTGGAGGCGGTTAATGCTTCATGCAAAAATAATAGATCTTAAAAAAGAAAAAATAGAAGTTAATAAAGCTGAAGAATTTATATCTTCATCTAAATTTGGAGCTTCATTAATTTTTAAAGGTACTGTTAGGGAAACTAATGAAAATAAAAAAGTAACAGGAATTACTTATGATAGTCACGATGTGATGGTGATTAAAAATTTTGAAGAAATTTATAATGAAGTTGATCAAAAATTAAAAATTAAAAATAAAGCAGTTTATATTGAACATGTAAAAGGGTATTTAGGATTAGGAGAAATAAGTATTATTATTGCAGTTGCTTGCCCCCATAGAGCAGAAACATACATTCTTTCTAGATACATAATTGAAGAAATTAAGAAAAGATCTCCAATTTGGAAAAAAGAACATTATGAAAATGAAGAAAGCGAATGGTTAAAAGGAAATCCTATCCAGGCTAATTAAAATCTTTTCTCAAATCTAAATCTTTAAAAACTCTTTTACTAAAAACTTTTATAAAATTAGTATTATTTTTTAATCTTTTGACCATAAACTTAGCCCCAACATCACCTCTCATTCTTTTAAATTTAGTTAAAACTGAGCTATCAAAACCTATTGGATTTCCAATTTTATTCTTAAATTTTAATGCATGAACTAAATGTCTTTTTTTAGATATTGAATTATATATTTTATTGATATCTGAAGTCCTAATAAATGGCATATCAGATTGAACAATTATAAACCCTTTATCTTTTTTTGATATTTTTTTTAACCCAGTATTAATTGAAGATGACATTCCTAATCTAAATTTTTTGTTTAATACAAAAATAATTTTTTTATTCTTCTTAATTACTTTTCTTACTTCTTTATCTTGATAACCAAGAACAATAACAATTTTATCTACTTTACTCTTAAGTAATGCTTGTAGTGAATGATTAATTAAAGCTTTATTTTTAAACTTTTTAATTAATTTATTTTCACTTTTAATCCTTATAGATTTTCCTGCAGCTAATAGAATAGCTTTAATCATTTTTTAATCTCCAATTAAATGGTGTGATAATATTCTTGTTTGTTTTTCAATTCTATGTTCAAACAAATAAAGACCTTGCCAAGTTCCAAGGATTAGCTTTTTGTTTTTTAAACTTAAAGTTAATTGATTATTAGTAAGTGCAGATTTTATATGNGCNGGCATATCATCTTTGCCTTCAGTAGTATGTTTGTATAAATTTGTGTCCATAGGTACTAATTTNTGAAAAAAATTTTTAAGNTCATATAATACATCTGGGTCTGCATTCTCTTGAATAACTAAAGAAGCNCTAGTATGGAGTATATTAACATTTAAAATACCATTTTGAATTTTTTGTTTATCAATCCAATCTAAAGTACTTTCAGTAAAATTATAAAAATCTTGTCCATTGGTTTTAATTCTTATTTCTCCAAATACTTGTTTCATTTTATTTTTTGTAAGTTTCAGATACTAGTTGAGCAATAATAGACAAAGCTATTTCTGGGGCAGATCTTCCACCTAGCTTAATACCTATTGGACCATGTATTAAATTAATTTGTTCCTTGCTAAAGCCTGCTTCTTTTAATCTTTGACATCTGTTTTCATGAGTTTTCTTACTGCCTAACGCTCCAATGTAATAAAATTTTTTATTAAGCGCATGTTGCAATGCTGGATCATCTATTTTGGGATCATGAGTTAATGCAATTAGAGCAGAATTTTCATTTGTTTCTATTTCTTTAAAAGCTTCATCTGGCCATTTATTAATGATTTTNATATCTGGNAATCTTTGTTCGGATGCAAAATAACCACGAGGATCAATAATAAAAATTTCAAAGTTCAAACTTTTTGCAAAATCTACAAGATATTGAGCTATATGAACCGCACCCACAATGATAACTTTTATAGACCTAATATATGTTTCAACAAATATTTCTGTGTTTTTTATTACTCCGTTTTTTTTTGATTTAAAAAAATTTTCGATCTGTTCTTTATGATTTTCAAATTCCTCACTTAATGATTTTCCAGGTTCGTATATTTCACTTAAACTATTTTCAAGATTAGTAACAATGGCAAATTCTGTTTTTGTAGCTTTTTTTTTAATTATTTCTTTAAGCTGAGACTGTTTCATTTAAACTATAAAGAAATGATAAATTAACAGTCCAATAATTAAACCTTTGATAAAGCTTATCCAAAGTAAACCATAATCGGATACGTTTAAAAACTTTTTCCACCAATTTATATATTTTTTATGTATTTCAATCATATATTTTAATTTATCTGTTCTAAGTAAACCGCTATTTCTCCACCGCAAGCTAATCCCACTTCCCAAGCACTTTCATTGGAAACTTTAAATTCAATTTTTTTACATGGTTTATTATCTTTAATTAAACCCATACATTCCCTAACTACCGCAGACTCAACGCATCCGCCAGAAACAGAGCCCGAAAAATCTCCTTTTTCATTAACAATCATTCTGCTTCCAACTTGTCTNGGTGATGANCCCCAAGTNTGAATTACAGTTGCAAGTACAACTTTTTGATTAGTGTTTATCCAATCGTTTGCTTCTTCTAGGATTTTTTCATCAAATGAATTTTTCATTTGATAAAATATAAATGTTTACTAACAAGCCTCAACAGCTTTTTTGGCAAATACTTTAATTAAATTTGCCCTATATTCAGCTGATGCATGAATGTCAGAGTTAAACCCGGAAGGATTAATTTGAACCTTCTCAACTGCTGAACTTGAAAAATTAGAATTCAATGCGCCTTCTATTTTTTTACACCTAAAAACAACAGACTCAACTCCTGTAACAGCTACATTTGATTCTTTTTTAAATTTAGCAACATATATTCCAACTATCGCGTATCTAGATGCAGGATTAGGGCATTTTTGATAACTAGATTTTTGTGGTATTTGAAATTCTATTGTTTCAATTAATTCACCTTTTTTTAAAGATGTTTCAAACAAACCTTTAAAAAACTTAGATGCTTCAATCTTTCTATTGTTTGTATGAATAATTGCATTCAGTGCTAGACANGCNGCTGGATAATCTGCTGAAGGATCGTTGTTTGCAATAGATCCTCCAATAGTTCCTCTATTTCTTACTTGAGGATCACCTATTCCCTCTGCCAATGCAGAAAGTGAAGGTATAGCTTTTTTAACATCCTTAGAGTTTGCTACCTCAACATGTTTTGTTGTAGCACCAATAGTAACAGATTTTCCGCTAACCTTTATTCCAGATAGTTTTTTTATTCCCTTTATATCAATTATATCTTTATAGCTTGCCAATCCTAACTTCATAGAAGGTATGGTTGTCATGCCTCCGGCTAAAAAAGCTGAACTTGATGAAGAAAGTTTTGATGCTTCTTTACTATCTTTTGCTGAATGATAATTAAATGTTTTCATATTTCTCCTTATGCTGCTTTAGCGTTAGATTTTTTCATTGATTTACAAACTTTCCAAACTTTTTCTGCAGTTGCTGGCATTGTAATTTCTTGTCCANCTAATGCATCAATAACAGCATTCATTACTGTTGGTGGTGCAGCGATTGCTCCTGCCTCNCCACATCCTTTAACTCCTAAAGGATTTGATGTTGCGTGTGTACAAGTATAACCAATGTTAAACTCAGGAAAGTTATCTGCTCTAGGCATAGTATAATCCATGTATGAACCTGTTATCAGTTGACCTGTTTCATCATATTGTGTATTTTCATATAGAGCTTGTCCTATTCCTTGAGCTATACCCCCGTGAACTTGTCCCTCAACTATCATTGGGTTAACAATTCTTCCAAAGTCATCACAAGCAGTATATTTATCAAGCTTAACTTCTCCTGTTTCTGGATCTATTTCGACTTCTGCTATGTGTGTTCCTGCTGGAAATGAAAAGTTTGCAGGATCAAAAAAAGCTGTCTCTTTTAATCCCGGTTCCTCACCTTCAGGTAAAGGAGATTTAAAATCACTATCTCTTGAACCTGGTAAATATAAAGCGAAAGCAACTTCTCCAATTGTTTTCTTTTTATTTGATTTTGCAACTACAAACTCTCCATCTTTAAAATCAACTTCATCAGGACTTGCCTCTANCATTTTAGCTGCAACTCTTTTACCTTTTTCTACAATTTTTTTACATGCATTAACAATTGCAATTCCNCCTACAGTTAAAGATCTTGATCCATAAGTTCCCATACCAAAAGNACCTTTATCTGTATCACCATGAACTATATCNATATTATCCATTGGAACTCCAAGTTCATCTGCTGCTATTTGAGCAAATGTGGTTTGGTGACTTTGTCCATGTGAGTGAGATCCGGTATATACTGTAACTTGTCCTGTTGGATTAAACCTAACTTCTGCAGACTCCCACAATCCAACACCGCATCCTAGCGACATAACTGCTGCAGATGGTGCAATTCCACATGCTTCAAAGTAAGATGAAACACCTATTCCTCTAAATTTTCCTCTAGATTCAGATTCCTTTCTACGCGCTTGGAAACCATCATAGTCTGCCATTTGTTTAGCTTTATCTAAACCAGCAACGTAATCCCCTGAATCAACCGTGTGAACTAAAGTTTGTTTAAAAGGAAAACTCGTTGGAAAATTTTTCTTTCTTAACTCTGTTCTATCAATTCCTAACTCCATTGCTGCTTTTTCAACTAATCTTTCAATTGTATAAGTTGCTTCAGGTCTTCCTGCACCTCTATATGCGTCTACTGGTGCAGTGTTTGTATATACTGCTTTAACATTTGAGTAAGCTGCAGGAATTTCATAAACTCCTGTCGCACATGGACCAAATAAATATGTTGGTGTAACCGTTCCAAATACTCTTGCATAGGCTCCAAGATTAGCAATAGTTTCATTTTTAAAACCTAAAAATTTTCCATCTTTGGTTACTGCTAGCTCGGCGTGAGTAACATGGTCTCTACCATGAGTGTCTGTTAAGAAAGACTCAGATCTTTCAGCAACCCATTTGATAGCTCTATTAATTTTTTTTGCTGCCCAACTGCATACAATATCTTCNTTATAAACATTAATTTTAGATCCAAAACCACCCCCAACATCTGGCGCAACAACTCTTAATTTATGTTCGGGAGCAACATTACCAAATGCTGACATAATTAATCTTGATAAATGTGGATTTTGACTTGTTGTATAAAGAGTAATTTCATCTGTTCCAGGATTATAATCTGAAACGCACGCTCTTGGNTCCATAGCATTTGGAACAAGTCTATTATTTATGACATCAATAGATATTACCTTATCTGCTTTATCAAAAGCTTCTTTGACTTTTTGTCTATCTCCAAGAAGCCAATCGTAGCATAAATTTTTATCTATACCATCGTGAATGGTATCGCCTTTCATTGCATCAGCAGTACTTGTTACTGCTTTTAAAACTTTATAATCAACTTTTACTATTTCGGCTGCAGCTTTTGCTTCATCTAAACTTTCTGCAATTACTACTGCTATAGGGTCTCCAACAAAATTTACGCTGTCTTTTGCTAAAGGTGGATTAGCAGGACACTTCATTTCAGTTCCATCTTCGCTTCTAATTGCCCAGCCAGCTATTAATCCTCCAATTTTATCTGTTGCGATTTCATTTCCTGTTAAAATACTAACAACTCCTGATGCTTTTNATGCTTTNGAANTATCTAATTTTTTAATTTTTGCTCTTGCATGAGGAGATCTTACAAAAATAGCATATGTTTGGTTANCTAGATTTATATCGGCAGTGTANCTNCCTTTGCCTGTTAAAAANCTTTTGTCTTCTTTTCTCTCAACTCTTGAACCTACTAAACTTGCCATTTTTTTTCTCCTTTCTTATAATTTGTTACATTTTAGTTGCAGCTTCTTTCACTGCAGCCACAATATTTTGATATCCTGTACATCTACAAATGTTTCCTTCTAACCAATCTCTAATTTCTTGGTCAGATGGTTTTTTATTATTTTGTAATAAATCAATAGCGCTCATAACCATTCCTGGTGTACAAAAACCACATTGTAATCCGTGTAATTTTTTAAATGCTTCTTGCATAGGATGCATTTTTCCATTGCTTTCCAAACCTTCAATTGTAGTTACTTTTGCTCCATCAATGTCTGCNGCTAAAGTTGTACAACTCTTTAGAGATTTGCCATTTACATGAACTACACAAGCTCCGCATTGACTAGTATCACAGCCAACATGGGTGCCGGTTAAATTTAGATGGTCTCTTAAAAAGTCTGATAATAATGTTTGATCTGGAACATTTTTGGTAACTTTTCTACCATTTACCTCAAGTTTTATTTCAGCCATAAGGTTCCGCCTTCCTTATTTATTTAAATTATTTTATGATTTTATTGATAGCGTAACAAGCAAAAATAATTCTACTTACACTAGAAGTTGTTATAAAAAATGTAAATAATTA
>JGI26060J43896_10000988_pt1 | contig 10558 bp, 9 predicted proteins | sample MarorgKNORR_S2LV_6_FD_43896 | JGI IMG/M metagenome (IMG submission 43896) | reverse complement strand
CACTAATTTCCCTTATTGGTCGATTATTTAATCAAATATATTGATAGATTAGACAAAAACCATTAGTATCATCTTCCAACAGATGCGGGGTGGAGCAGTCTGGCAGCTCGTCGGGCTCATAACCCGAAGGTCGCAGGTTCAAATCCTGCCCCCGCTACCAAATTTTTGGTTAGGCCCCATCTGGGGTTTTTTTATTTTTAGGTGTTATGAATTATTTAGATAAGAGTTTAGAACAAGAATTATTCAACAGTGTTGAATCACTAGGGTATGAGTTGATGGATCTTGAATTTAGTCCAATGAAGAATGGACTTAAGATTACTGTTTTCATTGATCATGATGATGGAATAGATATTGATGATTGTGTTAATACAACCAAAGAAATTTCACCTATTTTTGAGGAAGACGACTCTGAGAAGAGTTATATAATAGAAGTCTCGTCTCCTGGTCTTGATAGAAAGCTTATCAATAAAGAACATTTTGATAAATTTATAGGAAAAACTATTAAAATTAAGTTAAAAACAAAATTACAAGATCGAAAGAATTTTAAAGGTAAGTTATTAAATAGAATTAAAAATATCATAACGATACAAGATCATGATAATAAAGAAATAGAAATTGATCTTAAACTAATTGATATATGTAGAATTGTTCCAGTATTTAAATAAAAGGTAAAAAAATATGGGTTTAGAAATAATTAGTGTGGTTGACGCGGTCTCAGAGACTAAAGATATGGATAGAGAAATTATATTTGAAGCTATAGAAAATGCTCTTGAATCTGCTACTAAGAAAAAATACGATTATAACCTTGATGTTAAGGTGAAAATTGACAGGTTAACTGGGGATTATGAGACCTACAGGAGGTGGATGGTTTTTGCAGATGAATCAAGAGACTTAGAGGATCCAGATATTGAATTGAGAATGATCGATGCTATTGATATCAACAAAGACGCACAACCGGGAGAATATGTTGAAGAGGCAATTGAATCTGTAGATTTTGATAGAATTGGTGCACAAATTGCTAAACAAGTTATAGTTCAAAAAGTTAGAGAAGCTGAAAAACAAAAAACAATAGAACAGTATAAAGATAAAGTAGGAGAAGTGATTAGTGGAGTAGTCAAACGAATGGATAGAAATGGCTTCTATGTTGACATAGGTAACAATGCTGAAGCCTTTCTACCAAGAAAAGAAATGATACCTAAAGAGGCCTTGAGGCCACAAGACAGGATTAAATCCATTCTTAAAGCTATCAATGATGATTTAAAAGGGCCGCCATTATTATTATCTAGGGTCATGCCAGAATTCTTAATAGAATTATTTAAAGTTGAAGTGCCTGAAATTACACAAAACCTTATAACGATAGAAGGTGCCTCGAGAGACCCTGGACTTCGAGCAAAAATAGCTGTCCATTCAGAAGACAAGAAAATAGATGCTGTTGGTGCGTGTGTTGGAATGAGAGGATCTAGAGTTCAATCAGTATCAAATGAACTTAATGGAGAACGAATAGATATCATTCTATGGTCCAATAATAATGCTCAATTTGTGGTTAATGCAATGTCGCCAGCTAATGTTGTATCTATCATAGTGGATGAAGAAAAGAATAGTATGGATATTGCCGTGGAAGAAGCAAAACTATCTCAGGCTATAGGTAGAGGCGGGCAAAATATAAGACTAGCGAGCGAACTAACTGGGTGGAAGCTTAATGTCCTAAGTGAAACTGAAGCATTAGAAAAGGATGATGAGGAAATAAAAGATAACGCTCAAATATTCGTAGAAAAATTATCTGTAGGAGAAGATGTTGCCACTTTATTAGCCCAAGAAGGATTTTCTACTATTGATCAAGTTGCATATGTGCCTATCAATGAATTAGAAAAAATTGATGGTTTTGATGAAACTCTAGTGAATGAATTAAGAGAAAGGGCTCAGGACCAACTTCTTGTTGAAGCAATTTCAACTGAAGAAAATCTTGAAAAAAATGGTCCATCAGAAAATTTAATACAATTAGAATCTGTAACTGAATCTATCGCTTATGCTTTAGCTAGAAATGGAATTAATGATAAAGATACTCTTGCTGAACAATCCATAGATGACTTAATAGACATTGATGAAATTGATGAAACACTTGCAGGAGAAATTATTTTAGAAGCTAGAAAAGAATGGTTTGAAAAAGGTGAGATAACAACTAACCAGCAAGAAGATTAAAATAAGGAATCAAATATAATGTCAACAACAACTGTATCAAAATTATCACTAGCACTTAAAATATCAAGCGATAAGCTGATTAGCCAATTAAAAGATGCAGGAATTGAAGTGGACAATGAAAATTCAGTTATTTCGAATGATCAAAAACTCCTTCTTTTAAATCATTTGAGAGGAAGTCATGGTACCTCTAAGATGACATCTTCTCCAAAAAAACTAACGGTAAATAGGAGATCACAGAGTGAGCTTAAACTTTCNGGCGGATTTGGAACGACAAGAACTGTTAATGTGGAAGTCAGAAAAAANAGAACTTATCTCAATAAAGACTCATTATTGGAAGAAGCAAAAAAAGAAGCATTAGAGGAAGAAGCAAAATCAAAAGAATTAGAACAAGAAAGAATTGAGCAAGAAAAACTCAATGATATAGAAAAAGAAAAAAAACAAATAAATGAACAAGTAAATGAAGTTGCGGATAAACTTTTAGAAGAAAACAATCAAGAGCAGGTTATTCAAGAACCACAAAAAGATAAATCTACTACTAGTAAAAATAAGAAAAGGAAAAAAACAAAACAATTTGATAATGATTCTTTTGCAATGAAAGAACTTCATGTTTCAGGCAAAGTTAAAAAAAGAAAAAAACGTCAGGTAAGACGTACACTTAACGTTACCTCATTAGATCAGGGGCAAGGTTTTGAGAAACCAAGCACACCAGTAATCAAAGAAGTTGAAATTCCTAAATTCATATCACCACAGGAGATAGCTCAAAAACTCTCTATAAAAGTAGGTGAAGTAATCACAATAATGATGAAACAAGGAATTATGTCTAGTGGAAATGATCCTTTAGACCAAGATACTGCAATACTACTAGTTGAAGAAATGGGTCATAAAGCAATTATTATGGATGAAAGATCCGCAGAAGACTCATTATTTGAATCACAGGTAAATACTAACGAATCATTTGAAAGACCACCTGTCGTTACAATTATGGGTCATGTTGATCATGGTAAAACTTCTCTTCTTGATTATATTAGAAAAACAAAAGTAACAGAATCAGAAGCAGGCGGGATAACTCAACATATTGGTGCATACTCTATAGAATATAATGATAAGACTATAACTTTTCTAGACACACCTGGTCATGCAGCATTTACACAAATGAGAGCAAGAGGGGCGAATGTTACTGACATAGTAATTCTTGTTGTTGCAGCCGATGATGGAGTAAAGCCTCAAACTATTGAAGCAATAGAGCATGCAAAATTAGCAAAAGTTCCATTAATTGTAGCAATAAATAAAATAGATAAACCAGGGATTGATTTAGAAAAAGTTAAATCAGAGCTCATTTCAAATGAAGTAATTCCAGAAGAACTAGGGGGTGATTATTTATTTGTGAATGTTTCTGCTATAAGTGGTGAAGGGGTTGATACTTTATTAGAAACAATTCTTTTGCAAACAGAAATACTAGATTTAAAGGCGCCAAACGAAGGTAGATCTATTGGAACAGTCATTGAATCGGGTGTTGAAAGTGGCAAAGGTGCTGTAGCAACAATTTTAATTCGAGAAGGGAAATTAAAAAAAGGTGATTTAATTATAGTTGGTGAAGAATCTGGTAAGGCTAGAATTCTTATTAATGAAGAAAATAAAGATTTAGAATTTGTTCTACCATCCATGCCGGTCAAAGTTTATGGACTCTCAGCAGCTCCTAACTCTGGTGATGAAATGAGAGTAATAGATACTGAAAGACAAGCAAAAGATATTGCTATTCAAAGAAAACAAAATAACAGAACAAATACTTTAAATGAACAACAAGTCCTTAAAATGAAAAATTTTATGGAGAATCCAGATAGTGGTGAATTAAAATCTATACCTATCATGATTAAGGCAGATGTTCATGGAAGCTCAGAAGCTATTAAAGACTCTCTGATGAAATTATCCACAGAAGAGATTCATATTGATATTGTTTCTTCTGGAGTTGGTGGGATTAATGAATCTGATATAAACCTTGCNGAAGCATCAAATGCATTCATTATAGGCTTCAATGTAAGGGCAGATAATACGGCAAAGAAGTCCATTAAGAATTCATCAGTTGATATTAAGTATTACAGCATAATCTATGAAACTATAGATGATATTTCAAATATGATTAAAGGCTTAGCTGCTCCTGTAATAAAGGAAGAAATTTGCGGTATAGCAGAAGTAAGAGATATTTTTGACTCACCAAAGATAGGCAAAATAGCTGGATGCTTAGTGCTTGAAGGCAGTGTCATTAAATCTAATCCTATTAGAGTTCTAAGAGATAATACTGTTATATTCGAAGGCGAATTAGAATCACTAAGAAGATTCAAAGATGATGTAAAAGATGTAAAGTCTGGTACAGAATGTGGAATCGGTGTAAAAAATTATAATGATATTAAAGCGGGCGACCAAATTGAATGCTTTAGAAATATCGAAGTTAAAGTATAAATGCCTAATGACTTTTCAATTAATAAGCGGATTGAGGTAAAGATACATCGTATTATTAGTGAAGCAATAAGTCTTAAAATAAAAGATAATAGACTTAAGAAAATTATCATCACTGAAGTTAATCTTAGTAGAGATCTAGGTTATGCAAAAATTTACTACACTTCTCTTGATCAAAACTATCAGAAAAAAGACAACAAAGATCTTTTAAACAAAGCATCTGGGTTTTTAAGAAAAGAAATTAGTAATAAACTATCAATAAAAAAAGTCCCACAACTTACCTTTATATTCGATACAAAAGAAGAAGAAGCTAATCATATAAATAAGTTAATAGATTCTGCAATTAAGAATGACAAGAAATAATATAAATGGGATATTTTTGTTTGATAAGCATTCAAAAATCACCTCCAATAGTGCATTACAAAAAGTAAAGAATATTTTCGGTGCTAATAAAGCAGGGCATTCAGGTACTCTCGATCCATTGGCTACAGGACTTCTTCCTATATGTTTTGGCGAAGCAACAAAAGTTTCCTCTTATTTATTACATTCGTCTAAAACTTATGTTGTGACAGCAAAACTAGGAGAGATAACAGATACAGGTGATTCCGAGGGAAGAACTATTGATACTAAAAGGATATCTAAATTGAGTCAGTCTGATTTTAAAAAACATCTTGACTCATTAATAGGTGAATCATTACAAAAACCTCCTATGTTTTCTGCTGTAAAGGTTAATGGTAAGCGACTCTATAAGTATGCACAAAAAGGAGAAATCATTGAAAGAGATTCCAGAAAAATAAATATCTATGAAATAACATTAATTAACCTAACAGAAAAAAAGTTTGAGATTNAAGTGAAATGCAGCAAAGGAACTTATATCAGGGTCTTAATTGAAGACATTGCAAAAAATACGGGTAATTATGCACANGTAACACGATTAAGGAGAACTAATATAGAACTTCTTGAAAATTATCAAATGCATACCTTTATTCAAATATCTGATATGTCTAAAAATGAACTTCAGAATTGTATTCTTCCTTTGGATATAGTGTTTAAGAATATGCCTAAAATTAAAATTAATAGAGACGAATCAACTAAATTTAATAACGGTCAAAACATTAAAATTGACAATGAGGAGCGTAATATTGATGAAACAATAATAGTATATAATGAATCAAATCAGCTACAAGGGATTGGCATAGCATTAAGTGAAAATACTATTAAGCCAAATAAAGTATTTAATTTAGATTAAATATTGATTATGTTGTTGTTGAATTGAATAAACTATGTAGAATAGCGTCAGAATTAAATAATTAATAAATGAAATGCCTTTAGCAACTGATAAAAAGAAAGAGATTATTGAAAAACATAAAACATCCAGTGATGATACTGGCTCTGCTAATGTACAAATAGCTTTACTGTCTGAACAAATTGATACTCTTATGGGTCACTTTGAAAATCATAAAAAAGACCATCACTCAAGAAGAGGTCTTCTTATGATGGTTAACAAAAGAAGAAAACTTCTTGATTACATGAAAAATAAAAATCTTACAGCTTATAAAAAACTTATATCAGATCTAGGCTTGAGAAAATAATAATAGAACGAACTATATTCTGTAGTTCCAAGATTTGTAAGGAAAATAATTGTGAGTGAAATATCAAAAAAGATCTTATTAGGAGATCAAGAAATACTAATTGAAACTGGAAAAATAGCTAGACAAGCAAATGGGTCAGTAATGATCACTTGCGATGGTACAACAATTTTAGCAACAGTAGCAGCAAGAAAAGAAGCAAAGCCTAATCAAAGCTTCTTTCCATTGTCAGTAAACTACCAAGAAAAAACATATGCTGCTGGCAAAATACCCGGAGGCTTCTTTAAAAGAGAAGGACGTCCTTCAGAAAAAGAAACACTTATCTCTAGGTTAATAGATAGGCCTTTAAGGCCATCGTTTCCTAAAGGCTTCATGAATGAAGTACAAGTTATCTTAACGGTAATGAGCCTAAATCCAGAAGTCCAGACTGATGTAATTGCTATGATTGGAGCGTCTGCTGCTTTATCAATATCGGATCTTCCCTTTAGTGGACCAATTGGTGGTGCCAGAGTTGGTTACATCAATGATAACTATGTTCTTAACCCAAGCCTATCCGCTATGGAAGATTCTAAATTAAACTTAATGGTCGCTGGCTCAAAAGAAGCCATATTGATGGTGGAATCTGAGGCAAATGAATTATCAGAAGAAATTATGCTTGGTGCAGTAATGTATGGACATGAGCAAATGCAATCGGTTATTGATGTTATTCAGGAATTAAAAGACGAGGTAGGAAAAGACCAATGGCCTGTTGAAGAGATTGAAAAAGATGCTTCACTTGTGAAATTAGTGAATGATCTTGCATTTGATAAAATAACATCGGCATATCAAGTTGCTGATAAAGTTGAACGACAAAAACAATTGGATGACATAAGAAACCATATTGATAACGAGACTAATGATGAAGATTCAGAATATGATGCATCTGATATTAAAGATGAAATTAAAGCTATAGAAAAATCAATTGTCCGCAATAGAATCTTAAATGGCGATCCAAGAATCGATGGTAGAGACACAACGACAGTTAGAAATATTGATGTAGAAGTTGATATCCTAGAAAGAACACATGGTTCTGCTTTGTTTACCAGAGGTGAAACACAAGCCATTGTAGTTGCTACATTAGGAACAGAAAGATATTCTCAAATTATCGATGCACTAGAAGGTGAATACAAAGATAAATTCATGCTTCACTATAATTTTCCACCATATTCTGTTGGTGAAACAGGTTTTATTGGATCTCCAAAAAGAAGAGAAATTGGTCATGGTAAATTAGCAAGAAGGGCACTTGAAGCAGTGTTGCCAGACATGGCNACTTTTCCCTATACTATTCGCCTAGTCTCTGAAATAACAGAATCTAATGGGTCTAGCTCAATGGCAACTGTATGTGGCTCTAGCTTGGCCTTAATGCATGCTGGGGTACCAATCAAAGCTCCTGTAGCTGGTATTGCTATGGGATTAGTAAAAGACGGTGATAAGTATCAAGTCTTAACAGATATTCTTGGTGATGAAGATCATTTAGGAGATATGGACTTCAAAGTTGCTGGTACAACTGAAGGAATAACTGCTTTACAAATGGATATAAAAATTGATGGAATAACAAAATCAATAATGGATGATGCTCTTGTGCATGCTAAAACAGCAAGACTTCATATTTTGGATAAAATGAATGCAGTTATTAATAAGCCTTCTGATGAATATTCGAATTACGCTCCTTCAATAATTACCATTACTGTTGCAAAAGATAAAATTAGAGATGTGATCGGAAAAGGTGGGGCGACTATAAAATCACTAACTGAAATAACTGGTGCTCAAATTGATATAAATGATGATGGGATTGTAACCATTGCCTCAGTTGATAAATCATCTGGTCTATTAGCAAAAGAAAAAATAGAACTGTTAACGAAGGATGTAGAATTGAATACTATCTATGAAGGTAGAGTTGCAAAAATTATGGATTTTGGAGCCTTTGTAACAATATTACCTGGTAAAGATGGTTTGGTACATATATCAGAAATATCAAAAGAACGAGTTGAATCTGTTGATAAAGTTCTTACTGAAGGACAGATAGTAAAAGTAAAAGTTATTGAAATTGATAGGCAAAAAAGAATCAGACTATCAATGAAAGCAATAGAAAATGAAAAAGAAGAAAAAACTGTTGATGAGGGTTAAAATTTACCTTATATCACTGTATTGCTTATCAGATATTTCTCTTCTTTCTTGAGCTTCTAAAGTTAAGCTAGCTACTGGTCTCGCTTCAAGTCTCTTGAGGCCAATTTCCTCACCAGTCTCATCGCAATATCCATAGTTACCTGATTTAATTTTATTTAATGAAGTTTGAATTTTTCGCAATAGTTTACGTTCACGATCTCGTGTTCTAAGTTCCAAACCAAATTCAGACTCTTGGGATGCTCTATCATTAGGGTCTGCAAGATTATTACTTTCTTTTTGCATATGGTCTACTGTTTTACCAGCTTCATTCTCAAGTTGTTCTTTCCATGCGTTTAAAATCTTAGTGAAATGATTCAATTGCCTCTTAGACATATATTTTTCTTTTGCTTTAAGTTTATAACCATCTATACCAAACTGCTGGATAAGGGTACCATTAACATTCTTTATTTTTTTTGTTTTCATTATTCTAGTATTAATTTAAATAACAGAAGGATTATACTGAGAAAATAACTTTTGTGAAGTAATTATGAACCAGACTTAATTAAGTTTAATTTATCAGTCCATGCATCGTTTATATTTCTACATTGAACTTCAGTGTAAATACCACCACGTACATTGAATTTAATTTTAATTTCTAAGTAATTTGGAGCAATAGTTTCTACTAAATCATTGCATATTTTATTTGTAATTGCCTCATGAAATGCCCCTATATTTCTATAACTAGTCATATAGATCTTTAATGATTTTAATTCTATACATAAATCTTTAGGTATATATTTAATACATACAATAGCAAAATCTGGTTGGCCAGTTTTAGGGCATAAACATGTAAACTCAGGCACTTTAATTTTGATTAAATAATCCTTATTAATATTTGGATTATCGAATGATTCAAGAAGTTTTAATTGCTCAGACATTACTCATTAGAATATTTATTGATTATATTAAATATTTTAATGTATATATCTTTGAATTACTCTAAAATAAAACCTTATCTACAAGTTTTTTTATGCGATTAAGTAAAATAAAACTCTCAGGCTTTAAAACTTTCGTTGAACCAACGACGCTTCTGCTACCCTCAAACCTGGTCGGAATTGTAGGTCCAAATGGATGTGGTAAATCAAATGTAATAGATGCTGTTAGATGGGTATTAGGCGAATCATCAGCTAAGTATCTAAGGGGAGAATCTATGTCTGATGTCATATTCAATGGTTCATCATCTAGAAAGCCAGTAAGCACTGCTTCAATAGAGCTCTTTTTTGATAACTCTGATAAAAAACTAGGTGGTGAGTATGCAAATTATAGTGAAATATCAACCAGAAGAGTCATAACTAGGGATGGCCAATCACAGTACTTCCTTAACGGAACTAAATGCAGAAGAAAAGATATAACTAGTTTATTCCTAGGTACAGGACTTGGTCCAAGAAGTTACGCAATTGTTCAGCAAGAAATGATATCAGGGCTTATAGAAGGTAAACCTGAAGAAATGAGATTGTTTCTAGAAGAGGCAGCAGGAATTTCTAAGTACAAACAAAAGCGAAAAGAAACAGAATCTCGAATTAAAAATACAAAAGAAAATCTTAATCGATTAAATGATCTTAAAGATGAAATAGAGAAACAAATTAAAAGACTCAAAAAACAAGCAAACGATGCAGGAAGATATACAACTTTAAAACAAAGGGAAAAAGAAATTGCTGTCGAAATAATTTTATCAAAAATTAAGATTCTAAATGAACAAGTGGAATCCAATAAAAATGAATCCAAGCAGTATCAGATGGCTTTTGATGACAATCTTACATTACTCAGAAAAGTTGAAGCAGATATTGAAGAAGCGAGAATTAAAGATAGTCATAATTCAGATTCTTTCAACACCAAACAAAAGCTACACTTTGAGCTACAAGCCAATATAGCAAGACTTGAGCAATCAATTGAATACGAGAAAGAGCTTGAATCACAGAAAACTATTAATGCTGAAGATATCAAACAAGAGCTTATTAGACTCAATATTGAATTANAAGAAGACACAAAAAATATTAGNCTGAATAAAAGTAATTTAATAGCTATTGAAACNACNAATCAAGGTACACAAATATCAGTAAAAGAATTACAGATAAAAATTGAGACATTGGACAGTGAGATTATTACAGAGA
>JGI26060J43896_10000984_pt1 | contig 10577 bp, 9 predicted proteins | sample MarorgKNORR_S2LV_6_FD_43896 | JGI IMG/M metagenome (IMG submission 43896) | reverse complement strand
ATGGGAATACAGGAATGATCCCCGTCCTACGGGGTATCTATCATATTCGCATAGAATATCCAGATGATGATTCGTTACCAAGTAGCGTATGATCAATGTAAGTGTTGAGATTGATCCGACGCTTGAAGGCCCTGATCCAAAAAAATCAAAAAAAATACTAAGATTTGTTCTGGAAACTGAATCAGTAGTTGATAGTAAAATAAACCTTATTTTTGGAGATGATAAATTACTCAGCAGTTTGAAAATTGAATTTTTCAATTATGATCATTTAACTGATGTTATTGCTTTTCGGATAAATGATTATAGTAAGGTTGAAGTGGAAGGAGAAATATATATTAGCTTAGCTCGTGCTATTGAAAATGCTAAAAAATATGGTGAACCGTTATCAAAAGAATTGGCAAGATTAATAATCCATGGCGGTTTGCACTTGCTGGATCATCGAGATGAGACAGAGGATGAAAAAAATAAGATGACAGTCGTGGAGGATAAATATCTACAACAAGTAGAGTGGGATAATTTGATTTAAGGCTATGAGTAGTAAATCAATAGGTAAACGCTTTGAAGAACTTGTTACTATTGTTGAACGATTAAGAGCTCCGGATGGTTGTCCCTGGGATANAGAGCAAACTTCAGCTTCGCTGCTACCTTATTTGCTGGAAGAAACTTATGAAGTCATTGAAAGTGTGGATGATAGAAACTGGGAAGTGTTAAAAGAGGAATTAGGAGATTTATTGCTGCACGTTGTTTTTCAAGCATCCATTGCAACGGATAGTGANAGATTTAACATCGATGAAAGCCTGAAAACAGTTAATGAAAAATTGGTCCGACGTCATCCCCATGTATTTGGGGATACCAAAGCCAATGCCGCCTTTGAAGCGAAGCAGAATTGGGAAGCAGAGAAGCAAAAAGAAAAGAAACGGGACTCTCGGTTAGATGGTGTACCGGTAACTTTACCAGGATTGGTTCGGGCACAGCGACTGCAAGAGAAAGCGGCCTATGTTGGTTTTGACTGGGAAAAAATAGAATCTGTCTGGGAAAAAGTATATGAAGAATTGCAGGAAATAAAATTAGCCCAACAGGAAAATAATAAAGACTTATTAGAGGAAGAGATTGGAGATGCTATTTTCGCATTGGTTAATTTAGCAAGGTTCCTGGGAATACCTGCAGAAGATGCACTTCGAAAAACCAATAATAAATTTATAAATCGTTTCAAAATGATTGAAAAAGAGCTAAAAAAAAGAGGTAAAACATTGGAAGAATCCTCCTTGGATGAAATGGACGAGATCTGGAATGCAGAGAAGAGGAAGTCTTAAATTCTTTTATCTAGCTAATAGCTACAGTCATCCCCATGTATTGTTACTATGAGCCTGCGGCTACCACCACGGTTACGGTGTTCGCATAAAAATATACCCTGCCAGGTTCCTAGATTGAGTTGTCCATCAGTGATGGGAATACTTATTGATGATCCCAGTATGGATGATTTCAAATGTGCAGGTATATCATCGGATCCTTCCATAGTGTGTATATAGTAAAGTTGATCTTCTGGTACCATATGATTGAAATGAGATTCAAAATCTGCCCGTACGCTAGGGTCGGCATTTTCATTGATGGTGAGAGAAGCAGATGTATGTTTTATAAATACATGCAGTAACCCGTTTTTGATCGTTTTAGTAACCGGAATACTATTCAGTATATCGTTTGTGATTAAATGAAAACCGCGTGGTTTAGCTGGTAATGAAATCTCTTTTTGAATCCACATATTATAGTGGTTTATTCATCCAGATACGGGTATTAGAACTGGATGTTTTTTCAATTCTATTGGTTATTTGAAATCCACGGTTTATTGCAAATGCTAGCATTGCTATATGTTTTTCTCTGGTTTGCATCCTAATAGAGTTATATCCGTTCTTCTTTACCCAGATTTCCTGGTGATCAGCCAGGTTATTAGCAATACCTTTTCTACGATAATTTGGCAGGACGCCGCCCATCCAACTGTAAAATGATCCGTCAGGATATCTTTGGTAACCAATTTTAAAGGCAATTGGATTATGATCATCATATGCTGTCAAAATAAGATGGGTAGTACTATTCAGGCGTTTTGAATATTCTGGTATTTCATAAGGATCATCAAATTCTGGTACGTTTGCGGAAACCATAACTGCATCATCAAGCTTGCCTTCATGGATATGAAAACTTTCCATTATGTTTTACGTTCTTTTTTTCTCGCAGCAGGGAAAAGAATATTATTTAGTATTAATCGGTACCCCGGTGAATTTCTATGTAAGGATAGATCAGTTGGCGGATCTCCAACAAAATGTTGATAATCTTCTGGATCATGTCCACCTAGAAACGTATATGTGCCTTGACCAAAATTGCCATGGAGGTATTTAACTTGCGGCGAAGCGGGATCTTCTCCCATTAATACCACGTGCTTTTTGATGCGCTCGCGGTGAAACCCAGTAGTCTGCCCCATAAATCCTTTGATAACTGTTACATGGTTTTGGGTCAGCATTGTTGGGACAGGATCGTATTTTGCAGAAAATTCGAATAAGGTGAAATAATCAGCTTCAGCACCACGCGTGACCGGGTTATGACTTGGTGGGAAATCAATATCTGAAAATTCATAAACCATTGGATCTGTCATGAGCGAAAAATTGGTGAATGCAAAAGTTTTTTTATAATCAAGTTTTGAGTTGACATTTGACGTGATCGGTGTACCATCAAAAACATGATGAGCAGCATCAATACCATCTTCGGCTAAGGCAATATCATAGGTGTCAGTGGCGGAACACATNGCAAAAAGGAAGCCACCGTTTCCNACATAGTCACGGATCAGACGAGAAAGAGCTTTCTTTTGCTCATGAACTGTAAGANAACCGAGGCCTTTAGCCATGGCTTCAGATTTTGATTGTTGCTCAATATACCACTGTGCGGTGTGATAATTCCGGTAGAATTTACCGTATTGACCAGTAAAATCTTCATGATGGAGATGTAGCCAATCATATTTTTCTAATTCACCTTGGAATACTTCCTCATCCCATAGTGTTTTATAGGGGACCTCCGCATAGGTTAAGGCCAGTGTGACAGCGTCATCCCACGGCTGTTTATTTTGGGGAGTATAGATGGCGATTTTTGGTGCCTTTTCCAAAAGAACGATATCCATATTATTTTGTTCAATTTCGGTATAGATATCTAAAACGCCATTGGCTGTTATACGATTAAAACTCACTCCGCGTATTCTACATTCTTGTGCTATGGGTGAATAATAGTCTATTAGGAATGAACCACCACGATAATTTAACAACCACTCAATGTTTATATTTTTTTCCAGTGTCCAAAAAGCTATCCCATAGGCCTTTAAATGATCTTTTTGGATCTGATCCATTGGTATTAATAGCTTATCAGCAGCCGCGACAAGTTGTAGAAATGAAATAACGATAATTATCAGTCGTTTCATTTAGCTTTCCACTACGTTTTTCAACTGCCTCATGCGCATCCTTACTGGTTCAGCCAGCATGGACATGGGGTAGGCCTCTAATAAATTATTATAAAATTTCATTGCCTTATCAATGTCTCCATAGAATTGTTCATTAATTTCACCCTGGATTGTAATTCCTTGTGGAGCAAATGGAGTTTCTTGTAATAGTTGTGCAATATTTAACGAAATGCTTACATCTTCCAACAATGACCTTAACAAACATTCTCGAAGCATCACTATGGGCAAAATAGATACATCCGGGTAATTTTCCCTAATGAAGGCCAACATTTCAGCTGCTTCTACTAACTTGTACTGCTGCAGCAATCTTTCTGCAATTGAGTATTGTACTAACGCTTCCTTATCTGTTTCGCTACCAAAGGTGTAATGCTGCGCAATAATATCCCGCAATTCCATTAAATCGTTAAAATATTTATCGCTCGGCAAGACATTTACGATCACGGAATCTAGAACTGTTTTAGCCGTATCAATTGTGCCTGTTAAAAATGTTAAATGGATTTCTTTCATCGTAAATGGGCTGATACTGGTGTTATTNTTTGTCCGATGCTGCACTTTATAATGGTTGCGGGCAGCTTTTAAATTTCCTTCTGCGATAAAAGTGTCTCCAATGCGGAGTAAAATATTTTGCCGAAGATTTTTATCTGGACGTGATGCCAACGCAGATAAATATGAAGTNCGGGCCCCATCAAAGTCTCGTGTGATCTTGAATTGAATTTCACCAAGTCGAAAATGTGCCTTTGGTGAAAATGATGAAGCAGGCAGTTCTTGCAAAACCCTTTTGTAGAGTTCAAATGTTCTTTCGAGTGATTCACGCGATCTCGGTGAAATCTGTAGAAATTCGTTTTTGAAAAATAAATTATCAGGATAAAAAACAACTAATGAATTCTTCCGATTTTTAGGCAATAGTTGATCTTCATATGTTTTACCAAGGCCTAATAATGCTTCTCCAATGATTTTTGGGGATAGTTCTAATTCAAGATGTAGAAGTTCCTGATAAGCTTTGATAGACAAATCATATTGATTTTCCTTGCGTAAATTTCCAGCAAGTAATAGCCAGCGATTAAAATCTGCATTGTTGTGTAGCCCCATGGAACGATGAGTACTTAGTGCCTCATTGTAGCGACTAGTCTTAAAATAATATCCTGCCAATAATTTATTGATAATCACATGGTTATTTTCAAGAGAAGAAATGAGTTTTTTCTCTATTAGCAGATGATTTTCGGGATCGTCACTCATTANTAACACCCGATCAGTNACAAGCTTTTCTTGNTGCGGGTGCTCTATGATATAGATTAAATATTCGTCTAGAGCACGATCATAAGTTTGCCTTGAGTAGTAATAATTTGCNAAATCTAGAGCCAACATATCTATTTGACCTAATTTGCTTCTGCCCCGTTTAACTAATTCTTCCATTTCTTCAGTTAATCCAAGCCGACTAAATGTATGCACCAACATCCTGTAAATACTTGTATTAGTACCATAGGCGGTTTCAAAATCATGCCAAATCTTGGCAGCCCTTATTTTATCCTCTTTTAAAAATACTATTTCACCGAGCTCTATATAGGCTTGTAGATCATTGGGGTTCAGATCGATCCAAACTTCAACTAATTGAGCTGCTGACTCTAGTTCTCCTGTCCGTTTAAGTATTTCCTTCAGGCGCTGGTAGGCCTGCCGGTTACCAGGGTTTTCCTTAAGCATATCTTCGTAAAGGGTACGAGCCCGCTCGATATCGCCTTTTCGCTCCATTAATAAGGCATTTTGAATTAAATCCCTTCCTTGGGGTATTACCGTAATTTGCGCAAAAAGAATACTGCAGCTGATCATGATTATTGCTTTATTCATTGAATGTAGAATCTGTCGGCACTATTTGATCTTCTGATTGACTTAGCGCGTTGAAATAACGACGAATCATGGTTTGATAATCACGGGAATACCCCGCTTTCAAGGATTGATTTAATGCTTCCATAGCCAGGCTTCTGCGTTGACCATAATCCACAGGCAATCCAGATGGACCTTCATACACAATTTCATTAGCTGTTTCTGCTTTTCTATCCTCTTTAAAACCTCTCTGCGTCAAAGATTTCTGACTATCGAGCATCCGCGAGAGAATTCGTTGTTGGCGTTCTTTTGTACGTTGCTGATATCTCTTATTTTGAAAATCTTTGATCACTTCATCAATATCTTTGCAATACCGCCCAGATCCCCTAGCCCTTGCTCACCAGATTGCCTTGTTTCACTCATTAATTGCTGTAAACTTTTTTGAACTTGCCGTTGCTGCTTCAGCAAACGTTGCATAAGACTTTGCTGTGCAGCGGCAGATAACTGACCGAGCGCCAGTTGCATACTCTGACTATTGATTCCCTGTTGTTGTCCAGACATTTCTTGCATGCGCTGCAGGAACTGTTCATATCCGCTAGCTGACCCGGATGCTTGCATTTGGTTCATAGCTTGATATACTGCTAAAACAGCTTCGTTTAAAGATTTCATTGCATATTGTTGGCTATTTGCAGCTCCGCGTCCATTACGTTCCGTCAGTTTTTTCTTGGCTTTTTCCATCTGGGCATTGGCCATACCAATTCCTTTTCCCATCTGCGGCGTGACCGCGAATGTTTCTTTTGATAAATCCATTAATGATGACATGATTTTCATCAATTGGTCTTGAGCAAACTGCTGTTGCCCAGCCAAAGCAGCAAGTCTTTGGGAATTTCTAGGCATTGTTCTGGTGCTTTGTTCTAAGGATTCCTGTAGTTTTGATAGTTCAAGCAAATTGCGCATTACTGTCTGAAATTTTCCTGCCATTTCTGTTGTGGTTTGATCTTGAAACTGGCTTTGAATATCTGTAACCATGGATTGAAGTTTCTTTAAGTTTTCCAGGGATTCAGCACTGTGTCGTTGTGCTTGTTGTATTCGTTGTTTTTGTAACTGTCGAGAAGTTTGGCTTAAGTTAGATTCTGTCTGATTAGTAAGGTGGTCCTTTTCAAGATTTTGCAAGGCAGTAGCAGATTCGCGATCAAACTCCTGCATTGCTTTAGCTGCTTCTTCCATTACATCCCGAATATTTGAAAACTCTTCTCTGTTGCGTTGTTCTTCATGGCTTAGTCGAGCAATTGTAGTAGGATCTGTTTGTCCATCTAGAGTCTGGATATTCTCATTTACAATCCTTTGCTGTTCTACCAATTGATTCATTCTTTGTATTGTTTCATCCAGTTTTTGTTCAGCTTTGATGCGGCGAAATATATCAAGGAACCGATCAAGTTGTTGTTCTACTTGATCTAGATTAGATGAAAGATTTTCCATTGCATCCATAATATCTTTCATATCCATTTTTTCCAACGCATCTTTGAGTACGTCCATATCAGTCATTAATTCCGGGTTTAATATTTCATTCACCAATTCTTGGAGTTCTTTGAATTTCTGCATTAGATCGTTCGAAAAAAGACTGTGCTTTTCCGCAGATTGATTTATTGCTTCCATTGATTCTGCTAGTTTTTTCAGTGCTTCAGCTTCTTGTTGAACTTGTGCCAAAGTCTCTTCCATTTGTTGTTGCTGGTCCCAGTCTAAACGATCTGACTTCAGCATTTCCAGTTGCATATTTTCCAGTTGTTTTTGAATACCATCAATTTCGTCGGAATGCAATATTAATTCATCGATCATTTGATCTTCTTGTTCTTCCATAGCAGTAAATAAATCACCTAATGATGGTACTTTGGCAATAAACGTACTGGAGATTGATTTTTTTGGACCTGAAACTACATCGTTATCATAAACCTCAAAATGATAGCGCACTTCATCCTCTGGCATTAGTCCAAGTTCAACCAAGTTCCAAATTGTTTTGACCTCCTGCGAAAGATCATTTTTGTTTTCAAGGTTTATTGGGAAAATTGAAATTAAGGACTCATCTTCAATGTAACTGGGTCTTTGAATTTCATATCCGACTTGAAGAGTGCTAAACCCAAAATCATCCTCGATTTTTAAGTGAATCGGTATTAACTGATCAGTTCCAAGTTCCACAATTGGTGCAGGCTGAATTACCCTCATATCTGGGTTTAGATCTGGCAGTATCTGTAAATGGAAAGGGATAGGATTTTGGTTGGTTATTCCACGATTATCCTCCAGTTGTATTTTCAATAAGGCATCCCTCTTGAATATAAAACCTCCAGCCGCGCGCTTTCCACGAATGGTTAGAGGGATCTCTTCATTATCAAGTTTCAGAAATCCCTTATTTAATGGTCGGTTACTTTTTAAATCAATTCTGACTGTAGATCCTTTTAACCCTTTTACATCAGCTTGATTTCCCTTTTGGATATTCGCGGGCAAACCTGAATAGTCTGGAGGAATTACCGTAATGGAAAATTCTTCCATAATTGGACGATCTGTTACAGATATGTAATAATCAGGTGAAACAACTTTTTTCCAGGCCTGCCAAAAATGATTTGCTGGGGAAAATGCCTTATAACGATAATCCTGGTAGACTTCTTCCATTAAGTGTGTATATCTGCCATTAGAGTTTGGTTTCATTGTCAACAGAAGCACTGTATCCTTTGTACCTGGGATCAATTCCAAGAATATTGAATCAGGTAAAAGGCCACTTATTTCGAAACTAAGTGATGTAGAATCACCACCTAATAAATGAATATTGCGCGTAATACCTGTTATAGAAAATGGTTTTGGAACCTCAAACTCGTGATTTGGATGGCCCCAGCGAGTTAAGGCATTACTGCTTGAATCCAAAAATATTATTACCATTAGGTTACCCAAGACGAGTATGCTTAGGGAAAATACTTTCCAATTTTCAGCGCGATTAGTTGGAAATAACTTTTTAAGATTTATTCTTTTTAATTTATTTGATATTCTTTGGATATAGCTCTTACTTAATGAATTTGATGTATATGTGTTTTCTGATTGTTCCAATTGGTAGGCATTGATTACAACATCACTTTTTGGAAAAGCTAATTTACCAGCCGAGCGAGCAAGTTTTGACCAAGAATAGCGTTTAATCTTATTCTGCTCGATAAGTGCGTTAACTATAAATAAACTGACGATGCCTGCAACAATTAGCCCGACAATTATTTTTAATGTTATTAGTCGAATCGCACTAGAAAGATAGAAGACCGCTTCGACTCCTATGGCTATGAATAAAATCAATAGAATGAAAGTGTATGCTGCCCAGGCCAGTGTAATGAGATCATTTTGCAATGCTTCTCTGCGGATACGTTTTAGATGGTTGGTAATTGAAGGCATTTTATTGCGTAAGTGCAAAATAAATAATATTGACGCCCATTTGTAGAGCAGCCACCCTTAATTCTGGTGGATCGTTATGGACTTCTTCGTCTTCCCAGCCATCGCCTAGATCTGATTCATAGGAATAAATAACCATAATACGATCTTCATTATAGAGTGCAAATAGTTGCGGTGGCTTGCCGTCGTGTTCATGAATTTTTGGTAATCCATTGGGCATATCAAAATACGAATGAAAAACTGCGTGATCATGGGGTAACTCTACAAAATCGCGGTCGGGGAATACCCGTTTCATTTCTCGTCGGAAGGACGTATTAAGTCCATAATTATCATCTGTATGTAGAAATCCTCCTCCCATAAGATATTCACGTAGCTGAATAATTTCCTCATCGGTGAATCGAATATTTCCATGCCCAGTCATGTAAAGATATGGATGGCCTCGCAATTCTTTTGTGGTAAGTTTTATTCTGTATTCATCATGGTCGGCCTTGATAGAAGTATTCTTTGTTAAATAGTTAAGTATGTTTGGTATGCTGGATGGGTCACAATACCAGTCTCCACCTCCGCCATAATTAACGCGGGCGATCGAAAATTCTTGGCCTAAAATAATATTTGTCACTAATAAAATGACTGCTGTTGTAATAAAAGATTTCATTATAGTAACATAATAATTCTTATCCATTTTTCAATGGTGATAAATAAACTATGTTCCGATATAGAATCATTATGTTGAAGTTAGTATAAAATGCTATTAGCGGTAAAACTTTGGTTTATAGCTTACACTTGCAATGAAATGCATCTAGCCATTACTTTACCATTGCATGCAATTAAGGATTTTCTCGGTTATTCTAATTTGCAGCCACATATCATTGGCCTCCACTGGTTCAGCTGCTGAAGATTCCCTCAAAACTTATCTTTGGGGATTAATTAAAATATATCCTAAACCAAAGATCCAATATGAACCTGGTTATTGGAAAAATAGAATATTACATCCCCGTGAATTCCATCATCCGATTTCATTTATGCCTTTAGAATTACGTTATGGTCTAAGTTACAATGGAGGCGGAGGTGATTATGGTGAAGATATGCCCTCAGGCTGGGTTAAATATGATGAAGGGGTGGAAGGTTATTTTGCGGCGGGCAAAAAAATAGCAAAGTGGGGCCATCAGTTTGATTTTGATTTCATGAAGTTAAACCTGTCCAATTTTTTACTAAAGACCAGCTGGCTGGATATGCATACTGGACTTAATTATCGTTCCGCCAACCTGTTTTTTCCGGATACAATTCCAATGAGTAATTGGGGTGCTGTTAACCCTAATTGGAATATCAACCGGAAATTTTCGCCAAAGATTTCTGAATTTAGTTTAAGTCATGCGCTGGTATTTCAATGGTTCGAAAAGTTCTATTTTAATGCACGTTATACATGGGGGTTAGCACGGACAAAATTTCATTATTCATCCAATTCTGAAGCGGCGGATGAAACGCCGGTAGGATGGGGCCCATCGACCGCTTATGCATTTGGAGTAAGGTTTATTTTTGACGCTGAGAAACAATATCGGTTTGCCGTTGGATTGGATCTTAAACATTCATACGTCAAAATCAAGCATGTTGATGATCCAGGTAATTTTACGCCAATCGCGAGTTTTAATTTACAGGATTATGGGATCTATCTTACTCTTGCTGTTTTTTACGGCGGGGAATTGACTGTGGGTGACAATGCAAAAGAATATTATTATAGGGGAGATTTTATAGAGGCAAAGAAAATATTTAAAAAGTTTGTTGAGCAAAATCCATCCCATAGTAACCTTTACCGAGCAAAGTCATACCTAGAGTTATGTAATGA
>JGI26060J43896_10000977_pt1 | contig 10607 bp, 10 predicted proteins | sample MarorgKNORR_S2LV_6_FD_43896 | JGI IMG/M metagenome (IMG submission 43896) | reverse complement strand
TTGGTTCCTAAGTTTGGATTTTAGAAAGTGAATGTTGTTCCCATGTAAAAATATTTAGTATTCTTATTGCTTAGATTTTTGGCATTGAGGAGTATCGTGCCAGTTTCTATTCTAAGATTTCCAGGTATCACGTCCCAGCGCACTCGGAGTTGTAGATGCTGTCCCAAATAATTCCCACTATCCCCGCTAGTGTCCCGAATACCAGTTCGGCCCCAGCTATCTTTTTCTTCAGCTAGCCAGAAATGGCGATAGGAAGCCATCAGGCTTATGTCTTCATGCAGATCGGCCGTTAACCTTAGTCCCGGAGTCATCAAATTGCTGCGATTGAATGGGTTGTATAAACCCACGACTCCGAACTCGAATGTAGTCGGTCCGAATAAAGAGTCAAACCTTTCGTAGTCTTGATCTGCGGGGTCAGAGTCACCACTGGCGTAGTCAAACTCAAATAGTAGTCTCAAATTAGAAGGAACATCAAAGCTATAGCCCAAGCTCAGGTAGTGGAAAAAAGCATCATGATCAAGATCGTTTACATTTCTGGTTGCAGCAGAAGAACGTCGTTGACCTATTTGAATAACGCTTTCAATTTCGAAGTCAAATCTATTGACGGTGGGTGTTGCCCGTATTCGTAGACCCAGAGTTTCTATTTCTCTGTTCCGGGTATTTACTTCCGATGTATCTTTTTCGCGTAGAGAATAGAGATAGAATTCACTGCGTATTCTCGAAGAAAAAGATTCAAACAAATTTGGATAGCTACCATGAATACCGTAAAAGCGTTGTGCATCGCTGGATTCATCGCTTTCTCTATCATTATCTAACAGGCTATTAAAATCAGTAGGCAGTCGTCGCACAACTTGAGTTGCCATAGCTCTTAGCTCGGAGCCATTGCTGCTTTGATGATGGACGACTACGCCGTCAAAGGAATTAATCGTATTGCGAAATCGGTTTCTTGCCATCAAGCGCCTACTGCCCCAATCTTCTGAAAACCGGCCGAACCTTACATTCGTTGAATTTTCGAGGCCAAAGGTATAACCAATGTTTGCTTGTAATACATCTAGCGAATTGACTGTGGAATTCCTAAGGACACTATCTCTATCTGCAAGTTCTTGCCTTGCATCTACTAGCTCCAATTGTGAACTGAAATTACCGTTTTGATACTGTGCATTGAGTATTGTCCTAATTGCCATTACTTGATCGTTGGCGCTTGTTCCTGGTCGCACATTATCAGCGATAGATTCATATCGAGTTCGTTGAACGCCACTTAAGCTAAAGCCTCGATCAATTCCCAGCGCGTCATTCAATTTCCAGGGACCATTGGGTGATTCATCCTCGGCGGCAAAAAGAGAAGAGGTCTCAATCTGTATGAAAATCAGCAACAGTGCTGCAGAGAGAAGAGTGGAGGCAATGTTTTTCTTAATAGGCATAGAAACGACTCGGCTTTTCAACGTCGGCAGTATCATACCCTTGACCAGCCGTTAAATCATCGCCCCTATCCAGTTAAAAAAACGCTACATTGTGGTGATATTCAGCTTTTTTCTTTCTTTTATTGATTAATAGTTAATGCTAATCAATAGCTTGGACTCTTTGCTTGAAAAATGGGTGACTATATTTTAATAGCGAAGTGGAACCCATACACCGTCAAGTATGCAGGTTATTGCTTTTTTAAATAAAACTCTATGTTGAAGCGTTTCGTGATTTATTTTTGAGTTCACTTTCTTTAGGTACTTTTCTAAGAGCGTAAAATTATTTTGTCAAGCCAGTATGATTCCAAGAGGGACGATGGTTATGTGGAGGGCAATGTAATCGAAGATACGAAAAAACGGTTTAAACAATAAATTAACTATTGCTGTTTAAGGATGACCGTATATAACGGTACAGTTAGGTAGGAGGTAGCTCATACCCAGATTCGCCCGTTTCTCCTTTGAATTTTCACAACTGATCGGGTATTGTCATTTTTTGTTTACCCATTAATTTCTGGAAGGGAATGTGCCTAATTCATTGTTTCTATTCACCGCTCAAATTGTAGCTATCGTTTCTGTCTTATTGTTGGCTACTGGTTTTTTGAAAGCTGACCCTAACAGTTCAAGTGCGCAAGTATTCGCGCTGATGGTTGTATTCGTGGTGTTCTACCTGCTCAATGGAATGTCAGGGCCTAATATAGCACCTGAGTTTAGACTTGACCTCAGTAGCTGGGCATTAGTGATCCAAGTTGGGGTCAGTGCTGTATCTGGTCTCTTCATGTTGTACTGTTTTTTGGTTTTTCAGGAGCNGCAAAGATTTCCATATATTTTTGGGGTCGCCTTCGCTTTACAAGTCTTAATAGANATGGGTTTATCAATACTGACGTTGTCTGATGCACCAGCAGCTGAGTCGGGCATTGTTAACTTGTTGACTACCAGTATGGATATTGTACAACTGACATTTATTGGTTTTGCGATTTATTGGACTCTTAAAGGCTGGCGAGCAGATCTGGTAGATGATCGAAGAATTCTTCGATGGTTTACCATTTCTGTGCAGGGCGTGCTGATTTTCGTAGTGGCTTTTGTAGAGGTATTTCTTCTGGATAGTGATTCAACTGGCTACGCCAACAATCAGGCGTTTATCGTATATGCCACTGCAATACTTACGTTAGGGATGGTGTTTGTAGCACTTCGATTTGATTCGGTATCGCTCAGTCATGTTATCCGAACAGTCGCAAAGCTAACCGAAGAGNCTGAAGCTCTCAAGACCTTCGATCTAGATACGTTTAACAGCCATTTCAAAGAAAGGNAGCTATATCGAGAGCCGGGTCTAACAATTTCCATGCTCGCGAAGAAGCTGAGTATTCCTGAATATCGCCTACGGGCATTTATTCATAAGGAGTTAGGTTTTCGGAATTTCAATGCCATGCTCCATCGATATCGTATTGAGGATGCGTCTAAGGCTCTGTCAGACAGCGAAAAAAAATCGCTCCCTATACTTACCATTGCTCTTAGCGTTGGCTATCAATCGATTACCCCTTTCAATAATGCGTTCCGAGAAATCACGGGCATGACTCCGTCTGGGTATAGAAAGAAGAACAATCATTCCTAAGTTTCCGGCTGTTAGCCAGAAGAGTCCAGATTATCGATCTAGCTTGTCTTGGTCTAGCTTCCAAGGCACTCCGCCTAGCTACTTTTGTGGATTTTACGGTCAGCGATGGGTTATTCTTGCGCCTGTTCCTGGCTTTGAATAGATTTTTCACCAATTCCTAACTAACGGAGGTTTGCAGGCGTGATAAACGAGTTGTTGCTACAGTTTGGTCAATGGATGGAGGCACAGTTATATAGCCAGATGTTGGTGGCAGGTTACTATAGCTATAATTGGTTAGAGGCAACTCATGTGCTGTCATTAATGATGTGCATAGGGACCTTATTTATTATTGATTTCCGTATGCTGGGGCTGATCATGCCTAACGTACCAGCGACTACGATAGCAGCTCGATTGCACAGACCAATGATAATCGGCTTTGTCATCATGTTTTTCACGGGAGCCCTGCTGGTTTACGCCAAACCGGTAGAAACTATTCAGAGTCTTTGGTTCAGGATCAAAATGATCCTGTTAGTCCTGGCATTTATCAATGCTTGGATATTCAATGCCCGCATGAAAGCCGCAGATGGCAGCTGGGACATGGACCCCGTAGCTCCTAAATCTCTGCGTGTAGGTGCAATTATTTCGCTGGTTCTCTGGTGTGGCGTGGTAACAATGGGCCGCTATATACCTTATGACTGGGTTGACTGCGGGCGTACCGATAATCCCACCATTATGTGGGCAGCCGGTTGTGTTGAACAGCTGAGAGCCTTGTAGCAAAAATTCATATAAAAGCTGATTTAAGAAACTGATCTGACGTCAGCTATAAAATAACAAAGCGGGAGTTATGCATGCTCAATTTATTATGGAGTCGATACACCAGAACCTTGAGCCTTGTCCTAGTATTGCTACTAGTCATAGTTCTGGAACTGTTTGAGGTCAGGACTTCTATTTACGGCAATGCCCTGCCGTTTTTCGAGTGGATGAGAAATTCCTTCTGGTTCGGAGTTATCGGTACTAAGTACGGTTCTTTTTACGCAACAGTACAAGCGGTGCACCTTTTGTCGATGGCAGTTATTGGCGGAACTGTTTTGGCCGCCGATCTGCGATTGTTAGGGGTCATATTCAGGGATATACCATCGGAAACCCTGACTAGAGGTACCCATAAATGTTTCCGCATCAGCTTAACCGTCGCCATCGCGACAGGCATATTTTGTGCTGCCGGAGTAGCTGATAAAGTTTACTACATGGAAGTTTTTTGGATTAAGATGCTGGTGCTTATTTCTGGCTCATGCTTTGTATTTTTATTTAAGCAACCGCTCTTGAATAGTGGTCCTCACGATGAAATAAATCCATGGGCCTTGCGGCTGCTGGCGGTGACATCGCTATTAATTTGGTTCACCGTAGCGGCAACCGGCCGCTGGATTGGGTTTAGTTAAGCAATCGCGTCGCAGCGATCTTCGGAGAATTTTATGAATAAAAATAATAAATGGGGTGACAAGGAAATTGCCGCCACGGGTACCGCGGTTATCATACTGGGTGGGCTGATTTTTTACTGGCTGTTACAAATGGAATCCACTTTGGAATTGTTGGAACTGGCCTATGGTTCGGTAAAACTGTTCAATAACCCGCTGGTGTTTTAGACGAGTACTCCTTAGTGGCGCAGAGTGGCGCTGCGCTTAGCCTGAATCCGGCAAAACTACAACATCGGCTATTAACTCTTTCCCTTACTGCCTCATAACCCCTCGAGGCTAATTTGCGACGCACTCCCTGCATTCGGTTGAGTGCGCATTTAAACCGGCATCGTGCTCTATCTTTCACCGATCCCAATGTTTTTCCTTTTGCCTCTATAGCACCAATCCAGTGTTATATGAGTGTCGGGTGCGCTGCCTTGGTTTGATTATGGGTAGGATCGCAAGATGCGGGTGGTGGATCAGATTGGTGAACCAAATTATTTATGATATTGCGGCAATCGCTGTGACTTCCGTGATCATTGGCTTCTTTGCTATGTACTAGTTTTTACAAATTTAGTCCGTACAAGAATTACTAGAGATGGCTTACGGTTAATCTTCAAATTATTTAATGAAGCATGGATGAGAATTAATATCCATAATCTTCATTCGTATTGAATTGCCTCTTAGTATCACCCTTTCGAAATACAAAAAAGGCTGACGATTGTCTGCCTTTTTTGTATCCGTAAAATAAATCAAAACTCAAACTTTACTTCATCGGAGAATAATCTGTTGCGACCATATATTTACGTTCGACTCCTCCCAGAATTTGACCATTAGCATTAGATGCTTCAGCAACTCGCGCCCATTCTGGGTCTTGTCCAAATGCTCTCCAGGATGCATTAGCGGCTTCCTGGCTAGCATGCTCTAAAATATAGACCAAGGTATCTTCTCTTTCTTCTTCGCTAGTAGGTGACCAGAAACCAACTACTTTCATGTCATGGGTGCCGAAGATTCCAATCGTGTGATCGCGGAATCTCGCATGGAGATTGTCTAGATTACCTGGTGTGGATTTGTAAGTTCTCAATTCAAACACTTTGCCATCATCTTGAGCAGAACTGCTCATGAAAATTCCCGCGCCTAAACCAATAATTAAAGATATTAGAGAAATACTTGCTGTCTTTATTAACTTCTTCACATCGCTCTCCTTAGAGTTATTTATCGTTCTTTTTGTCTGCTCGAGTATAATCAAGCTCCCAAGAAATAGCGACTTCAGGCCTTTTGATCGGTATCTGGGGAAATCGAAGTGCTACTATTGATCACCATGGGTTAGATTCTCTAAGCCTCATCTAGTATTATCTCGCATTCGTTGAAAAGTAGCGGTACTAACTATGGATAATTTGTTTAGTCAAGGGGTTGAGTTGGCGGCATTTGGGATGGGTACAGTATTTCTGTTTCTTGCGCTGTTGATTTTAGCTACAAGACTAATGTCTTTATTAGTGCTCAGATTTCAACCAGAAACGGCTCCTGCTAATGCTAATGGTGCGGATACGATGACACATCAAAGAGGCTTCGATATGCAGCAGAGAGCTCTAGTTATAATCAGCGCAGCCATAATGGCGCACCGTAAGAAAAACTAATTTATGCGAACCAGCTGCCGCTGGCAGCTCACAGGAAGTTTATTTAAAATGGTTTTTTGCTGGAAACCAGGATTGGAATCCATGCTCTCAGACAGTTTATATGAATCCTTTAAATAAGAACTAAACGGGTTAGGTTTATGAGTGAAAATAAGACACCCCTTGGAATAACTGATGTCGTTTTACGCGATGCACATCAATCTCTACTCGCAACTCGAATGCGTATAGACGATATGCTACCTATTGCGGAGAAACTGGATCAAGTAGGATTTTGGTCTCTGGAATCCTGGGGTGGAGCGACGTTTGACGCCTGTATCAGATTCGTAGGTGAAGACCCTTGGGAGCGAATCAGGAAATTTAAGGAGGCTATGCCTAATACTCCACAACAAATGCTGTTTAGAGGGCAGAATATTCTAGGCTATCGCCACTATGCTGATGATCTGGTGAATAAGTTTGTTGAAAGGGCCGCAGAAAATGGCATAGATGTATTTCGAGTGTTCGATGCAATGAACGACATGCGAAATCTTGAAACTGCGATTAAAGCTGTCAGCGAGCACGGTAGACACGCACAGGGAACAATGTCTTATACGATTAGCCCTGTCTACACAATCGACAGCTGGTTGAATATGGCCAGGCATATCGAAAACATGGGTGCAGACTCTCTCTGTATTAAGGATATGGCAGGTCTGTTAAAGCCTTATGTTGCCTATGAATTGATAACAAAGTTAAAACAAACTGTGAAGATACCAATTCATATGCAATGCCATGCAACCACTGGTCTTTCGACAGCGACTTATTTAAAAGCCGTGGAAGCAGGCATTGATAATGTTGACACAGCTATTTCTTCAATGAGTATGACTTACGGGCATTCACCCACGGAATCTCTTGTTTCCATGCTNGATGCTACGGATCGTAGTACAGGTCTAGANATTGAATTATTGGAAGATATTGCTAACTATTTTCGTGTGATTCGAAAGAAATACGCCAAATTTGAAGGGTCTTTGAGGGGCATTGATTCTCGAATTCTTGTTGCACAAGTACCAGGTGGCATGCTGACGAATTTAGAAAACCAACTACGTGAGCAAAACGCCACAGATAAAATGGATGAAGTATTAGAGGAAATACCGAAAGTAAGAAAAGATCTTGGTTATATTCCTCTGGTAACTCCAACATCCCAAATCGTAGGTACTCAGGCTGTACTAAATGTATTGGTTGGAGAGCGCTACAAAACTATCACTAAAGAAACACAAGGTGTGCTGAAAGGTGAATATGGAGCAACACCAGCGCCGATGAATGCAGAACTCCAAGCGAAAGTCCTTGCTGGTGCAGAAGCGATTACCTGCCGGCCTGCGGATTTACTTGATGCTGAATTCGAGACTCAAAGAACTGAATTGTTAAAAGTTGCGAAAGAAGAAGAGATAACTCTAGCGAATGAAGTGGATGACACCCTTACTTATGCATTATTCCCTCAAGCAGGGTTAAAATTTCTTAAAAATCGGAATAACCCCGATGCATTTGAGCCTATGCCAACAAATGAGTCGGTAACGCTTAGCGCGCCAATTCAGGAGCCTGGTGTCTATACGGTTGAGCTAGAAGGTTCTGCCTATGTAGTGAAGGTCACAGAAGGCGGTGATATTTCTCAACTCCAAGCACCGGCTCCTACTGCGAATGTGGCAACAAGTAGCCCTGTACTGGCTGGTGGTGGAACAGCAGTACCAGCTCCATTAGCAGGAAATGTATTCAGAGTCACGGTAGCCATTGGTGATCAAGTCGCGGAGGGTGACGTTATTCTTGTGCTTGAGGCAATGAAAATGGAAACTGAAATTCGCTCACCTGCGTTTGGTACCGTTATAGCCATTAATGTTGCAGCTGGTGATGCCGTGAAAGTTGGCGATAGCTTGTTGTCTCTGGGTTAGAAAAAATCAAGAAAGTTAATAGCTTCGATATAATGGAAGAGCGCATTTAATGAGTCGTCTGCAGGAACTGTGGCAATCCACAGGTATTTACCAGATAGAGTTTACCCAATTTGTAATGATCCTTATTGGGNTGATGCTGTTGTATTTAGCAATTAAAAAAGGATTTGAGCCGCTACTACTCATTCCTATAGGCTTCGGTGGAATTCTCTCAAATATCCCCGGCGTCGACATAGCAGTTGGTGACGGTATTTTGCATCAATTCTATGTAATGGGTTTGGAAACAGGTGTGTTCCCACTTCTGATATTTATGGGTGTCGGAGCGATGACTGATTTTGGTCCGTTGTTGGCAAATCCAAAAACGCTATTGTTAGGTGCAGCGGCGCAAGTTGGTATTTTTTCTACTCTGCTAGGTGCGCTGTTCCTTACAGATATCGGCATCTTCGATTTCACCATCCAACAAGCAGCGGCAATTGGTATCATTGGTGGCGCTGATGGACCAACAGCGATTTATGTTTCTGGTATTCTCGCACCTGAACTGCTGGGTGCGATTGCTGTGGCGGCATATTCTTACATGGCCTTGGTTCCTCTTATACAGCCACCAATTATGCGTGCCCTTACATCCCAGGATGAGCGCGAGATTGCTATGACTCAGTTGAGAGACGTCTCGATAACTGAGAAAATTCTTTTCCCATTGGTATTGCTTATCTTGGTTGCATTAGTTGTACCGAGTGCCGCACCGTTGCTTGGAATGTTTTGCTTTGGCAATTTAATGAAAGAGTGCGGGGTAGTTGATCGTCTTTCCGATACTGCGCAAAATTCTTTGATAAATATTGTAACTATTCTGCTGGGCCTTTCAGTTGGATCGAAACTAGGTGCTGATCAATTTCTCGTTTCGAGTACGCTGGGCATATTGGCTTTAGGTATGGTTGCCTTTTCCATTGGCACAGCAGCAGGTGTGCTTATGGCTAAACTGATGAATGTATTTTCCAAACAGAAGATCAATCCTTTAATTGGTGCCGCAGGAGTTTCAGCCGTGCCCATGGCGGCACGAGTGGCGAATAAAGTTGGACTTGAAGCTAACCCGAATAATTTCTTGTTAATGCATGCGATGGGCCCGAATGTTGCGGGCGTAATCGGATCTGCAGTGGCAGCTGGGATATTGATTCAGTTCGCAGGATAAACCCTAGCAAGTAAGTCCATCTAAAAGTCACAATTAGATTTTAAACTTTTAACTCCGCAACCTTTCTTGATTATTGGTTAGACTATTTTTCTGATAGTTATTTACTATCTCAAGGTTTGATGAATTTTAGTGTCATTCGGTCACTTTCACCAATTGCTCTCATCTCTGCGCGCAACCCTCGGTTTAGTCTCGACCCCCTTAGAGTTGGTGGTAATGAATAAACCCCAGCTGGATATTCCTTGGTGTCTAATAAGTTGGAGTTTATCTCCGTGCTTTCCAACAATTCGAAACCAGCATTTTCAGCTAACATCTGTACATGGGATTGATTTACATAGCCGTTCTCCCCTGCAGGGTCTTGAGGTATTGCTTCATTACCGCGATGATCAACTATCCCAAATAGGCCGCCGGACTTCAATATTTTATAGATTGAATCATAATATGCCTGGGCTGGAAAATTGTAGATCATAAATCCATGAGCGCGAAAAACCAGAACTCGATCTGCTCTTTCATTGGCTACGACTCCGACAAACGGTGATTCATCTGCATCGGCTTGGAGAGGTATATAGTCGCCATTGCCTGCGATATATGGTTCAAGAATACTTCGATACCAGCCACCTTGCCCTCCTGGCCATACCTCGACTACTGTGAGTTCTGGTCTTATGTCGAAGAAGTCTAAAGTAGGCAGCGGATTCCGATATCGGTTTCTTGCTCTCAGCGCGCCGGGACGATTAGGGCTGTCAATAAGTTCCTGAAGCCGAGCACGGTTCTCCTCGCTTAAGATTTTCTCTTGGGCATTAACCTGGATGTTGAAGACCACCATTAAGATTAGCGCCAAGGAGAAAAATATTTGTTCAAGCGTAATTTTTACAAGCATAATTTTTCCTCAATAGATAATGAGAGCAAGTTTTTAGTTGATCTATTATTACAAGCTTAACAAAATTAACTAGATGATCAGAAAAAAGTGCACAAAACTTATCTAAATAAAAGCGAACGGAAGTAACAGGCTTGGAGTGCAATTTCTGAGTAGTAGAGAGTTAGCTATCTTTAAGACTCATCATCAAACACATTTTGTTCCATCGTCTCTGCTGGCCTATCGGAATGAGGCTTACCAACTAAGCGGGCTGGAACTCCTACGACTGTAGTATGTGGATCCACATTATTAAGCACAACACTGCCAGCACCTACTTTGGCTCCCTCTCCAACGACGATATTTCCCAGCACCTTTGCGCCTGCTGATATTAGTACTCCCGATTTAATTTTCGGATGGCGATCACCTTGCTCATTACCAGTTCCACCAAGTGTCACTTGTTGCAAAATGGAAACGTTGTCTTCAATTACAGAAGTTTCTCCAATTACAATACCAGTTGCATGGTCGAAC
>JGI26060J43896_10000974_pt1 | contig 10618 bp, 8 predicted proteins | sample MarorgKNORR_S2LV_6_FD_43896 | JGI IMG/M metagenome (IMG submission 43896) | reverse complement strand
CGAATAGTCCCCAATGGTAAATCTACATCGTCTACTACAACATGAATATCCGATGACAAAAGATCCCAGCGATTCGCCACATCCTTTACCGCAATACCACTGAGATTCATGCCTGTGGTTGGTTTGATCATTAACACTTCCCGTCTTGGATGTTGTGCAAATATAAAGGGGCCTTTCCCCGGTTTGTAGGACAATTTTTGTCGACGGACCAATTCATCCACCACCCAAAAGCCTGCATTATGTTTTGTATTTGCATATTGATCACCGGGATTCCCTAAGCCAATAATGGCAATCATGATTCCTTGGAGGTTTCCCCCTGATCAGCAGCATCACTAGAATCTTTTTTACTATCAGTATCTCCATCTGCTGCTTCACCTTCAGCCTGTTCACCGTCTTCGCCCTCAACGCCTTCAACGCCTTCTTCACCTTCAACTAATTCAGGTTCGGGTTCAACTTCAGCTTTTGGCGGATTACAGGTAACAATGGTTGTATCCTCTGGGGATACTAAAGAAACATCCGCCGGCAAAACAAGATCTGCAGCTGTCATTGCACTATTTAATTCTAATGTAGATATATCTGCCATAAGATTTTCAGGTACATCCGTAGGTAAACATTCAATTTCAATGGTGCTGGTTGCTTGGGTTATAAGCCCACCTTCACTAGCGCCTATCGATTCTCCTTCCAATACAATTGGAATTGAAACAGTCATCTTTTCATCTCGACGGACACGCATTAAATCAACATGTATCACTTCTTCGGTTACTGGGTGATATTGCGCATCTTTAATCATGGTAAAAACAGTTTCTCCATTGATATCGCATTCAAACACACGCTGACCCGATTTCACTGCATGAACAAAATCTTTTTTATCAATAGCCAGATTTTGGTTCGGTTCACCATGATAATAATAATTTGCAGGGATTTTCCCATTTCTTCTTATTTCACGCACTGAACCTGTTCCGATTCCAGATCGTTCCTCAGTTGGGAGTTTATAGTAGGAAGCCATTTTTCTTACCTCTAATTAAAATTCGAAAAGGGCGCTAACCGACTCACCTTCATATACTCGACGAATCGCTTCTCCAAAAACCTGCGCCACACTTACAATTTCCATATTATCTAATTTTTTATTTTCTGGGATAGATACAGTATCTGTCACAATTAATTTCTTTATTGCTGATTCTTTAATCCGTTCAATTGCCGGACCAGATAAAAGCGCATGTGTTGCGACAGCCGTCACACTCTTTGCCCCATTATCTTTTGCCGCATTTGCTGCATTTACTGTCGTACCCGCTGTATCAATCATATCATCAATGATGAGAACATCTTTATCTTTTAAATCTCCAATCAAGTGCATGACTTCAGCCTTATTCGGTGCATAACGGCGTTTATCAATTAATGCAAAATGCATTCCTAATCTTTTTGCATATGCTTGGCTCATTCGCGCTGAACCTACATCCGGAGCCAATACAGTTGATTTTTTAGGATCAAGCCCTAAATTTTTAATTGCATCCATTAAAACCATTCGACTGTATAAGTGATCAAATGGTATGGTAGCAAACCCTTGAATCTGGGTCGAATGTAAATCCATGGTTATAATTCGATTTGCACCCGTTGCAGTCATAAGATCAACCATCACCCTTGATGAAATTGGCACCCGAGGATTGTCTTTTCGATCCTGCCGGCCATACCCAAAATATGGAACTACCGCCGTCACCGTATTGGCAGATGCACGGACGGCTGCATCAATGATCAAAACTAACTCCAGTATATTTTCTGCAGGACTATTCGTTGGTTGAATGATGAATACATCACGACCGCGGATGTTTTCTTCAAACTTAATCCATAGCTCACCATCGGAAAAAGTTTTGATCGATAATATGCCCAGTTCTATCCCCAAAGAATCGGCAATTTTTTGAGCCAAAACCGGATTACTCCGACCGGAAAATATTTTTAGATTTTTATCCATAATGTTTCTGCTGGGGCGCAGGGACTCGAACCCCGACTGCCTGGACCAAAACCAGGTGTCCTACCGTTAGACGACGCCCCAATACTTATTTTGCATTGAGTGGTGTGATCCAAAAAGGAGGGTTATGTGGGGTTAGCCAGAATGGTCTGATGTGCTGGGTGGAAAAATAACTCAGCTTCTTTTGCAGAAGCGTCTTCGTCAAAAATCCCATACACAGTCGAGCCACTGCCCGACAGACTGGCAAACCGGGCGCCCAATTCAAGCAACTTCTGCTTTATGGCACCAATCTCCGGATATGCTGGAATCACGATCCGTTCAAAATCATTCTCAAAGATCTTTAGTGAGGAATTATCCCCACTAAAAAAGCTCGTAAAATTAGGTAAAATATTCCCTGATTTCAATTTATTTTTTATTTCTGCATATGCCCAGGCCGTACTGATAGATAAATCTGGAATAACGAGTAAATAAGTGCCTGCCACCGGGTGGGAAAGCGGCGTCAGTTTATCGCCAATTTCTTCTCCAAGCTGTGTTTGCCCACGTATAAAAAAAGGGACATCTGCTCCAACTTCAGATCCTATTCTTTCTAATCCATCATCCGAAAGTTCAAGATTGTATAGTTTGTTTAGTCCTTTTAAAACAGCGGCGCTATTTGCAGATCCACCTCCTAGACCAGTTCCCACAGGTATGCTTTTTTCAATATGGATTGACACACCACCTAACTCAGAATGTTTTATTTTTAATGCTGTGTAGGCTTTGTGACAAATATTGGATTTACCTGTTGGTACCAAATCCATATTTGACGATATGGTACACCCAGAGTCCGCTTTTTTAATGGTGATTGAATCCCCAAAATCCAGTTCCTGAAAAACCGTATATATATTATGGTATCCATCATTCCGTTGGGACAATATTTTAAGGCCAATATTGACTTTAGAAAATGTGGGGCAATCCAAGCCCATTTTTAACCTGTTTTTAATGTGGCAATGGCCTGGGCGGCGATGCCTTTGCCTTCACCAAGATATCCCAGATGATCTGTTGTCGTTGCTTTTACCGAAACAGATGATTCATCTATTTGCAGGGCATCGGCAATTTTATATTTCATTTCCTGTATAAATCCCGACAGTTTTGGTTTCTGAAGTACAATGATCGAATCAATATGATTAATCTCAAATTCCGCCCCTCGTACTTTTTCTCCAACTATATTTAAAAAGTGTAAACTGTCCACATCTTTCCACTGGTCATCTTCGCTGGGAAAAAGCTGACCGATATCGCCAAGATTTGCTGCTCCTAATAACGCATCCACAATGGAATGGATTAAAGCATCGCCATCAGAATGACCAATAGCACCTATTTCGCTGGGAATTACCACACCACCAAGAATGAGTTTTTCACCCTCGGACAATTGATGTACATCGTATCCTATGCCTGTTTTAATCATGTTGTAGGTGATTATAAATTGCTTCTGCGAACACCCAATCCTCTTCAGTGGTTATTTTAATATTCAAGGACGATCCTTCTACAAAACCCACCTGATAGCCAATTCTTTCTAATAATGACGCTTCATCCGTCCCTTGGATATTTTCCTCCTCCGCCATTTTTAATGCTTCCTGCAATGCGGATTTAGAAAAAACCTGTGGTGTTTGGGCCCGCCAGATTATTTCTCGCTGAAGTGTTTCTAAAATTTGATTATCCATGACTTTTTTAATTGTATCCGTAGAGGGTTGTGCCACGATTACACCATCATGTTCACTGCAGCCGCTCACCGCTTTTTCAATTAATTCTTTTGTTACAAAGGGCCGCACTGCATCATGGACACAAATAAGTTCCGATGAATCACTCGCTGCTTTCAGTCCGTTAAAGACTGATTTTTGTCGTGTATTCCCACCGGCTACAACCGTTACCGGCTTTACTGAAATCATGGACTTGAGTTCCCGGCTCAATTGCTGTACATCATTTTTAGGCGCCACAACCACAATTTCATTGATTAATTCAGAATCAATAAACGGCTTCAGCGTATGAAACACCAGTGGGCGACCACCCATAATTTTGAGCTGTTTTTTCCCGCCAAACCGTTCTCCGCTCCCTGCAGCCGGAATGACAGCTGTAATTTTCATCATTTGTTACTCTGCTAAATCTTTAGATAATCAGCATGGCATCACCATAGCTCAAAAAACGATAATCATTTTTCTTGGCTAAACGATATGCTTTCATAATTAAATCACGATTCGCAAATGCGGATGTCATCATCATCAATGTGCTTTTGGGTTGGTGGAAGTTTGTGATAATACTATCAACCATCTTAAAATCGTAAGGTGGATAAATAAACTTATCGGTCCAGCCACGTTTTGGTGACACTTGAAATCCGGAAACAGCCACTGTTTCCAGCGATCTTACGGTAGATGTACCTACGGCAATGACCCGTCTGCGTTTTTTCTTTGTTTCATTGATTGCTAACGCTGTCTTTGGATTCACTTCAAAATATTCCGAATCCATTTGGTGGCGATTTAAGTCTTCCACCTGAACCGGACGAAATGTCCCCAAGCCAATATGCAATGTAGTAAAGGCAGTTTTAACACCCTTATCATGAATGCGATTTATTAATCCCTCGGTGAAGTGAAGACCTGCTGTTGGCGCCGCAACCGCACCCCGCTCTGACGCAAAAACTGTTTGATAGCGAATTTTATCTTTGGGCTCCGATTCCCGTTTGATATACGGCGGTAAGGGTGAAATTCCCACCCGATCAATGACATCATAAATTTCTTCGCCTTCATATTCAAATCGAACCACACGCCCACCGGAAATAGTATTGTCAATTACATCACAATATACATTTTTTGTAAACATGAGTTTATTGCCTATTCGCACTTTCCGTGCCGGACGAACCATGACTTCCCAAAGGTCATTTTCTAATTCCCGCAACAAAAATACTTCCACTTTTGCTTCGGTTCGATCTTTGTTTGCGTAAAGTCGTGCTGGAAATACTTTCGTATTATTCATAATGACTAAATCATTTTTTCGTAAATACTCCGGGAGGTTCGAAAATATTTTATGTTCTATTTCACCTGTATCGCGGTGCACTACCATCATCTTGGCTAAGTCCCGGCGTTTTGCGGGGTATTGTGCAATATATTTTTCCGGCAATGGATAGTCAAAATCCGCCAGTTTCCATTTTTTCTTCTTTGGTATCATTCAAATAACCTCTGTTGTTTTTTAGTAATTTTTCGCCCAAGAAGGGCATAGGCCTGTTCCTGAGCTATGCGGCCTCTATTGGTCCGCTGAATAAAACCTTCTTTAATTAAATAAGGTTCATAGACATCTTCAATGGTTGAAGCATCTTCACTTACGGCTACGGATAAGGAATTCACACCCACCGGTCCACCGTTAAATTTATCAATCAACGCTGCCAAAATTGCGCGATCCATATCATCCAATCCATATTCGTCAATCCCCAGCGATTCAAGGGATGCTTTGGCAACTGTTTCATCAATTTTCCCCTGAGCTTTCACTTGGGCATAATCTCTCGTTCTTCTCAAAATTCGGTTGGCAATTCGAGGCGTTCCTCTGGATCGCCGTGCAATTTCCATGGCACCTTCATCATCAATTTCTACTTCCAGAATATCTGAAGAACGAGTCACGATCTGAAATAAATCCTGGGGATCATAATAGTCTACCCGAAGCACAACACCAAATCGATCTCGGAGTGGTGATGTGAGATTCCCCAGGCGTGTGGTAGCCCCCACCAGTGTAAAGGGTTCAATATTGAGTTGAACACTTCGAGCGCTGGGTCCCTTATCAATCATAATTTCAATCCGGTAATCTTCCATGGCAGAGTAAAGATATTCTTCCACAACTGAATTCAAGCGGTGAATTTCATCAATAAAAAACACATCCCGAGACTGGAGGTTTGTAAGCACGCCCGCTAAGTCACCCGCCCGTTCTAAAACCGGGCCCGATGTTTGTTTAACATTTACACCTAATTCTCTTGCTATAATATTTGAAAGGGTTGTTTTTCCCAATCCGGGTGGACCAAATAAAAGAACATGGTCTAACGCTTCATTCCTTTTTACGGCTGCCTCGATATAGAGTTTAAGACTGTCCACCACATCCTTTTGCCCGATGAATTCATCCATGGAACTTGGGCGTAAGGACTTCTCAATAACAAAATCATCTTCAAAGGGTTGGGGGTCTGTAATATGGATTTCAGTCATTTATGATCTCAAATAGAAAAAAAGCGTACACTATCAGGGGTGGAAGGTACAAAAATGAAGGGGGGTCGTCAAATTTTTGCAAATCTATTCAGGTATAGACGCCTGAATAGAGGCCAGCCGTTGTTTTCGCTCATTTGCAAATCGATTGATTCCTTCCCAAATACTCTCCGGATCAAGTTTGGATTCCGCAATAATCTCATCCAGAGAACCGCCAGTTCGCCACCGATTGTCAAAATCTGGACTCATGCTATATACTTCCACAACACGGTTGGCTATCCACTTATGCATGAGCCTTTTTGCCCCATTGGTAATCACCATGGCATCCATCCATTCCTGATTCGAAATAATAGACTCGCGATAGTCTTCAGTTTGCTGCTTGAACAACTCCCAGGAAATAGCGGCCACTACTTTTACATTGGGGCCTTCCAATTTTAATTTGGGTAAAATCTTGACCAATGAATTAGTTGAACTGGTACCACGGACAATCACGAGGCCTTCCTTGGATCGATCTATTTCATAATCCTTGATAATATATGCACCCTTTGCCGCATCCATATGAGAGGCCATCCCTAATGCCTTTCGATCAGGAATTTCTATGGGTGGCCGGGTTAAATGGATGGCAACAATTGGAACATCTGTAGCTAAGGCCGCCGCTAAAGCAGGAGCCACTTCATTGTGCTCCCAAGGGTGAATATTAATCACTTGCCCATCGGGAAGCAGTTGCGTTACGCCCGGTGCAAAAATACCAAAATGGGTACGGCTATCTTCCGCTGTTTCCGGCCCCGAATGACCAGCCACCCAAATAAGTTTTCCCACTTTAAGATTGGAATCCTGAGCTACTTGGCTAAATAGCCGGATGGGACCATATTTTAAATAACTGAATGAACCATAGGTACTCATGGCACCAAAAAACCCATTATATTCCTTGTATGGATCTTCATTCAAGTTCACCGTTGCCAACCCAGCCAACATACCTGCGTTGGTAAATTCTGTGATCCCCTGTGGCATGAGGGGACTATCAAGATTATTCGTTTTATCATACATACCTAAATCGGGAGAACCATTATATCCTTTTGAAAACCCGGAAATATTTGTGGAATCCGCCAAATCTGCACTCATGGCAATCACCAATGGCCGGCCATATTCTTCTATTGATTTTGAATTCATATAACTGGCATATTTTGAAAAGCCAACCCGATTAGGGGCTTTCGTCCCCGGCGTTGCAAACAAATCATCCGGAAGGCAATTTACGTCAAAAAGTTTTTTGTCTTTTGCGGGATTTTTAATGGTGATTTTACAACCTTCAATTTTTTTCGGGACGGATTCACCAACAGAGATGAGTGTATCGGTTAAATAATCCACCAATGGTTGATTCGATTCCAAAACCGAAAAAACATTATTAAATAACGATCGGGCCTGATCTACTTGTCCGTCCCAAGAAGATGGTGCATCAGAACCAAATCCATCAAAATTAATATTATATGTTTTGGCGAAATCCTCCTTGGTTTTCCAGAATAATTCTGAATTCCGTTTATGGGCAGCACCATGACTGGCAGCATCATATTTATAGTATCCCCGTCCTTTACGCAATTTGGCATAGAGTACTTTTGGAATATTGGGGTCCGCTTTTTCTACCAAAAGACGGTGATAAGCTTCAGTTAATTCACTCCAGCTTTCACCTTCCATGGTGCCTTCCACATGCCACCCATGAGAGCCAAACCAATCATTTGGTGTGCCATACATGACTGAACTGAATGGACGTGCATCAATGCCAAAATCATTCCAATCCATAAAATATACCAGGTTTCCCAATCCCAATCCCCANGCAGAATTGAGTGTCTCATGGGATGCGCCGGCAGTGAACCCGCCTTCACCTTCAAAAGCAAATACCTTTACTTCCGGAACTTTCGCCAATTTTAATGCCAACGCTTCCCCTGCAGCCACTGGTGAGCCATGCCCGCTGGGGCCTGTGTTAAATTTAAAAAATAAGGTTTTGCCTTCCATTTCTGCATGGCCGGGCAAGCCGCCATTTCGTCGAAGTAAAAGCAAGTCTTCCCAAACCAATTGAAAGTCTTTTCCTTTATTATGCTGATATTTTGAATCACCGGTCTGGCGGTATTTTATCCGCATCGCTTCATTCANTACTGCAAGGGTCGCATAAACCATGGGGTTGGCGTGGCCAGCCACTAAAACAAATCGATCACCAAAGCGTTTCCCTGCTTCGCGAATATCCCAGCGCATGGCGCCGGAAAGAAGGGTCATTACCATGGCGTGGACTTTTGATCTGGANCCACCCGGGTGGCCGCTCTGCCGTAGGTTGAGCATAATATCAATACATTGATCTATTAAATCTTTGGTCACTTCCCAATGGGGATAATAATTCTCAAGTTCTTTTGGTGATTTCATTATTTACGCTTTCCATTTAATGCCGTTTTTAAAAATGATCCCGTATAAGAACCAGAATGTTTCGACAATGCTTCCGGTGTTCCGGAAAAAATGAGCTGCCCACCTTCTTCGCCCCCTTCCGGGCCTAGGTCTATAATCCAGTCAGCTGTTTTAATCACATCAAGGTTATGTTCAATAACAACAACAGTATTCCCCTGGTCCACCAGCCGTTGGAGTACAGTCAGTAATAATTTTACATCTTCAAAATGGAGCCCGGTTGTGGGTTCATCCAAAATATAAAATGTTCTATCTTTTGATGCCCGGGATAATTCTGTTGCTAATTTTATCCGCTGTGCTTCACCGCCTGATAATGTGGTGGCCTGTTGGCCCAATCGGATGTACCCCAATCCTACATCATTGAGTGTAATCAATTTTTTCTTCACCCGGGGAATATTCTTAAAAAAGCCTAAAGATTCTTCAACGGACATACTTAAAATATCTGCAATGTTTTTTCCCTTATATTTTATCTCAAGCGTTTCTCGATTATAGCGTTTCCCTTTACAAACTTCACATGTTACATAAACATCAGGCAGGAAGTTCATTTCAATTTTGATAATCCCATCGCCTTCACAAGACTCACAGCGCCCTCCTTTTACATTAAAGGAAAAGCGCCCCGGTTTATATCCCCGAATTTTGGATTCAGGGAGTTGAGAAAACAAATCTCGAATAAAAGTAAACACACCTGTATAAGTAGCTGGATTCGAGCGAGGTGTCCGACCAATGGGTCTTTGATCAATCTCGATAACCTTATCAAGATATTCTAATCCACTCATGGATTCGTGATGCAGGGGATATGCCCGGGCATGATTCAATTCCTTGGATAAAACAGGGAAAATTGTTTCGTTTAACAGGGTGCTTTTCCCTGAACCACTCACACCGGTGACAACAACCATTTTTCCCAATGGAAAAGAAACCTCAATTTCTTTTAGATTGTTTCCCCGTGCGCCAATAACGGTGAGCAGTTTTCCATTTCCATTCCGGCGGCTTGATGGTATGGGAATCGCTTTTTTTCCTGTGAGGTATTGGCCTGTAATCGAAGTAGAGGACGTAAGTATTCTTTTCGGTGTACCTGAGAACACAACCTCACCGCCATGCTCTCCTGCTCCAGGTCCCAAATCAATAATCTGGTCGGCTGATTCCATAGTCTCTTTGTCATGCTCAACCACCACAATTGAATTCCCCAAATCTCGAAGTTTTTTCAAAGAATTTAACAGGCGGCCATTATCCCTAGGGTGGAGTCCGATGGATGGTTCATCTAAAATATATAATACGCCCACCAGTTGGCTGCCAATTTGGGTTGCCAACCGGATTCGCTGCGCTTCTCCGCCTGAAAGGGTAGCGGCGGACCTGTCTAATGTTAAATAATCCAACCCCACATCAATCAAGAAACTTAACCGTTCTTGGACTTCCTTTAAAATTTGGTGCGCAATAGTCGCATCTGTTTTACCCAACTTAAGGGATTTAAAAAATGCGCCCGTATTTTTGATAGAATAAGAAGATAATTCTCCTAAACTAACATTACCAATCGTTACAGCTCGGGACTCTTCCTTTAGCCGGGATCCATTGCATTCTGGACAGGGCCGCATACTCATAAATTGCTCGATCCAATCACGAATATGGTTGGATTTGGTTTGTTTGTACCGACGCATTAGGTTTGGAATTGTTCCTTCCCAACCACCGGTATATGTGCCGCTCCATCGTTCAGATGAATATTCCATTTTTAATTTCGTTGAACCGGTTCCATTTAATAATATTTCGCGGATGCCTCTATCAAGCTTAAACCATGGGGTGGTGAAGTTAAAACTATAGTGACGGGACAGGCTTTTTAAAATACTGCCATACCAATTCCCCCGAGGTTGTTCACCCAATGGAGTAATTGCACCTTGAATCAGGGATTTGCGTTTGTCCGGCACCACCATTTCTGGATCAATTTCCATGTGCGAGCCTAGCCCATCACAATGAGGGCAGGCGCCGTAGGGGGAATTGAAGGAAAACATCC
>JGI26060J43896_10000973_pt1 | contig 10619 bp, 13 predicted proteins | sample MarorgKNORR_S2LV_6_FD_43896 | JGI IMG/M metagenome (IMG submission 43896) | reverse complement strand
AGAATAATCTTGTTTNNANTCCTTGATATGNAGACGTAGAATAAACAGTATAATCAGATGGGGTGATTAAATCTGGAAGATCCCACATAGTTCCTCCAAATGGAGGCTCTAATATTTCAACTATGTTGAAAAGATAAACTCCATCTTCAGCACTTTGAGACTGTATTGAATATAACTGATCTTGAAGGTTATTTATCTGTAGGGTTAAATTATTGTTTTCATTTTCAAATATTTGATTTGACTCTGTTAGTACTTGAATCTGATTTATATATTCCTGAATTTGCTCCTGAAAACCGTTCAATTGATTATTTAGATCAACCATCTGATTGGATAGAATATTGTTTTGTGTGGTTAATTGATTTAATTGGATAGAATAATCATTAATCTGAGAATTCAATTGAGCTATATCATTTTGAAGGTTAACAATTGTCTCATTTAATTGATTTATTTCATCTTCTTTGGAACAAGAATTGACTACTATAAAAAATAAAAGAATTAAAACTTTATAGCTTTTCATATTGAATAAATATTTCACCTGGATTATGCGAGGGGATATAATAAGAGAACCCATACTTTTTACATATTTGTTCGATAATTTTTTTTTGCATAACAGGAGAATTCCCAGTTATAACATGAAGACTAACACTTCCTTTCACAGAATTTAAAAGCATATACTCCTCAATTAATTCAAGACCTTCTGGATGTGTTTTGCCATGTAAATCAATCTTCATTTTTAATCTCTTTTTTTATTTGATTAAGTTTTATTAAGGCTTCAACTGGACTAAGATTATCTATATCTAAAGTCTCAATTATTTTTCTTATTTCTTGCATCTTTGGATCTTCAACATCAAAAAAACTTAATTGAAAGTTATCATCATTTTTTTCACCTTTCAATTCATTAGGTTTTGTTCTTTCCATCACTTTTAATTTATTTTTTGCAGAATCTAGAACAAGTTTTGGCATTCCTGCCATTTTAGCTACATGAATACCAAAGCTATGATTGCTTCCTCCTTTAACTAGTTTTCTTAGAAATACAACATCATCTTTTGTCTCTTTAACACTTACATTAAAGTTTTTAATTCCTTTAAAAATTGATTCCATTTCATTAAGGTCATGATAATGGGTTGCAAAAAGTACATGAGGCTTATTTTATTTTCATGAAGGAATTCTGCAATTGCCCATGCTATTGATATTCCATCATATGTACTAGTACCTCTTCCAATTTCATCCAACAGTATTAAACTTTGATTTGTTAGATTATTTAGAATTGAAGCAGTCTCATTCATCTCTACCATAAATGTTGACTCACCCATAGATATATTATCACTAGCTCCTACCCTAGTGAAGATTCTATCAACTATTGAGAATCTCATTTCTTTAGCAGGCACAAAACTTCCAATTTGTGCTAGTATTGTTATTAATGCTGTTTGTCTTAAGATTGCTGATTTACCTGACATATTAGGACCAGTTATCATAATAATTTGTTGCTCTTTATCTAATAGTATATCATTTGGAATATATCGTTCACCATGAGGGAGATTAGCTTCTATTACTGGGTGCCTACCTTGAATAATTTCTATCTTTTTTTTATCAATGATATCTGGGCATATGTACTTATACTTTATAGCTCTTTTTGAGAAAGAATTTAAAATATCAATTACTGAAACTTTTTCTGAAATAATTTTTAAAGTTGTTAGACTATCTTGAAGTTTATCTAAAAGTTTTAAAAAAAGCTTGAGTTCTAAATCCTTAATTTTTTCGTCTGCATTAATTATTTTTTCTTCGTACTCTTTTAATTCTTGCGTTATATACCTTTCTGCATTAACAAGAGTTTGCTTTCTAATCCAATCTTCAGGAACTTTATCTTTATGAGTATTTCTTACTTCAATATAATAACCAAAGACATTATTAAAAGATATTTTTAATGAGGGAATTTTAGTTTTATCAGTTTCCCTTTCAAGAATATGATTTAAATATTCTTTTCCCGAAAATCTTATATCCCTCAATGAATCTAGTTCCTTTGAAACATTATCATTAATAAAATCACCTTTTAAAATTGATACAGGTGAGTCTTCCTTCAAAGCTTTACTTATATCATTAACTGTTGAATTTGCAAGAGGTATTGACTTTCCATAACTCTTAAGTGTTCCATTTAACCCAGAAAGGGAATGTTTAATTTCATGAACACTTTTCAGAGAATTTTTAAGATAAATTAACTCTCTTGGTGAAATTTTATAAGTAGCAATTTTAGACATTAACCTCTCTATATCAGATATGTTATTTAGGTTAAGATCTAGTATACCACTTATCTCATTATCTTCAATAATTGAGTATACAATATCTTGTCTTTTCCTTATCTCTTTTTTTTCTACTAAAGGAAATGCAATCCAGTTTTTTAATTTTCTTGAACCCATACTAGTAATTGAGTCATCAATTGTTTCAGAAAGATTAAATCCATTAGATGAATTTGAATTAAACAATTCAAGATTTTTCATTGTAAACTTATCCATCCAAACATAGGAGTCTGGAAAAATTCTTTGAAGGTTTGATATGTGACTTAAGTTATTATGTTCTGTATCATCTAAATAATGAATTACTGATCCAGCAGCAATTATTCCAAGTTTAATATCATCAACTCCAAAGCCCTTTAAACTTTTTGTTTTAAAATGATTTAATAATTTATTTTTAGAATACGAACTATCAAAAACCCAATCATCTAATGGGTAAACATTATATGAATTACCAATTAACTCTTTAAGCTCATTCTTTGATGGCTTTGAAACTAATATTTCATTTGGAGAAAAGTTTGAAATTAATTGTTCAATTAACTTAAAATCACCTTGAGATATATAAAAATCACCTGTTGAGACATCTAGAAAAGAAATTCCAAATTGATTTTTTTCAAAATAAATAGATGCTAAATAATTATTTTTTTTCTGATCTAAAACACCATCGTTCATAGCAATCCCAGGAGTAACAATTTCCGTTACGCCTCTTTTAACTATTTTCTTAGTTAGCTTGGGATCTTCTAATTGATCACATATTGCAACACGATGACCAGCTTTGACTAACTTAGGTAAATAGTTTTCTATTGAATGATGGGGAAAACCTGCTAACTCAGTTTCGCTAGTTGAACCTGCTCCTCTTTTAGTTAAAACAATTCCTAAGACTTTTGATGCTATTACAGCATCTTCTCCAAAAGTTTCATAAAAATCTCCTACTCTAAATAAAAGCATTGTATTAGGATATTTTAACTTAATATCATTATACTGCTTCATCAAAGGAGTGATTTTAGTAGCTTTAGTCACAGATTTGTATTTGTGCTAATTTAAATATTTTTATTTTTACTCTAATGCGAAAATTAAAAAATACTGAACTAAACAGAAAGTCAATTGATGAATTCAAAAAATCAAAAAAAACTTCTGCAATTGTAATTCTTGATAATATTAGAAGTATTCATAATGTTGGATCAATATTCAGAACATCTGATTCATTTTTGATAGAAAAAATAATAATTTCAGGGTATACTGCAACTCCTGAAAATGAAAGAATGAAAAAAACTGCTCTAGGATCTTCGGATTCTGTTGATTGGGAATATTCAGATGATATTATTAAAACAATTGAAGTATTAAAGAAAAAAAACATTAAAATAATTTCAATTGAACAGGCAGATAAATCCTTAAATATTGAAAAGTTTATNCCAGCAAAAGAAGTTAAATATGCCTTTATATTTGGGAACGANGTAGATGGTATATCTGATGATATAATTAGTGTNTCCGATGAAGTTGTGGAAATACCTCANGTTGGCACAAAACACTCTCTAAATGTTTCTGTNGCAGCAGGTATTGTACTNTGGGATTTTTTCTATAAAACCGAAATATAACTANCTAANTTTTATAGGTTGATCTTTATCAACACATTCGAGTTCTAATTGTCTAATTGATTTATTTAAAATTGGATGAATTAGATCAGGTGTTAATTCAAGCATTGGAATTAAGACAAATTTTCTAAGCTGAATTCTTGGATGGGGAATTTCTAAACTTTTAGAATTGACTATCATATTGTCAAAAAACAAGATATCTATATCAATATACCTATCACTATATTGATCAGTTGTTTTCAATCTTCCCATATCTTTTTCAATAGTTAAAATTTTATTTAAAATTAATTCTGGTGTTAGTGTTGACTCCAATAATATGCATATGTTATAAAAGTTATTTGAATTAAAACCCCATGATTTTGTTTCATAAATACTAGATTTTAGCACAACCTTTCCAATGATTATATCAATCTTATCAATAGCTTCATTAATTAATCCAGAACGATTACCTTTGTTCGATCCTATTGAAAAATACACTTTGCTCATAAGTATTATAAATGAACGCCAAAAATCTCTCTTTAGCTAACAATATATATCTAATCCTTGCAGGATTATTTATCACATCACTTGTAGCATCAAATTTAATATTTACAAAAATATTTTATTGGTATCCATTTGATATTAATTTAATGGGAGTAAAACTTTTTGAATTATCTGTAGGTATATTACCGTATCCTTTGACATTTTTAATTACTGATTTAATATCTGAAATATACGGACAGAAAAAAGCTGATCAAGTAGTAATTACAGGAATATTTGCATCAATTTTTTCAATTGGATTAATATTTATATCTAGTCAAGTACCTGCTATTGAAGGATCACCAATTAATGACGCAACTTTTAACAGCGTATTTCTTAATGCTCCTTTGGCAGTATTAGCTTCTATGTTAACATACCTGTTTGCACAATTTATTGATATTAGAATTTATCACTATTGGAAAAAATTAACAAAAGGAAAACACCTATGGTTGAGAAATAATTTTTCAACTTTCACTTCACAGTTTGTTGATACTTTCACTATAGTTTCACTACTTATACTTTTTGGTATACTGCCTCAAGAGAAATTTTTGGTACTAATTATATCAGGATTTATATTTAAAGTAATAGTGGCAATTCTAGATACACCTTTATTATATCTGTTTGTTTGGATGTTTAGAAGGAAATTTAATCTAAAAATAGGTGAAGAAATAAAACTAAATTAAATTGGAAAAAAAGAGAATTAATAAGTACATAAGTGAAGTTGGATTTTGCTCAAGAAGAAAAGCGGATGAATATATCTCTGCTGGAAGAGTATATATCAATGGAATTAAAGCTGTTCTTGGATCAAAGGTAAATATTGATGATGAAATTTCTATCGATGGTGAAGTAATTCAATATAAAGACAAAAAGAAAGTATATATAGCCTTTAATAAACCTGTTGGAATTGAATGCACTGGAAATGAAAAAATTAAAGGAAATATTATTGACTTTATAAACCATAAGGAAAGACTTTTTACGATTGGAAGAATAGACAAACAAAGTGAGGGTCTTATTTTACTTACTAATAATGGTGATATTGTTAATAATGTTCTTAGAGCAGAAAATAAAAAAGAGAAGGAGTATTTAGTGACAGTCAATAAAAAGATTTCATATGAGTTTATTGAAAAAATGAGAAGGGGAGTTAGAATAATGGGAAGAATGACTAGGCGATGTTATGTAGAAAAAACATTTGAAAATAGATTCAAAATTGTCTTAACTCAAGGAATGAATAGGCAGATTAGAAGAATGTGTGAGGAACTAGGGTTGAGAGTTACAAAATTAAAAAGGATAAGAATAATGGATATTCATCTTTCAGATACAAAAATTGGAGAATATCGAGATTTAAATGATGAAGAAATCAAACAATTATTTAATCAAAAATAGAAATATCTACAACGTAACCTTCATTCGATCTCACATTAAAAACACTAGAGTCCTCAAAAATTAAATATTGTCCTTTGATACCTATTAATTTTCCTTCAATATCATCTGATTTTTTTAAACTAACAGATTTTACAGAATCTATAGATTTATCTATTTGATAGTTAAACTTCTTAACCTCACTGTCAGTTTTAAAAAACTCTTCAAATTCAGAACCCAATGCATCTAAAGCGATTTTTTTATTCTTAATTATATCTGCTTCTTCAATGTTGCTAGTCAACATTTTTCTCCAATTTGTTTTATCAGAAAATTTCTCTTTCAATTTCACTTCTGCAACACCAGCAAGATATCTATTAGGAACTTCAATTAATTCAACTGCCTCAATAGCACCTTGATCAATCCATCTATAGACATATTATTTGATCTAGTTACACCAACTTTTATCCCACTTGTTTTAGATAGATATACAATATGATTTTGTAATTGAACCTTCTTTTCATAGGAAATATCTCTGTCTTCAATCCCTAGGTGTGCTTTACTCAACTCAGGTTTCATTATCCAATCACCTGCAATTGGGGATTCAAAAAAGCATTTTTTACAAAATCCATTGGCAAAAATTTGTAGATTTTCAAAACATGATAAACAACAATATCCTGTTTTATGAATTTTAATTTTTTTTCCAATAATCTGATTCAGAAATATCAAATCATTATCAAAATCAATGATATATCTCACAGGGTTATCGTGTATAGATGTCATTTTTTTTAATACTCCTGAGAACATAATCTAATGTTTACTATTTTTATGCTAAATATATACATTCCATGCCAATTCCAATCTTTAATTCTGTGGCCTCTTTTTTTTTAAAAAGAAGAATAAGTCAAATAGAACTTTTTAAAGATTATCCTATTGAGACTCAACAGGAAGTGTTGAGAAAGCTTATTGTTTATTCAATTGATACAGAAATTGGAAAAAAGTTTGATTTCAAAACTATTAGTCATTATAATGATTTTAAAGAAAGAGTTCCAATAGTTTCATATGAGGATATTTATAAAGATATAGATAGAAATAGAAAGGGTGAACAAAATATCTTTTGGCGTACACCTATAAAATGGTTTGCAAAATCAAGTGGAACAACTAATGCAAAAAGCAAATTTATTCCTATTAGTTTTGAATCTTTAGAGGATTGTCATTACAAAGCTGGAAAGGACATGTTGTCTCTTTATTTCAATAACAACATTAATTCACAATTACTTACTGGTAAATGTCTAAGGCTTGGTGGTTCCAAAGATATTTATGAAAACAATAGTAGTTATTATGGGGATTTATCCGCAATTATGATTGATAATTTACCTTTTTGGGCAGAATTAAGCAGTACTCCTAGTTCTAAAGTTTCATTAATACCTGAATGGGAGAAAAAAGTACAAGCAATAATCAAAGAGTCAATTAATCAAAATGTAACAAGTTTTGCAGGTGTCCCTTCCTGGATGTTGTCATTACTTCAACAAGTGATGGATAAAACAGGGAAAGATAATATTTCTGAGATTTGGAAAAACTCTGAAGTTTACTTTCATGGAGGTGTAAATTTTGACCCTTACAGAAATATCTATAAAAAATTATTTCCTTCTAAAGATTTCAAGTACTTTGAAATATATAATGCATCAGAAGGCTTTTTTGCAATTCAAGACCAAAATAATTCTGATGAATTATTACTAATGCTTGACTATGGTATTTTCTATGAATTTATTCCAACAAATAGTTCAGAACAAGAAATAATATCCCTAGCAGATGTAAGGCTTAATGTAAATTATTCATTAGTAATAACTACAAACTCTGGACTTTGGAGATATAAAATAGGAGATACTATAAAATTTACATCTTTAAACCCGTTTAGAATTAAAGTAACCGGTAGGACCAAGCATTTTATTAATGTATTTGGTGAGGAGCTTGTAATTGAAAATGCTGAGAAAGCATTATCTAAGACTTGTGAATTGACTAAAGCTGAAATATTTGACTATACTGTTGGACCAATATTTATGGGTAGTAAAACTAAAGGATCTCATGAATGGTTAATTGAATTTGAAAAAATACCAGATGATTTAAATAAATTTACAGAAATACTAGATTTAAACCTTCAAAGATTAAATTCTGATTATGAAGCAAAAAGATATAAAAGCTCAACTCTTGAAATTCCAAAAATAGTTGTTGCTAGAAAAAATCTCTTTTATGATTGGCTGGCTTCAAAGAATAAGCTTGGAGGACAAAATAAGATTCCAAGACTTTCAAATTCTAGAGAATATATAGATGAATTGATTAGAATGAATTAAGAAACAGCCTTAAGATGAGAAATATCAATTTTTTGGAGTTTCTGGTCAGCATAAATTTTTGTGATCTTTAATTCTTTTTCTTCAGAGCTTGGTAAATTAAACATTGCATCATTTAAGATAGCTTCACATAAAGTTCTCAAACCCCTTGCTCCAATATTAAACTCAAATGCTCTATCAACAATAAAGTCTATAGCTCCAGGAGTTATTGAAAAATCAATACCATCCATTTCAAAAAGTTTTTTATACTGCTTAACTAAAGCATTCTTAGGTAATGTCATAATATCTTTAAGGGCATCCTTAGATAATGGATTTAAATGACACATAACAGGAAGTCTACCAATAATTTCAGGGATTAATCCATAAGATCTTATATCATGTGGATTGATAAACTTTAATACATTTTCTTCATTATCATTTTTAGCCTTTTCATCTATAGATTTAAAACCAATAGATTGAAGATTAAGTCTAGTCTTAATTATCTTGTCTATTCCATCAAATGCACCTCCAGCAATAAATAATATATTAGAAGTGTTAATTTCAATAAATTTTTGGTCAGGTGTTTCCTTCCGCCTTTTGGTGGGACATTGACTGATGTTCCCTCAGTAATTTAAGAAGTGCCTGCTGAACACCTTCACCTGATACATCTCTTGTAATAGATGGGTTATCACTTTTTCTTGCAATTTTATCTATTTCATCAATAAACACTATTCCATTTTCAGTCTTATCTACATCAAAATCAGCTGCTTGTAAAAGTTTACTTAATATACTTTCAACATCCTCACCAACATATCCAGCCTCAGTTAAAACTGTAGCATCTACAATAGCTATTGGAACATTTAAAAACTTTGAAATAGTCTGAGCTAAAAGAGTTTTACCAGTACCTGTAGGACCGACCAATAATAAATTACTTTTTTGAATTTCAATATCATCTGATGAATTATTTTGATTGATTCTTTTGTAATGATTATAAACAGCAACAGCTAAAGTTTTCTTTGCCTCTTCTTGCCCTATAACATGTAAATCTAAAAAATTCTTAATCTCTATTGGTGGTTTCAGATCAACAGAAAAATCAGTCGATTCTTTACTGGTTTCATCATCTTTAACAATCATATCTGCTTGTGAGATACATATATCACAAATATGAGCATCTAAACCAGCTATAAGTAACTTAGTTTGAGATTTCGTTCTCCCACAAAAGGAACATAAAATTTCTTCTTCACTCATATTTGTTTATTTTAAAACCTCATCAACCATTCCATACTTGTGAGCTTCATCTGATTTCATCCAATAATCTCTATCACTATCAGAATTTACCTTCTTATATGTTTGACCAGAATGTTTAGAAATGATTTTATATAACTCGTCTTTTAATTTTAATATCTCTCTTGCTGTAATTTCTATATCTGTAGCTTGTCCTGAAGCACCCCCTAATGGCTGATGAATCATTACTCGAGAATGTTTTAAAGCAGATCTCTTTCCTTTTGTACCAGCACATAGTAAAACTGCAGCCATTGAAGCAGCACATCCAGTACATATTGTTGCAACATCTGGCTTTATGTATTGCATAGTGTCATATATACCAAGACCAGCGTACACTCCACCACCCGGTGAGTTAATATACATTTGAATATCTCTAGACGAATCTGTACTTTGGAGAAATAGTAATTGTGCTTGAATAACATTTGCAACACTATCAGTAATTGCAGTACCTATGAACATTATACGATCCATCATTAACCTAGAAAAAACATCCATCTGAGCAACATTTAATTGTCTTTCCTCAATTATATAAGGGGTCATACTGCTTACAATTTTATCATAGTAAGTTGAACTCACGCCATGATGTTTGGTAGCATAATTTTTAAATTCTTTTGAATAATCCATCTATTAAATTTTAATGTCAAAATTAATCAAATACACATCTAAATAAAAATAAATGATGATTATTTGAGTCAAGTTTTAGTTAAACATTATATAGTATGATATATTTTGTTAAATTTGCTCTCTTAAATTAGTAACATGGGTCGAGTACCCAAAATATTAAAATTATGGCAGTAAAAATAAGACTTCAAAGACACGGGAAAAAAGGTAAACCATTTTATTGGATTGTTGCAGCTGATGCTAGATCGAAAAGAGATGGTAAATATTTAGAAAAACTAGGAACTTATGATCCAAATCAACAACCAGCTTCAATTGAACTGGATTTTGATTCAGCATTAAGTTGGTTAGGAAAGGGCGCTCAACCAACAAGTACTGCAAAAGGTATTTTATCTTATACTGGTGTATTAATGAAAAAACATCTTGACGGAGGGGTTAAGAAAGGAGCATTTACTGAAGAAGAGGCAAAGAAAAGGTTTGAAAAGTGGATGAAAGAAAAAAGTGCAAAAGTTGAGAAAAAGATTGATGATGTTAAAGCTGCATTAGAGTCAAATAAAAAAGATTCTAGACTAAGAGAGGAAGAATACAGAAAAAATAAACTAGAGCAATCTAAAGCTGCTGATGAGGCCAAAGCT
>JGI26060J43896_10000969_pt1 | contig 10653 bp, 11 predicted proteins | sample MarorgKNORR_S2LV_6_FD_43896 | JGI IMG/M metagenome (IMG submission 43896) | reverse complement strand
AGAGTGATGGAGAATGGATAAAAGCTGATAGTAAAAATATAGTATCAGCCATTGATAAGCTAGCTTTAACAGTTCCACAAGGCGGTAATAGTTTATTCAATGCTTTTGAAGCTATTAATGCTTTTAGTATAAAGCCGGATAATATATTTTTATTTACGGATGGATTACCTACATTGGGCTCTAGAATTCCTAATTCCCCCGTAAAAGTTTATCCAAATGATAGGCAGAAATATTTTAATAGAGCAATTGATGTGTCGCCGGGAATCCCCATGAATGTTTTTTTATTTCCTTTGGATGGGGATCCAACAGCAGCGGCAAGCTTTATTAACTTAGCAGGATTAAAGAAGGGATGCTTTGTTTCTCCCTCCAAAGATTGGCCAACATCATGAGGAAAAGAAGGGACATGGAAACATTTAATCTATCCTTTTTAGATGTTGTCTGTTGTGGCTTTGGTGCAGTTATTTTATTGCTTGTGATTACAAAGATCTATGAACCCATTACCATACAAAAAAGCCAAGAAGACCTGCAGGCATTGGTCTCTAAATTAGAACGTGAATTAGAAATTATAAGAGGCGATTCAACAGTATTGAATCAAAGGTTATCCTCATCCATTACTCAAATAGCTAGTAATAAAGAAAAAAAGAATAAATTGTCTGGAGATTTATTTGATATAGAGGGTCAATACGATACGACAAAAGCATTTGCACAAATACAATCAGGCGAGAGGAATGCTTTATTCATGATTAAGCAATCACTAACTGAAGTTATGAAAAAATTACAAAAAAATCAAATTTTTAGTGAAGGTAAAGCGGTAGGAATCCCAGTTGATAGTGAGTATATTATTTTTGTTATCGATAATTCTGGGAGTATGCAGAATAATGTTTGGGGCAAGTTAAAGAATAGTATGGCAGATATCTTGGCTGCTTATCCTAAAGAAAAATTAAAAGGCATACAAGTTCTCAACTGTAATGCCAGTTATTTATATCCTTCTTTTAAGAATGGTTGGATACCTGATACACCAGGAAATAGAAATGAAATTTTAAGACGATTGAATAATTGGAATGCAATTTGTGATTCGGATCCAACCAGAGGTGTTAGTGAAGCGATTACTCGATACACTGATAATAAAAAAAGAATAGCCATTTGGATAATGGGCGATGATTTAGCCAATAACTTATATGATGATCCTGTAGAAGCAATACGAAGAGTGGCATCAAAATTTAATAAAATTGATGATTCTGGGATACCCTTTATAAGAATACATGGNATGGCTTTTCCTAATAATGCAACATTTAACCCTGTAGAATTTCAAAATATGCTGAGAGTTCTTGCCAATGAGAATTATGGTGCTGTTGTTGTTGAATCGTATTAATAACTTTTAAAAAGTAAGGGTTTCTATTATTTTATGAGAATGTCTTATGAAGAATTAGAGTTTTGGGTTCTGGCTAATCCAGAATTTTCTGCATTTGTTATGTTTATTGTAGCCTTTTCTGAGTCTTTTATAATTCTAGGAACATTTTGGCCAAGCATAATATTATTACTTTTGGCATTAGCGCTTAATGAGGCTGATGTGCAATTACTTACAATTTGTTTAGCTGCAGGAGTAGGTTCTTTTCTAGGTGATTTTTTAAGTTTTTATTTGGGGTCATTTTTTGGCCCCAAACTAAAAGAAAAGAAATTCTTACAAAATAGAAACGATCAAATAAAAAAAGGAGAGGTGTTTTTTGATCGTTATGGGTGGGGAGGAATCATAATTGGTAGACTCACACCAGCTATTAGACCTTTTATACCTTTTATTGCCGGTTTGGCAAAGATGCCTTTGAAAATTTTTGTCATCAGTTCTATGTTTGCATGCTTTATTTGGAGCTTGTCGCTGGCAATTTTAATCATAGGAATAGATAATATTTTAATACTTTTTAAGTAAAGGAGATTGAAATGTCAGATGATGATCTAGAAAAGAAACATTGCGTTCCATGCGAGGGAGGCGTTCAACCATTGGATATGACTGCTGCAAAGCAAATAGGTGAAGCCATAGATCCAAATTGGATTATATCGGATGATGCTAAAGAGATTGTTAGAGAATTTAAATTTTCAAATTATACAAAGACCATTTCATTCGTGAACGCTGTGGCTTGGGTTGCTGATGCAGAAGATCATCATCCAGAGATGGAAGTGCATTATGGCTCTTGTAAAGTAACTTACTCAACACATTCAATTGGAGGGTTATCTGAAAATGATTTTATTTGTGCCAAAAAGATCGATAATATTACTTCTTAGAGCTTTTCATAAAACTCGTGGGAATGATTGGGAAGTAGATAGGGTATAACTTTCATATGATGCTCTTTGCTCAAAGTTCTTCCAAAGTTAATTCGATCTTGAACTGATTCCCACTCCTCAATCATAACGAAGTGCTGACCATGATCATGATCTTCTTCACTACTAGCAGCTAGCTCTTCTTCGGAATAAGTAGCTTTTACTGCAGCAGCCATAGCACCATTTTTTGCTCGAAAGATTTTTCTACCAATAAAACCAGGGGCTGATTCATACTTAGATTGCAGTTCTTTATAGTATTCACAGACTTCATCAGCGTGTTCTTCCTTAGCATAAATAGTCACTATGTAATTTTCCATTTGCTTCCACCTATTAATTGATTGACACTAAATTCTAAATCAGTTTTAAATAAAGTAAACATTAAATTCTAATCTAATGATCAATATTAAAAACATCTACAATGCAAGCAACATACTAAACGGGATTGCTAGGCAAACTCCTATTTTATCCTCAAAAAAACTAAATGAGTTAGTCAATGGGAANGTCTATTTAAAAGCTGAAAATGAACAATATTCAGGNTCCTTTAAGTTAAGAGGTGCTTATTANTGCATGCATCAAATATTAAAGACTCATGCTTATACAAATGTGGTTGCTTGCTCTTCAGGAAATCATGCACAAGGTGTTGCTCTCGCAGCCTCACTATTTGGATTAAAAGCTACAATTGTTATGCCTAATGATGCACCTGAAGTAAAAATTAAAAGAACTAAAGATTTAGGAGCTGAGATCATATTTTATGATCGTTATAACGAAAGCAGGGAGGCAATTGCAGAGGATTCTGCTGTCAATAGGAACGCTTTTATTATACCGCCCTATGATGACTATGATGTAATGGCGGGACAAGGAACTGTAGCTTTGGAAGCTATTCAGCAACTCACTTTGATTGAAGAGACCATTGATAATTTTATATGCCCTATTGGCGGCGGCGGTTTAATAGCTGGATGCAGTATTGCTTTTTCTGAGTATTTAAATGACGTTGATATTTTTGGTGTAGAACCAGAACTATTAAACGATACACAACAATCTTTGAATTCTGGTAAGCGAATAAAGATTGATATCAATCAACCCAGCTTATGCGATGCATTAATGGCACCAACACCTGGAGAATTAACATTTTCTATCAATCAAAGTGCTCTCAAAGAAATATGTATCGTGAGTGATGATGAAGTAATTGATGCAATCCGGTTTGCTTATAATGAATGGAATATAACTATAGAACCTGGTGGAGCAGTTGGTTTGGCATTAATACTTTCTGGTCGCTTTGTAACTTCCAAGAAAAATACCCTCATAATTTTAAGCGGGGGAAATATAGATCCATTGGAACATCAAAATCTCATTAAATAACTATTGATGAGATAGCTTTTTACAAGTAGTCTTACACTCTAAAACACATAAGAAATGGACTATATTATGACCAATCAAGATCTACAGGGTAGAACAATAAAAGCAAGGAATCCAAGAACAGGTGAGATGGATTATTCTTTTGAGGTAACTGAAAACATTGAGATAGAAGAGATTGTCAGCGATTTAAGATCAGGACAAAAAGCATGGTCCGATAAGACCATTGACCAAAGAGCTGAAATATTAAATGATTGGGCTAAAGCCGTTTCATCCAATGAAGCTTTGCTTGAAGCCTTGGTGCAAGACACAGGAAGATACTTTATTGCTACTGCTGAGATTGCCAGATTAACGACAATGATTGGAGACTGGTTAACTATTGGACATGATATATTTAAGGATCAGCCAGGCATTCAATCTTCCGCTCCAACTGTTACTTATCAGCATCAATATAAGCCCTTTGAAGTTGTTGGAATTATTGGGCCTTGGAATTTTCCATTTTTAATTACACTAATAGACCTTATACCTGCCTTGATGGCAGGCTCAGCTGTAGTTGTTAAGCCGAGTGAGATTACACCACGTTTTATCGGACCACTTCAAGAAACCTTAAAACAAGTTCCTGAATTAAATGGTGTATGTCGATTCATCCAAGGCGATGGAGAAACCGGCCAAGCTTTAATCAATAATGTAGATGCTCTTTGTTTTACTGGCAGTGTTAAAACTGGAAAATTAGTTTACAAAAGCGGTGCGGAGAATTTTATACCTATTTATGCAGAATTGGGTGGCAAGGATCCTGTCATTATAACGGAAAATGCTGACCCTAAAGAAAGTGCAAAAATTGTACTCAGAGCATCGGTTCAAGCAACAGGTCAAGCTTGCCAATCCATTGAAAGAGTATATGTACATGAATCAATAGCAGATGAATTTAAAACAGAGTTAGTTCAACTGGCAAAAGCCGTTACTCTTAATTATCCAAATATCAGAGAAGGACATATAGGACCACTAATTTTTGATAAACAAGCCGATATTATTGAATCCCATATCAATGATGCTGAAGAAAAGGGAGCTGAAATTTTATCAGGTGGCTCAATTGAAAATCATGGTGGTGGTAAATGGGTGCTTCCAACGGTGATTGGTAATGCAGATCATTCAATGTTAGTGATGATGGAAGAAACTTTTGGTCCTATAATCCCTGTAATGACATTCACTGATATTAATGAGGCTATTCGATTAGCCAATGATACTAAATATGGTCTATCAGCGGCTGTCTTGGCTGGAGATAATCAAGAAGCTGAGTCCATTGCACAACACATTGATGCCGGTGCTGTGAGCATTCAAGATTGTGGTATCACCACCTATGTTTTTGATGGAGAGAAGAACTGGTTCAAGGAATCAGGGATTGGAGCTTCCAGAATGGGAGAGATGGGGATGTTAAGGTTTTTTAGAAAAAAAGTTCTCTATACTCAGTCTGCCTCAGAAAACTATGGCATTGATGCTATGGGAGAAAGGTAAATTAAGTAGATTTTTCTATGCAATTGGTGGAGCGGACGGGAAACTAGAACATTGCACTTGGATCCACTTCATCAATCTCTGGATCTTCATTTCTACCCTGAATAAATTCACCAGTAACCATTTGATCATAGGACATGCCGGGTCCAACCATAGGATAGACCATAGCATCAGGGTCTATTATGACTTCAAGAAAAGCAGCCTTCTCAAATTCAATAAAATTCTTAATGGTTTCTAGTAATTTATCTTTTTCAGTTAAGCGTTCTGCATACTCAAAGCCATCCGCTTTAGCTGCCATCACAAAATCTTTTTTAAGCAGTGTTTTATCGCTGCCTGAGAATCTTCCATTGTAAAAAAGCTTCTGCCATTGTTTTACCATTCCATCCCCTGAGTTATTGAGTAATAAAACTTTAATGGGTAATTCATAGCTTGTAATGGTTTCCAATTCACCAAGATTCATTCTGATACTTCCATCACCATCTACGTTGATAACCAATGCATTGGGTTCAGCAAATTGTGCTCCAATTGAAGCGGGCAGTCCAAACCCCATCGTACCCATGCTTCCTGAAGTTAACCATTGCCTTGGTTTGGAAAAATCAAAATACTGTGCAGACCACATTTGATGTTGTCCAACGCCTGTCGATACAATCGCATTGCCTTTTGTCATTTTATTAATTTCATCCAATACCATTTCTGGTTGAATTAATTCTGAGTCCATGTTGTATTTCATTCCATGCTTTTCTTTAAGCAATTGAACTTCTTCATTCCAAATTGAAAAATTAGGTTTAATTTGATTCTTATTCGCATAAGTAGTTAATTTAGATAATGCTTCTTTTAATAGCCCTACATGAGACCAATTGACTTTTTTTACTTTATTAATTTCTGAGGGGTCGATATCAAAATGCGCCACTGCTTTAGCTCTAGGCGCAAATTTTTCTGGAAGTGCAGCCACTCTGTCATCAAACCTTGAGCCAAATGCAATCACAAAATCACAGTCTTCTACAGCATAATTAGCAAAAGCTGTTCCATGCATACCGAGCATACGCATTGAGAGGTCTGATTGGGTATTGCAAGCACCAATTCCCATCAATGTTGTGACAATTGGTATCTTAAATTCACTGGAAAATTGCCTTAATTCTTCACAGGCCCCTCCAGCAATAGTTCCACCTCCAGCATAAAATAGGGGACGTTTTGAATTTTCTAAAAGATCAAAGAATCTTTTACAGTCATCCTCATTTAAAGTATTTTTTTCTATAGTTTTCAATCGCTCTCTGTATGAGGAGATGTTTAATTTTTTATTGGCATCAGGTCTAATCTTTGCAGTTTGTATATCTTTTGGAACATCCACTACTACTGGGCCTGGTCTTCCTGAAGTTGCAATCTCGAAAGCAGCCCTCATGGTGGCTTCCAGCTTTTCTTCATCGGTTACTAAGAAAACATGTTTTGCCACTGATCCCATGACACTGGTTANTGGAGCCTCTTGAAAGGCATCGGTTCCAATTGAGCTCCTGCCTACTTGTCCNCAAATGACAATCATTGGTATTGAGTCNGCCATGGCATCTCTAACAGGTGTTACAGTATTAGTAGCACCTGGCCCAGAAGTAACCATTACTATCCCAGGCTTACCTGTTGCTCTTGCGTAACCAGAAGCCATGAATCCAGCACCTTGTTCATTTGCGGGCACAATTAAAGGCATGGCATTGGTTTTATTTATTTCGTTGTATTGAAAAACAGCATCNTATGTGGGAAGTATAGCTCCACCACTGTATCCAAAAATAGTATCCACCCCATGTTCTGCTAGAACATGAACTATAATTTCAGACCCAGTTATGCTTTTATCTTTGACCATATTTTCATTCTATTTTATATAAAAATACTATGCTATTTATTTAGAGCCAAACACCTTACTATAAAGAAGAGTTAAAAGTAATAGTGATTGCCTTGCTTCAATTATTAATAGAAGCATGTACAATCGATTTTTTAAGGACAACAATATAATTATTATGAGACATACGATAGCGATTCTTTTACAAAATGAATCTGGGGCATTATCCAGAGTGGCTTCTATGTTTTCTACTAGGGGATACAATATTGACTCATTGAGTGTTGCACCCACTCAAGATCCTATGGTTTCAAGGCTAACATTAGTAACCGAGGGTTCTGATGAAGTCATTGAACAGATTACCAAGCAGCTCTATAAGTTAATTGATGTTGTTGATGTTTTTGATATCACGCTTCATGATCATATTGAAAGAGAGATGATGCTGATAAAAATTGAACCATCCACTGAAAGTACTGAAGAATTGAATGAAATCATCAGCAACTATTCAGCCACCATCATTAATGAAAAAAATCAGTTAATGATTATTGAAGTAATGGCTGACAGTGATGTTAATAATAATTTTCTAACTGATATCACTAATCTTAGCAAAGTTATAGCCATTGCAAGAAGTGGCCCTCTTGCCCTGGCCAAAGGTATTTCTAAAACTAGTCTCTAACGACAAAAGATCCTTTCATAATCGCATAATGACCGGGGAAGGAACAAAAGAACGTATAGTCTCCACCCGCACTCAATAGATCGGATGAGAATGTCACTGAAGTTTCAGCTCCACCACCAATCACNNCTGATGCAGCAATCACACGAGCATCATTAACAGGCACATANTTATTNGCCATTCCAGCTCCACCACCCGCAGTGGCTACAGGCATAAAATCCGCTGTATTGGTTAATACCCAATTGTGTCCCATGACATTGGCAGGCATCGCACCGGTGTGTTGAAGGGTGACTGTAATTTCACTGCAACTGGAACTCACAACCATTTCCTTCAGATTAAATTGCAACATGTCATTGCCTTCAATGACTTGATTGCATGAATCGGCAGCGACGAAGTTAGAAGTTGACAGTAAGATAACTAGTGTTACCAATAATGATGAATTTTTCATAAGTATCCTTAGTTAAGTATTGAAGATATTATCAGTTCGAACAATAAAAGGAGTTAGATTTAAGCAGAATTAAAAACAATGGTTAACCCATGTTATTGATCAAAGCATCTCCAAATTCACTGCATTTTACTGGAGTGACATCATCCATTAGACGAGCAAAATCATATGTGACTGTTTGATCTTGAATGGTCTGATCCATCGATGAAATAACTAAATCTGCTGCTTCCGTCCAGTCAAGATATCGCAACATCATTTCACCAGAAAGAATTACAGATCCAGGATTAACTTTATCTAGATTAGTATATTTTGGAGCTGTCCCATGGGTGGCCTCAAAAACAGCATGCCCAGTAAGACTATTGATGTTTCCACCTGGTGCGATACCTATTCCACCTACTTGTGCTGCTAGAGCATCGGATAGATAGTCTCCATTGAGATTCATTGTTGCTATTACGTCAAATTCAGAAGGTCTAGTGAGTACTTGTTGTAGTGTAATATCAGCAATCGCATCTTTTACTAAAATAGCTCCATTATTCATAGCTTTAGTTTGTTCTTGATTGGCTGCTTCTTCACCTTTTTCAGCTTTAGTTCGTTCCCATTGATCCCAGGTATAAACATATTCGCCATACTCTCTTTCAGCCAACTCATAACCCCAGTTTCTAAAAGCACCTTCTGTATATTTCATAATATTGCCTTTATGAACAAAGGTGACGCTTTTGCGTTTATTTTTTATGGCAAAATCAAAAGCTGATCTCAACAATCTTTCTGTGCCCTCAATAGAAATTGGCTTTATTCCTATACCAGAAGTTTCTGGAAATCTTATTTTAGAATAATCTTCTGGAAAGGATTCTTTAAAGAAGGTAAGAAACTTTTTATTCGGCTCACTGCCCTGTTCAAATTCAATACCAGCATAGATATCTTCTGTGTTTTCTCTGAATATAACCATATCAATTTGTTCTGGANTTTTAACAGGAGAGGGCACTCCTTTAAACCATCTCACCGGCCTTAGGCAAACATATAGATCAAGCAATTGTCTTAACGCTACATTGAGTGATCTCATACCACCACCAATTGGAGTAGTGAGAGGGCCTTTGATCGAAACTAAATATTTCTTACAGTCTTCTATGGTTTGATCTGGAAGCCAGTTATTGTATTTATCAAAAGCCTTTTGACCGGCATAGACTTCAAGCCAATGGATTTTTCTTTCTCCATTGTAAGCTTTTTCTACAGCAGCATCTAAGACTCTGACGGCTGATTTCCATATGTCTGGACCTATACCATCTCCCTCTATGAATGGGATTATTGGATCATTTGGAACGGTTAATTTTCCATTTATTAGTTCAATCTTTGATCCTTCTTGTGACATACATAACCTCTATATTGCTAACATTTCNATAGATACGAAACAGTTTGGGCTGTAATTATATGTTTTTAGATCTTTTATACAATAATTATATTTGATTAATGTTGNCCTAAAAAATCAAACAAAATCTTACAAAAAGCAATCTTTTGTTCTTTCCCAGCAACCACATGTGCCACATCTTCCATAGTCACACCAATGGCATTGGGAATGCCTTCTTCTATGGGAATTGTTGTTCTTGGGCCTGTAACCAAGTCTTTTGCTGCATGAATAATAAGACAAGGGGCCTTAATCTCGCAAAGTTGCTCACGTACATCATGATTCAAGCAGGCCTCAACAAGCCTTTCATGAGTTACTAGATTTCCATTTAACTCTTTCCATCCAGCGTTTTCACCCAGTAAATTATCCCTATTTTCATTGTAATACTCTGGCAGAAAAGAATAGATACTAACGAACTGTTGAAAAGTTAGGAAACCAGAATCTCTGTGAACATCTCTGAATAGTTTTAACTGATCATAAAGATAGGTATCACAAAAAACCCAAGCACCCATATTCACCATGCTTCTNACTAAATCATTTCTTTGAATAGCAACTTCTTGGGCTACACAACAACCCATGCCAACCANTCCTATCATATGAACATTTTTCCATTGCAAGTGATCTAGAAGACCNATCAAATCATCGGCATGCATTTTCATAGAAGGAGTAACATCTAAATCNTCCGAGGATTCACCTATACCACGATAATCAAAAACCAATACTTGGAATTNATCCGTTAAGCCTCTAGCCAATAATTTTTCATTGCCATGTGCAAAGGTACCCCAGCCCCCCATGCAGACAACAGGATCACCCTCACCATGAATTTCATAATACATTTCATGATTATTAATTTGGATTGTTGGCATATAGATTCTCCTCGGATTTAAATGAAAATAGTCATTGATTATATAATTGCTAATCTATTAGATCTATAGGTATTCTTGATGGAATACTGTAATCTAATTTTTATATATTATATGGGGTAAAGCCAATGAGCGAAAGAAAAGAAACAAAAACGATAATGGAGTTTTTGGCTGAAAATCCAGATGTTGATGTAAACAATGCTTGGGAGCGTTGTTGGGGAATACAGACTGGAATTATTGATCGAATTCGAGAGAGATTCGAGGTCTCAAAGGATC
>JGI26060J43896_10000965_pt1 | contig 10685 bp, 8 predicted proteins | sample MarorgKNORR_S2LV_6_FD_43896 | JGI IMG/M metagenome (IMG submission 43896) | reverse complement strand
ATATCATCTGATTTAAGATAACGGCAGGAATAATACGCTCTACTCGCTTAATAGTAGCCATAACCTGACGGTATTGCTTGGCCAATGTTTCCAAACCCGTACCAGAAATGCCAGGCGCTCCCACCGAAGAATAGAGAGACGCATTATCCATAGCGCCCTGGAGTAAAAATCCATCTAACGCAGAATCATCTTTTAGATACTGCTCTTGCTTGCCCTTTTTAACCTTGTATAGAGGTGGCTGGGCAATGAACAGNTGCCCATTCTCGATCACCGTCGACAAATGACGGAAGAAGAAAGTTAGCAACAAAGTACGGATGTGAGCACCGTCGACGTCTGCGTCAGTCATGATGATTACACTATGATAACGTAGCTTTTCTATATCGAACTCATCGCGACCAATACCACAACCTAACGCCGTGATTAAAGTACCCACTTCTACAGACGACAACATCTTGTCGAAGCGCGCTTTCTCCACGTTAAGGATCTTACCTTTAAGTGGCAAAATCGCTTGAGTCCGTCGATTACGGCCCTGCTTTGCAGAACCTCCAGCGGAGTCACCCTCCACTAGGTAAATTTCTGAAAGAGCTGGATCCTTCTCTTGGCAGTCTGCCAATTTACCAGGCAATCCTGCAATATCTAAAGCACCCTTACGGCGCGTCATTTCACGAGCCTTACGCGCGGCCTCTCGGGCTCGCGCAGCATCGATCATCTTACCGATTATGGTACGTGCTTCCTGAGGGTTTTCCTGCAAGAAATCTGTAAGGCATCGGCCCAACTCTTGTTCTACGGCTACCTTTACTTCAGAAGAAACAAGCTTGTCTTTTGTTTGTGATGAGAACTTAGGATCTGGCACCTTAACGGAAATGATGGCGGTTAGGCCTTCACGTGCGTCGTCACCAGAAGTAGCCACCTTGGCCTTTCTATGGGCAGACTCCGCTTCGATATAGGTATTTAGCGTACGTGTTAGAGCCGATCTAAAACCACTAAGGTGAGTACCACCATCACGCTGGGGAATATTGTTGGTAAAACAATGAATGCTTTCTTGGAAAGAATCATTCCACTGTAGAGCCACTTCTACGCCGACGCCATCCGCATGCATAGTACTGAAATGGATGCACTTGTTAATAGGGGTCTTATTGGTGTTTAGGTATTCAACAAAAGCAGAGACACCGCCTTGATAACAAAACAGTTCTTCACGCCCAGATCGTTCATCTTTCAATCGGATGGCAACACCAGAGTTAAGAAACGACAACTCACGTAACCGTTTAGCGAGCAAGTCGAAGTGGTACATGATGTTGGTAAAGGTGTCTGGCGACGCTGTGAACGTACAGGTGGTTCCAGTAGTCTCAGTAGTACCTACTACAGCCAAGGGTGCCTTAGGCACACCGTGGTTATAGACTTGTTCGTGAACTTGACCGTTACGGCGAATAGTAAGCGTAAGCTCTGTAGACAACGCATTAACCACACTCACACCAACGCCGTGCAAACCACCGGATACCTTATAAGTGTTATCGTCGAATTTACCGCCAGCATGAAGAATCGTCATGATTACTTCTGCAGCGGACACGCCTTCTTCGGGGTGAATATCTACTGGAATTCCTCGGCCGTCATCAACAACAGTCACCGTATCATCAGATTGAATAGTGACGCTAACTTCGGTACAAAAGCCAGCAAGAGCTTCGTCAATACAGTTGTCTACGATTTCAAACACCATGTGATGCAAACCTGATCCGTCATCAGTATCACCAATATACATACCAGGACGTTTGCGCACGGCGTCCAGTCCTTTAAGAACCTTGATGCTGGACGAATCGTAAGTTGTTTGTTCGCTCATTAATTACTCCGAAGTAATTTTCTTTATAGTACGAGCCAAGTCCAACAGGTGGTTAAACTTGGCTTACTTGTCCGTGTTTCACGTGAAACATGTTCACGTCTGTATTTTTGGGCCAACAATCCGTTAACTCATCTGGCCCAACACTGGTAACAAATACCTGTGTATTCAAATTCACAAGCTGCTGACAAATCTCTTTACGGTGAGGCCAGTCCAACTCTGCTGCCAAGTCATCGACCAAGAANATACACTGCCTACCTTCTAACTCACTTAGCAGCTTACCCTGAGCCAATTTTAGCGCAGCAACCACAAGCTTCTGTTGACCTCGGGACAAACGCTCTACGGCGTTCACTCCATGCATGGTTAACTTTACATCAGCTCGCTGTGGGCCTCGCTGGGTAAACCCCAATTGCAAGTCCCGTTCTAATGTCTCGTCGAGTATGTCAGCGTAGCTTCGGTTGGCGGTCCAACCTGAGTAGTAGCCCAGTTTCAAGTCTGGCAAATCAACCAAGCCGGCCAAAAGCTCAAAGAATACTGGCTCAAGGAGCTTCAAATAAGCCCCTCTGAGGGAATTTAACTCTTCAGCGACCTGAACCAGCCCTGGGTCGAAACTAGCCCTTACAGAGGCGCTCATTGTACCACATTTCAACGCACTGTTACGCTGTTTTAATAGCCTTTGGGCTTGTTTCCACAGCCCGAAAAAACTCGCATTATGGTGGTACACCCCCCAATCCAAATACTGCCTACGCACACTCGGGCCCGCCTCGATTAGCTTGGCACTTGTGGGGTCAATTAGCTGGATTGGAAGCAGGCTTGCAAGCTCTGCTGTAGACGAAAGAGTTTCACCATTTAGACGAGCGGCATGATCACCATCTAGTCGACGAGTCATGCCTAAAGACACCGCCACACCCTGTGGATTAACAATCCGCGCGAACAACAAACAGTCCGCATGTCCTTGGGCAATAATCGAAGCCAACTTAAGACTACGAAAAGAACGGGCAAGGCCTAATATATGAATTGCTTCGAGGATGCTGGTTTTACCACTGGCATTTGCCCCATNAATGAGGTTAATGCCGGNGCCAAAATTAAGCTCAACTTGCTCGAGGTTNCGCAACCGCGCAACACTAAGCTGCTGGATTGNCATCAGCGTAGTGACCTGTGGATAAATTTAGATAAAAGCTGTGCATAAACCATACGCACAGCCCGCCTAGCACGCTCAAATCAGGCAACAATTACAAGCGCATAGGCATGATAACGTACTGGGCTGCGCCATTACCGCCATCGGCCAACAGGGCACTGGAGTTGGAATCACTAAGCGTGATTTTAACTTGATCGCTGTGAAGCACATTAAGNACATCCAGGACGTAGCCCACGTTGAAACCGATCTCAATTTGAGCACCCTGATAATCAACCATCAGACTTTCTTCGGCTTCTTCTTGTTCTGGGTTATTTGCTACCACTTGTAGATTGGTGTCGCTTACCGTCATACGCACACCACGGTACTTTTCATTGGACAAGATAGCTGCACGACTTAAAACGCCACGCATGGCCAAACGGTCAACTAGCACGATCTTGTCGCCATTACGCGGCAATACGCGCTCATAATCAGGAAACTTGCCGTCAACTAGCTTAGACGTAAATATGAATTCATTGGTAAATGCGCGAATATGGCTAGCGCCCACCACCAAACGAACAACACCATCTTCTTCCGTCATCAAGCGCGCCAACTCTAACACGCCCTTACGCGGCACTATCAACTGTTGCCCTGCTTGGTCCGGCAAACCTACCGGCATACAGCTGGTCGCTAGGCGGTGCCCATCCGTTGCAACAGTGCGCAGCTGGCTGTCTTTAATTTCGAACAACATACCGTTAAGGTAATAACGTACATCTTGCTGAGCCATCGCAAAACCCGTTTGATCCACGAGCTGCTTGAGGGCCATTTGAGGCACCTCAAATTCAAACGACTCAGGACTGTCTTCAACGTTGGGAAAATCAGCAGCTGGCAATGTGGATAACTTAAATTTACTGCGTGCCGAACGAACCAACACGTGGTCATCCGACTGTGCAACTTCCACCATTGCATGGTCTGGCAAAGACTTACAAATGTCCATGAGCTTGCGCGCCGGAATGGTGATGCTGCCATCAACACCTGGCTGATCTAAGCCAACACGCCCAACCAATTCTACCTCTAGGTCAGTGCCGGTTAAGGTCAGTTGATCGCCCTCGACAACAACCAAAATATTGGCCAATACAGGGAGTGTTTGACGCCGCTCTACAACACCTGCAACTAACACTAATGGCTTTAAGAAGGCTTCTCGGCTGATGGTAAATTTCATACTACAATCCTGTTAAGGGTTGGGTTGCGCTCACTGGCCGACTAAACGGTTAGGGAGCGATATAAGTTATCAAAATCATCGTGAATATCACGATCTGCTTCACGCAGTTCTTTAATTTTACGACACGCATGCAACACCGTAGTGTGGTCACGCCCACCAAACGCATCACCAATTTCTGGCAAGCTATGGTTGGTTAGTTCTTTAGACAGAGCCATGGCCAACTGCCTTGGCCGCGCCACTGATCGAGAGCGGCGTTTAGATAAGATATCAGATATCTTAATCTTATAATAATTTGCCACCGTCTTTTGTATATTATCGATACTAACTTGGCGATCCTGCAGCGCTAACAAGTCCCGTAGAGACTCCTGTACAAAAGGCGTGGTGATGGCCTCGCCAGTAAAGTGGGAATTGGCAACAACGCGCTTAAGGGCGCCTTCGAGCTCGCGTACATTTGAACGAATTTTCTTGGCTAAAAAGAAAGCCGCGTCTTCAGGGAGTGCAATATTACCTTCTGCCGCTTTGTTCATTAGTATCGCGACGCGTGTTTCCAAATCGGGCGGCTCTACAGCAACGGTTAGGCCCCAGCCGAAGCGCGATTTTAGCCGATCTTCCAATCCGGCAATCTCTTTAGGATACCGATCACAGGTTAGGATCATCTGCTGCCCACTCTCTAGCAGCGCATTAAAGGTGTGAAAAAACTCTTCTTGTGATCGCTCTTTGCCAGCAAAAAACTGTATATCATCTATTAACAGGGCATCAACTGAGCGATAAAAGCGCTTAAAGTCGTTAATCGCACCTAGCTGAAGGGCCTTTACCATGTCTGCTACAAAACGCTCGGAGTGCAGGTAAACGACTTTGGCATTGGGGTTACGCTCAATTAAAGCTGCACCTACCGCATGCATTAAGTGAGTCTTACCCAAACCAACACCACCATATAAAAATAGGGGGTTATAGGAGCTACCCGGGTTTTCGGCCACCTGTTTAGCGGCTGCTAGCGCCAACTGGTTAGACTTGCCTTGCACGAAGCTAGAGAATGTAAAGGCTCTATTTAAATAGCTTTGATGACGTACAGACCCTTCTACCTGAACCACCCTCTTGGAGGGCGACTCTGTAGGTAACTGCGACTGGATAATACCGCTGTCTTGCCTAGGTATGAATGCAGGCTCTACAAGCGCGTCACTTAACACACCAGCGCCAAAGCTTGGCGGAGTGATAATACGGGATGGCCTGTCTCGCTGATCGTTAGAAGCTTTTACAGCACGCCCACCGGTAGTGCCAACCACAAGCTCTACGTCAGACGTTGCATCCGTGGCATACTCTGCCACCAATTCTCGAATACGCGAGAAATACTTACCCTTAACCCAATCCAAGACAAACCGGTTAGGCGCCAGCAACTGAATCACACGCCCTTCTTCGCTAACCTTTAAAGGCCGAATCCAAGTGTTGAATTGTTGACTTGGCAATTCGTCTTGAAGACATGCCAAACATTGTTGCCAAACCGCTTGAGCCATAAATTTACTAAAACCAAAATTAACATTACTACCATTAGCTAACTAGAATAATTGACACAGCAAGCTTGGTCTATTTAGAGGACTTATTTTATCACCAACCACCTAAAGTTATCCACAGGCAAAGGCAAATAGACGAACATTGGCCATCGCCGGTAACAATATACCCATAAACATCCGATAATAAGGAGTTATTGAACTATTAAGGGGGTTAAGGGGTTGCCATGGGTTATTTGATCTCATATAATTGCGCGCCTAGATTTTCAACGCCAAACTTTTGGCCAATAACTAATTTTGCGAGACCGATCATGAAAAGAACGTTCCAACCTAGCGTCCTAAAACGCAAACGCACTCACGGTTTCCGTGCACGCATGTCAACTGTTGGCGGCCGTGCCGTAATCAACGCTCGACGTGCTAAAGGCCGTAAGAGCCTAAGCGCGTAAGCCACTGTCTAACGCACCGCGTATGACTGATTTCGACTTTTCCCGGCAGCGACGCCTGTTAAATGCTGGGGACTATCGAAGGGTCTTTGATCAAGCTGAATTCAAAGTTTCGGATCAGCACTTATTGATCTTGGCCCGACCGAGCTTACATAGCCATTCCCGTCTGGGTTTGGTTATAGCCAAGAAGGGTATAAAACTCGCTGTTCAACGTAACCGCGTTAAACGCGTCGTGCGCGACAGTTTTAGAACCCTTTGTACTCAATCTAACGAGTTTTCTACGCCGTTGGACCTTGTCATTTTGTCCCGTAAAGGCTTAGACGAACTCGACAACATTACTTTGCACCGCCTCATTACTAAACAATGGACGCGATTACGCAAAAAAATGGCCCAAACTGCCTAGATTTTGCCCACTTCTTTGGCCTGCCCATTGCCAATAGAACTACAGGCTCTATAATCAAACTCCTTTTTATACAATTAATGACGATTTGCCTCTATGGATTTTCAACGCATCATTCTAATTGCTGGTGTTGCCATCATTTCTTACTTGATGGTCCTGCAATGGAATCAGGATTACGGCACAGACGCCGCAGCTCCACAACAAGTAACCAGTGTATCTGCATACGATACTGAAGCCGTAAGTACAGACTTTGCCGTAGTGAGTGATGTCAGTGCAAATACCAATGCAGACGTTAGTGTCACTAGCAGCGTAAATGCCACCACTGGCACGTTAGTACACGTCAACACCGACACCCTACAAGTTGTAATCGACACTAAAGGTGGCGACATCATTCAGGCGTCGTTGGTTAAATACCTGGCAGAAATGGACCATCCTGATGTGCCATTTACTTTGTTAGAACAAAACCAGCATCGTACCTATGTAGCTCAAAGTGGACTCATTGGCCTCAATGGCACCGACATTAAGTCGCGCCCATTGTTTAACGTTGCAGCGACCGAATATACCTTGTTCGACGGCCAACAGGATCTTGAGGTTGTACTTAGCCTTACGGACGAAAATGGCGCTGTAATCAATAAAATCTACACCTTTACCCGTGGTAGTCACTTGGTTAACCTAACCTACGCTGTCGACAACCGAGGCTCGCAGCCATGGTCTGCAAACTTGTTTGGCCAGATTAAGCGTGACAACTCTGCAGACCCAAGCGCCAGTGGCGGCATGGGTATGTCGGCCTACTTAGGGCCAGCTTTTTCTTTCCCAGATGACAAGTACTACCGTTACGATTTTGACGACATGGAAGAGCTTGACCTAAAGCGTAGTGCACCAGGTGGTTGGGTGGGCATGTTGCAGCATTATTTTGTGAGTGCATGGGTGCCTAACCCTGACCTACAACATAACTACAGCACCCGCGTAAGCAAAGGCAATTATATTGCTGGTTTTGTAAGCCCGGCACTGGAACTACAAGCGGGTCAATCTGGCTCAACGTCAGCGGATTTCTATGCTGGCCCTAAAATTCAAGCAGACCTGGAAGCAATTTCTGAAAACCTAGACCTAGTAGTGGACTACGGTTGGTTGTGGTGGATTTCTCAGCCTTTGTTCTGGTTGTTGAACACTATGTTTGGGTTTGTAGGTAACTGGGGTGTTGCCATCTTGCTGGTTACCCTATGTGTAAAGGCGTTCTTCTTTTACCCATCAGCTATCTCATATCGCTCAATGGCTAAGATGCGTGCATTAGCACCGGAAATTGCCAAACTTAAAGAAAAGTTCGGTGACGACCGCTCTAAAATGTCCCAAGGCATGATGGAGCTATACAAGCGTGAGAAGGCCAATCCGTTAAGTGGTTGTTTCCCTATTATCATTCAAATGCCGGTATTTATTGGCTTGTATTGGATGTTGATGGAAACAGTAGAATTACGCCATGCGCCATTCTTCCTATGGATTCAGGACTTGTCGGTACAAGATCCTTATTTTGTATTGCCAGTACTCATGGGTGCCACCATGTTTATCCAGCAAATGCTTAACCCAGCACCCACCGACCCAATGCAAGCCAAAATTATGAAGATGTTACCTTTGGTATTTACCGTCTTCTTCCTTTGGTTCCCAGCGGGTCTTGTATTGTACTGGGTATGCAACAACATCTTGTCGATTACGCAACAGTATGTGATTACCAAGCGAATCGAAAAATCCATGGCGGCGCGCAAGCACTAAACAGCAGCGCGTAAACATGATACAAAGGCCTCTGATGAGGCCTTTTTTGTAACTACGAAACCAGTGTTGTATCACTGGGCGCCACTAACATACTGAGGATACCGGAGCTCGGATTAAGAGTTGGTTTTACCGACACGCCGTAAATACATCCATGTAGGCTCTCATTGGCCGTCCATGGCCAATGAAGGTCGGCTAAACCAACTCTTAACCCAAACTCCTACAACGTGCCATGCAATCAGATATAGACACCATATGTGCTCAAACCACACCTCCTGGTCGTGGTGGCGTAGGCATTATCCGCCTGTCTGGCCCCAAAGCGCTGGCTTTTGGGCAAGCATTAAGTCGCAACCAGGGCATCCTACGCCATGCCCACTATGGGCCGTTTTTGGATACTCAAGGTGAGCAAATCGACGCCGGCATTAGCCTTTATTTTAAAGGGCCGGATTCTTTTACGGGCGAAGACGTGTTTGAATTCCAAGGCCACGGCGGCCAAGTAGTGATGGACCTATTACAGCGCGAACTCACTCAGTTGGGTGCTCGTATAGCACGGCCTGGGGAATTCTCTGAGCGGGCTTTTCTGAACGATAAAATGGACTTGGCTCAGGCCGAATCAATCGCAGATTTGATTGATGCCAGTTCCGAACAAGCCGCACGCAATGCCTTACGCTCGTTGCAGGGCGTATTCTCCACACATGTTAATGCTTTGGTAGAAAGCCTTATCTACTTGCGCCTGTACGTAGAAGCTGCCATCGACTTCCCAGAAGAAGAGATCGACTTTTTAGCCGACGGCAAAGTGGCCGCATTACTCACCCAAGTGCAAAATGATCTTGAACAACTTTTAATACAAGCTCATCAAGGCAGTTTATTGCAAGAAGGGATGCAGGTCGTTATAGCGGGCGCCCCTAATGCGGGTAAGTCGAGTTTATTAAACGCTTTAGCAGGGCAAGATCGAGCCATAGTCACCGACATTGCCGGCACCACACGAGATGTATTAAAAGAAGCTATACACATAGATGGCTTACCGTTACATATTGTAGATACCGCAGGTTTACGAGAAAGCCCAGACAAAGTAGAACAAATTGGTATAGAGCGCGCTATAGCGGCCATTGGCCAAGCCGACCAAGTGCTACTATTACAGGATGCCCAAGACCCAGTGCCACCAGCCCAGCACTGGCAGGCTCTCATGGGTAATGAACCCATGCCCGAGCAGCTCACCCTAGTGCGTAACAAAATAGACCTCGCCAACTGTGCACCAAAAGTCACTCAAGTCGACAACCTAGATTGTATTTATTTAAGCGCCAAACAAGACCAAGGCATTGATTTGTTAAGGCAGCACCTAAAACATGCCGTAGGCTATCAAGCCACCCTTGAAGGTGGTTTTAGTGCACGCAGGCGGCATTTAGATGCCTTACAACGGTGTAAGCAACTATTACAAGACGGCGCCCACCAATTGGCTTATAGTCAAGCGGGTGAATTACTCGCAGAAGACCTTCGCTTAGCCCAAGAATGCTTAAACGAAATCACTGGAAGCTTTACCAGCGATGACTTATTAGGGCGCATTTTTGGTTCTTTTTGTATCGGCAAATAACCACCATATTGGGATAGTAGCGCGCCATGTCATCTAGTCACATTCTTTGTATTGAAGATGAACTCGACATTCAAGAGATCATTGCCTACAACTTACAGAAGGCCGGTTTTACCGTTTCTCTTGCCGCAGACGGCCAAGTAGGCCTAGATATGGCCCAACAATTGCTGCCCGACCTAATACTGCTCGATATCATGTTACCCAGCCTCAACGGCATGCAAATATGCGAGCGGCTCAAGGCCAACAAACACACCCAGTCTATTCCCATCATCATGTTATCTGCCCGCAGCGAAGAGATAGACATTATTGGGGGTTTGAGTAAAGGTGCCGATGACTACATGACCAAACCATTCAGCCAAGCTGAATTATTAGCTCGTATTCAAGTGGCCTTAAGACGCAAAGCCGTGCTCAACACTGTGACCATTGGGCCCTTAAGCCTCAATCTAGATGGCTATACTTGCGAGCTTAGCGATCAGGTTTTAAAACTCACCACCACAGAGTTTAAACTGCTCCATAGACTCATGGCCCAACCTGGACGAGCTTTCACCAGAGAGCAGCTTATTTTAGCTGCCTTAGGGGAAGATTCTGATGTGGTAGATCGTAATGTCGATGTACATATACGTTCCATTCGTAAAAGTTTAGGCGACTCGGCAGGTATTATAGAGACGGTACGTGGTGTAGGTTACCGATGTGACGCAGGCTACACCGCCGCAATAACAGGCGAGCACTAATCCCATGCGCCACTCACCTATATTTCTAAGACTTTACGCTGGTTTTGCCATTGTTATTTTGTTCAGCATTATGATCGTAGGACTCATGGT
>JGI26060J43896_10000961_pt1 | contig 10707 bp, 9 predicted proteins | sample MarorgKNORR_S2LV_6_FD_43896 | JGI IMG/M metagenome (IMG submission 43896) | reverse complement strand
TAAAAAAGTAGACAATTTTTTAATTTAAGATATATGGAAAATATAAATAGAAGGTTATTTGTAAAAAGTACCACAATTAGTACGGGAGCATTATTGACAGTNCCTTTTTCTTTGGAGGCTATGGCAAATAGCTCAAATAATAGAAAAATTAAATTAGCTCTGATTGGATGTGGAGGAAGGGGGACTGGAGCGGCTGTTCAAGCGCTTAGAGCAGATGCAGACGTAGAACTTGTAGCTATGGCGGATGCGTTTTCAGATCAATTAGAAAATAGTCTGAAAGCAATAAGTGAAGAATTGAATGGCGAAAGAATCATTAGGGTAAAAGAAAAAAATCGATACTCAGGGTTTAATGCCTACCAAAAAGCCATTGATTTAGCAGATGTTGTGATATTAACAACTCCACCTGGATTCCGACCTTTACATTTTGAATATGCAGTAAATAATGATAAGCATATTTTTATGGAAAAACCTGTTGCTACTGATGCTAATGGAGTGAGGAAGGTTTTAAAGGCTGCTAAATTAGCTGAAAATAAAAAATTAAATGTTGTAGTTGGACTTCAAAGAAGATATCAAAAAAGTTATAATACAATACTTGATTTAATTTCAAATGGAGATATAGGGAAAATAGTTTCAGGTCAAGTTTATTGGAATGGTGCTGGAGTTTGGGTTAGAAAAAGAAAACCTGATCAGACAGAAATGGAATATCAAATGAGAAATTGGTATTATTTCAATTGGCTATGTGGTGATCATATTTTAGAACAACACATTCATAATATTGATGTTGCTAATTGGTTCATCGGTGAATATCCTAAATCTGCACAAGGGATGGGGGGACGTCAAGTTAGAAAAGGAATTGATCATGGAGAGATTTTTGATCATCATTTTGTAGAATTTACTTATCCAAGTGGCGCAGTAATTTCAAGTCAATGTAGACATCAACCTGGAACTAAATTTAATGTGAGTGAAGCTTTTCAAGGAACAAAGGGAAATGTATTTACTTCTGGAAATAAGAATTGTAAGATTACTGACAATAATGGAAAGGATGTTTTTAGGTATAAATCTGAAGGAGATGAAAGTCCATATCAAATAGAACATAATAAACTATTTCAATCTATAAGATCAGGAGGGGTAATTAATAATGCGGAATATGCTGCAAAATCAACATTATCAGCTATTATGGGAAGAATGGCTACTTATACAGGTAAAGAAATAACATGGGAACAAGCATTAAATGCAAAACAAGTTTTAGTGCCGGATAACTTAAACTGGAATTCGATTCCACCAGTATTGCCAGATTCTAATGGCAGATATTCCATTCCTAAACCTGGTATAACCATAATAACATAAATAGATAATGAATACCTGAATTATGAAGAAGTATTTAAGTGTAATTATTTTTTTTCTAATTTTAAGTTGTGAAAAACAAGAAACAACAAGTGATAATGTTATTGAACATGATTGGACAACAAAACAGTTTACTTTTGAACATGATGGATTAACCAGAACTTATATTCTTCATAAACCTAAGAGTTTTGTTCAAAATTCACCTTTATTATTTGTTTTACATGGGTTTACTAGTTCGGCAAATACAATAATGACTTATTCACAGATGAATTTAATAGCGGATAATAATGGTTTTATGGTATGTTATCCACAGGGGACAACTCTAAATACAGGTCAAACACATTGGAATGCAAATCTTGAAATGAGTTCTATCAATGACATTGAATTCTTATCAGAATTAGCAAAAAAAATTCAATTTAATTATAAAATAAATCCAGAAAATACATTTACTAGCGGCATGTCTAATGGAGGGTTTATGTCTTATACACTTGGATGTGAAAAATCAGATATCTTTAAAGCTATTGCTTCTGTTACTGGGACAATGAGTGGAAAGGATTGGAATAATTGTAATCCATCATATAAAATACCTGTTATGCAAATTTCAGGCACAGAAGACACTACTGTTCCTTGGGACGGAACTATGTCAACTTCTTATGGATGGGGTGGTGCCCCACATATTTTAGAAGTAATGGATTTTTGGTCAGACCTTAATTTATGTAATCAAAATGAAATAATTGATTTTCCTGATATTGATTCTTCAGATAACTCAACAGTTTCTTTGACTAAAAGAAAAGGAGGAAGCTACAATAATGAAGTTTGGCTTTATACTGTCACAGGTGGCGGACATGATTGGCCAGGTGCATTTGGCAATAAAGATATTAAGGCTTCGGAAGAAATTTGGAAATTTTTTAAACAACATTTAAAATAAGCTTAAAGAAGTAAATTTTTATTTACTTCTCCATGAACATCTGTCAATCTAAACCTTCTTCCCTGATGTTTGTAAATCATTTTAGTGTGATCAATTCCAAATTGATGTAAAATAGTTGCCTGCAAGTCATGAACATGGACAGGATCTTTTACGATATTATAACCGATATCATCTGTTTCACCATAGCTAAATCCAGGTTTTACACCTGCCCCAGCCATGAATATAGTAAAAGATCTTGGATGATGGTCTCTTCCATAAATAGTATCACTTAACGTTCCTTGACAGTAATTAGTTCTTCCGAATTCTCCACCCCAAACCACCAATGTGTCTTCTAATAAACCTCTTTGTTTTAGATCCATAATTAAAGCAGCAGTAGGCTGATCGACATCACTAGATTGACCTTTGATTTGAGTAGGTAGATTTTCATGTTGATCCCAACCCATATGATATAATTGAACAAACCTCACGTCCTTTTCAATTAATCTTCTAGCTTGTATGCAATTAGCAGCATATGTACCAGGGTTTTGAGCATTTGGACCATACATTTGGAGAATATGGTCAGGTTCATCAGAAATATCCATAGTTTCTGGAACAGAGGTTTGCATTCTGTAAGCCATTTCATATTGAGCAATTCTATTATTGATTTCCGGATCTCCAAAAGTTGCTTCTTGCTCATGATTTAATTCCGCTAAATAATTCAACATTTTTCTTCTTTCTTGAGAGGAAACACCATCAGGATTTTTTAAATATAATACAGGGTCTTTGGCCGATCTAAATTGCACACCTTGATGCAATGAACTCAAAAATCCATTTCCCCATAGCCTAGAATATAAAGGTTGTCCTTTAGGTCTACCGGTTCCATTAGATAAAAGAACAACAAAAGATGGTAGATTATTGTTTAGACTTCCCAATCCATAACTCATCCAAGAGCCCATACTGGGCCTTCCTGGTTGTTGAGATCCTGTTTGAAAAAAAGTAATTGCTGGATCATGATTAATAGCTTCAGTATGCATAGATTTTACAAAACATAATTCATCAGCAATTTTACCAACATACGGCATTAAATCACTTACCCATGCTCTAGATTCTCCATATTGTTTAAAGTTATAAATACTGCCTACAAGTGGAAATTTAGCTTGACCTGAAGTCATTCCTGTTAGTCTTTGGCCTTTTCTTACAGATTCTGGTAAATCAGAGCCTCTAAGTTGATTTAATTTAGGTTTGTAATCAAATAAATCTAATTGAGATGGACCGCCACTCTGAAATAAATAAATTATTCTTTTGGCTTTTGGGGCAAAGTTAGGAAGGTTTAAAGAATTGCTTCCTAAAGCAGAAAAAGGATCTTGATTTTTATCAAAATTAAATGGATCCATTAGAGACCCTAAAGCTAATCCTCCGATACCTAAACCTGCTTTTTTTAAAAAGTTTCTTCTATTATTATTTAAAAAATGTTTATGAATTTCTTCCATAGATTTTAACTTTTTTGTGTTGTTTCATCTAAATTATAAACTAAGACTGCTAATGAAGTAAATGCTTTTTCATCGGAATATTCATTAATTTTTTTCACTTCATTTAAATAAGAGTCAAGTTTAGAAATTTCCAGTTCATTAGGAGTTCTGCCTGTTACTGTTCTATAAAGCTTGATTATTTTATCATCTTTTGACATGTTTTTAATTTCATATATTTTCTTTGAAAGATATTCAGCTGCCATTAAATACTGTGGGTCATTCATTAATGCTAGAGCCTGCAATGGAGTACTTGTCTTTTGTCTAACTGCTACACAAAAATCTCTTGTTGGAGCATCAAATATCATCATTGAAGGTGGAGGAACTGTCCTTTTCCAAAAAGTATATAGACTTCTTCTGAATAAATTTTCTCCTGTATCAGGATTATAAAATGCTAAACTGCCACCACCACCACCAGTAACTTCATCCCATAATCCAGGTGGTTGCATTGGCTTAACACTAGGTCCGCCAATTTTATTAACCAGCATTCCACTAGAAGCTAATGCATTATCCCTTATCATTTCTGCGGATAATTTTTGTCTAGGATAATGTGAGAGATACATATTATCAGAATCAATTAACAAACTCTCTTTTTTTATTTTGCTAGACTGTCTGTAAGTTGAAGACATGACTATTCTTTTAATGAACTTTTTAGTATCCCATTTGTCTTCTTTTTGATAGGTATAAGCTAACCAGTCAAGAAGCTCAGGATTAATAGGTTTACTACCCTGGCTGCCAAAATCATCAGGAGTTGAGACTATTCCTACTCCAAAAAATTGTTGCCAAATTCTATTAACAGCTACCCTTGAAGTTAAAGGGTTATTATCATTAAAAAACCATTTTGATAATCCAATTCTATTTGCTGGATTGTTTTTATAATCAAAAGGTAATACTACTTGTGGAGTGCCTGGATTAACTTTTATTGTAGGAGAATCATAACTCCCACGATTTAAAACATAAGTATTCCTTAGGTTTTCAGATTCTTTCATAACCATTAAAGTCACGTCATTAATGCTATCTGGAAGATTAACAAAATTTAATTCACCTTTAATATCCGCTTTTTTAATTGTTAAATTAGGTTTGGGTGCTGTTTCTCCATATATAATTAAACCATCCTCATCTACGTTGTTAAAAAAACTATAGAAACTAAAAAAATCTTCATGCGAAATTGGGTCGAATTTATGAGAATGACATCTTGCACATTCAATAGTTAGACCCATCATAATTTTTGAAGTAGTTATAGCCCTATCAGCAACGTATTCAACACGATATTCTTCAGGTACAACACCACCTTCTTGAGTAATTTTATGATTTCGATTAAAACCAGAGGCAAGAATTTGCTCCTTTGTTGCATCTGGAAGCATGTCTCCAGCAATTTGCCATGTTATGAACTTATCGTATGGTAAATTTGTATTAAATGAATGAATAACCCAATCTCTCCAAGGCCACATAATTCTTTCTTGATCATCCTGATAACCATGACTATCTCCATACCTAGCCAAATCCATCCATATTGCTGCCATTCTTTCTCCGTATGATTTAGAAGAAAGTAATNGATCTACTCTTTTTTCATAAGCATTATTAGATGAATCATTTAAAAAGTCATCAATATTTTCTAATGATGGAGGAAGACCAACTAAATCAAAATATAATCTTCTTATAAGAATTTCTTTTTCTTCATTTTTTGATGGTTTTAAGCCCTTAGTTTCTAATTTACTTGCTATAAAAAAATCAACCTCATTGTTACACCAATTAGAAAAAGTAGTTTTAGGTATTTTAGGAAGAACAGGTTTCGTATAAGACCAATGGGGTTGCCATTCTGCACCTTGCTCTATCCATTTTTTAAGAATTTCTTTTTCATTATTTGTTAGCTTCCGATTTGATTCTGGAGGAGGCATTACTTCACTCGCTTCTTCATTGTAAATTCTTTTAATTAGCTCACTTTCATTAGGATTTTTTCTATCAATCACCAGTTTGCTATTATCATCATGAAGCGAATTATAAAATCCTTTTTCTAAGTCTAACCTTAGATTAGCTTTTCTGACTTTGTCATCTGGTCCATGACAGGCATAACACTTGTCTGATAAAATTGGTTTTACATCAAAGTTAAAATCAACTTTAATTAGATTATCATTAGATAAACTAGTATTTATTGAATAGCTTTTTTCTTCATTAATATCTATTGAAGTTTCAAATGGAGTGCTAGATAAGTATTTAAAAAATAAGACTCCCAGTAGTGGGATCAAAAAATACGTTAATAACTTGTAACTATTAGATTCTTTATTGTTCACAATATATTAAAATTATAATTTTTTCAGTCAATTACATGATTTTTTAGAGTAAAAAATAAATAAATAGTATAAATCAATTTTTTTTGAAGATAAAAGCTTTAGTTATACAGTTCTCTAATTTTTATTTGTTTGAAATATGCTTTCCCAGGGTGATCTTGTAAGCAAATAAAACCATAAGGAGATTTCCCAAACCCATACCATCTTTCATCTCCAAGATACTCATAGTCTTCAGATCTACTAAATTTACTCTTTTTAACAAGAGAGTCCCATTTCAGTCCTTTTAAAGGGAACACATTAATTAAAACTCCATTTAGAACAACTTCTCCTTTATTTTTTTTGTGATCTATTTTGATATGGTATGAATTCCATTCTCCTGCAGGATTTGCTAATGAAGTTTTGGTTGGTGCAGAAATATCATATACGGCCCCAAGAAAATGTTTTTTCTTTTCTAAATCTTTAAGGATGTTATTTAACTCAATTTCCCCACCTAAAATAATTTCAGGTTTTAGATATGCATCTGTGTCAATAATTTGAATTTCAGGGCCAGTTTGATATGGATATTTATATTTTTTTTCTTCGCTAACTCCCCACATAAAACCACTATTTCCTCCATTTTCTATTTTCCAATCAAATATTATTTCAAAATTCAAATATTTTTTGTTAGACAATAGACTAGCATCTGATTCGCCAGATTCAAGACTAGACAAAGCATCAAAAATTAAAACTTCATTTTCAATCTTCCATCCTCCTTTTGTTCCGTCATCTTGATAAATATGCCATCCTTTAAGTGAGTTGTTTATGATTAGATTTTCCCAATCAGAGTTATTTTTATTACAACTTAAAATAGAAATCAGTACAAAAAGAGAGAATACTATTTTTTTCATATTTTAAAACTTAGATTAAAATAGAGGTTATTTTAAAGTTTTTAAAATTATTTTTTCCATTACTTTATATCCCGCTTTATTTGGATGAACTAAATCATCACTAGAAGTGTATTCAGGAACTTTTAATCCTCCTTTATTATCAACCATAGCAGAATAGTAGTCAGCATAATTAACCTTATTTTCTTTACAATATTTTTCTAAAATAGAATTTAACTTAATTACTTTTGGCCCTGGATCCACTCCCGGAGACCATGGAAAATCTATTGCTGGCAGAGTAGAGCAAATTATTACTGAAATATTGTTAGCCTTAGCAATTTCTGCCATAGAAATTATATTTTCAGCAGAATTTTCAATTGTAATGGGTCCAGTATTTCCAGCTATATCATTAATTCCAGCAAGAATAACAACAGTTTTAGGTTTTAAATTTATTACATCAGGCCTGAATCTTATGAGCATTTGAGGTGTTGTTTGACCACTAATCCCTCTATTAACAAAAGGATTTTCAATAAAAAAGTTTTTGTTAAAAAAACTCCAACCTTCAGTTATAGAATTGCCCATAAAAACTACTCGATTTGCATCAATTATTTTTATTAATTCTTCATTATTTTTTTCGTACTTTTTTAAGTGTGCCCAATCTTTTAAATTCCCCCCCCCTGCTATATGGGCTTCTTGGGAGTAATTGTTGTTTTTCATTCCAATATTTATTAAAAAGATGATAAATAATATTTTTTTAAGATTCATACTTTTAGTTTTTAGTTTTTGAGTGTATCCATTTTAAAAAATCAACTTCAGAAAATGCATTATTCCAACTATTATGTCCAACATTTTCATAAAAAGTGATTTTTGGACTTCCACCTGCAGCAATTATTGCATTAGCCATTTTTAGGGAATATCTTGGGCTAACAACTTTATCACTAGACCCATGAAAAATCCATAAAGGAACTTTTTTTGCATATTCACTTACATATTGCGGAATTCCATCCCCACAAATTGGAGTAGCAGCAGCAAACATTTTAGGCCTTCTGTATAATATTTCAAAAGTTCCCATTCCACCCATAGAAAGACCACTAACATAAACTTTGTCAGTATTTACTTGTTTTTTTTGCACTAATGAATCCATCAACTTTAAAACAAGACTTAAACTTGGATTTGGTTCATCACTATCCCTCATTTTAGCTATTGATTCTTTATCAGATAAATCAAATGACATATTAGCCCAGTAATCATTACTAGCACATTGAGGGAAAATAACCCAAGAATTAAATTCTTTTCTATTTTCTTTATTTAAAAACAGTTTAGCTCCATGAACAAGTTGTAACTCATTGTCATTTCCTCTTTCACCAGCTCCATGTAAAAAAAGATGTAAGGGGTAGGTTTTATTTTGATCAAAATTTTCTGGCTTTAGTATTCTGTATTTAAGAGTATCACCTTCATTAATAAAAATTTCTTTTTCAAATAAATTTAGATTTTGAGCATTTATTGCAGATGTAAAAAATAAAATAATAATTAGAGTTGAATTTTTTTTCATATTGATTTATTCAGTTGTTGGAATACGTATTTTCTCAACTAATTCTTGTATTTCTTTAGGAGGAACAGATGTAAATTGACATACGGTAATTGAAACAATAAAATTAACTAACATAGCAAAGGTTCCAAATCCTTCTGGAGAAACTCCAAACCACCAGTCTTCTTGACTTCCTCCGCCAAACCATCCAAATTTAAACTTAGTCATATAAAAAAGCATAAGGAGAAGTCCGGTAACCATACCAGAAATAGCACCTTCTTTATTCATTCTTTTATAAAAAATACCCATAACAATAGCAGGGAAAAAGGAAGCTGCCGCTAGACCAAAAGCAAGTGCTACTACAGCAGCAACAAAACCTGGGGGATTAATTCCAAAATATCCAGCCATCACAACAGCAAAAAATGCAGATATTCTAGCATAAATAAGTTCGCCTTTTTCGGAAATATTAGGATTAATTATTTTTTTAATCAAATCATGTGATATTGAGGATGAAATAACGAGTAATAGTCCAGCAGCAGTTGAAAGTGCAGCTGCCAACGCTCCAGCAGCCAATAGAGCAATTACCCAATTTGGAAGCTCAGCAATTTCAGGATTTGCCATTACCATAATATCTCTATCAATATTTAGTTCATTTAACTGAGGATCAGCAAGATATTGAACAATGCCATCTTTATTTTTGTCTTCAAAAGTTAATAAGCCTGTTTTTTCCCAATTATCAAACCAGCCAGGTAAATCATCATATCTTTTTTCACTAACCGTTTCAATTAAATTAGTTCTTGCAAAGACAGCAATAGCTGGGGCAGTAGTATATAATATTCCAATAAAAAGTAGAGCCCATCCAGCAGATTTTCTTGCATCACTCACTTTTTTTACTGTAAAGAACCTAACTATAACATGTGGAAGACCAGCTGTCCCAACCATTAGAGCAGCAGTTATAAAAAAAACATCTAACATTGATTTAGATCCAGATGTATATTCGTGAAACCCTAATTCCGTACTTAAGCCATCTAGTTTGTCTAATAGGTACATTCCATCATGACCTTGAGATCCAAATCCTAGTTGAGGAATCGGATTACCTGTCATTTGAATTGATATAAAAATTGCAGGCACCATAAAAGCAAAAATCAAAACACAGTACTGAGCTACCTGAGTATAGGTAATGCCTTTCATTCCACCTAAGACAGCATAAAATAAAACAATAGCCATTCCAATGACAACTCCTGTATTAATATCCACTTCTAAATATCTAGAAAAAACCAAACCAACACCTCTCATTTGTCCTGCCACATAAGTAAAAGAGATAATTAAAGTACAAATAACAGCCACTATTCTTGCAGTGTCAGAATAATATCTGTCACCAATAAAATCTGGTACTGTGAATTTTCCAAATTTTCTTAAATAAGGAGCGAGTAAAAGTGCTAAAAGAACATATCCACCTGTCCAGCCCATTAAATAGACCGAGCCATCATAACCCATAAACGAAATTAGACCAGCCATTGAAATAAAGGAAGCAGCGGACATCCAATCTGCAGCTGTTGCCATACCATTAGCAATAGGAGAAACTCCACTTCCAGCTACGTAAAAGTCTTTAGTAGATCCTGCTCTTGACCAAATTGCAATTCCAATATATAAAGCGAATGTAATACCAATCATTAACCATATCCATAGTTGTAAACTCATTAGAATTATTTTAAGTTAAATTTTTTGTCAAGTCTATTCATTAAAAAAATATAGACAAATATTAGTATAATAAATACATAAATAGAGCCTTGCTGAGCAAACCAAAACCCGAGTTTAAAACCACCAATTTTGAATTGATTTAATTCATCAACAAGTAAAATTCCAAATCCAAATGAAACGGTAAACCAAATAGATAAAAGTATTATTAGGTATTTTAAGTTTTCTTTCCAGTATTTTTGAGCAAGCTTTTTATTCATATTTGTAAAATTGTATTTCTTATATTAAGAAAATAATTAGTTTTAATTGTATACCTATTAATACGGGTTCATAGTTTAAACTCCTTAAAAAGTAGATAATTCAAATCTAGTTTAATGTCTCCTAAATTCAATAAATAAATAGCTAAATAGTTATAAATTTAAATACAAATCATTTACTTTTGAAGATTAATCATTATTAAAGATGAATTTTAAACCAATTTATTTAATTTATTTCTTTTGTTTTTTTTCTTGTAATAGTACAGTGAAAAAAAACACTGATTCAAATAATCATG
>JGI26060J43896_10000959_pt1 | contig 10709 bp, 9 predicted proteins | sample MarorgKNORR_S2LV_6_FD_43896 | JGI IMG/M metagenome (IMG submission 43896) | reverse complement strand
ACTAAAATAGTTAACTTGTTGAAATATATGTCTAATCGTTTAACTAATAAGGTCGCAATCGTTACTGGCGCTGCATCTGGCATCGGCAAGTCTACTGTTGAACGTTTTTTGTCAGAAGGAGCTCGAGTATTGGCAGTAGACCGTGAAGATTTTACTTTGTCTGAACTCTCCCTCACTCCGAATAATTTGAAAATCGATCAAGGAGATGTGCGCGATAGAAACGACTGCATCCGGTGGGTGGAAGCAGCCTTAGGTTTATTTGGCTGTCTTGATATCGTGGTCAATTCAGCAGGTATAAGTGCTAGAACACTAAGCGACGATGTCGATTTTGAACAGAAATGGGACGAAGTGGTGAGTGTAAATCTGAAAGGCACGATGCTGATGTGCCATGCCGCAGTACCAGCCCTGCTCCAATCTGGCGGCGGAGCAATCGTTAATCTAGCCTCAATAATGTCATTTGTTGGCTACGATCCAGCGATGTCTCTGTCAGATGGATTTTCCCCCTACCCGCCCAGTAAAGGCGGTGTGTTACAACTAACACGAGACCTCGCGCTACAAGTAGCCAGCAAAAAGATTCGAGTAAACGCAGTATGCCCTGGGTTCGTCTATACTAAATTGACAAAAGCGGTTACAGATTCTCCAGACATGCATGCGGCTTTGGTGGCTAAACATCCCATAGGTCGTTTAGGGGAACCTGCAGAGATAGCCAGTGTGATAACATTTTTAGCTTCTGATGAGGCTTCCTTTGTTACAGGGGCAGCCTGGACAGTTGATGGTGGCTACACGGCTGCCTGAACGCCGCGTACCCAGCAACCATGAACACCAAACGCTGGTCTACACGTAGACGAATAATTTCCTACCGGAAACGTAGACCAATCAACTTTGATCGCTACAACAAGCAGATACCGCTACCCTTTCCGGATCCAATACAGATGAGCGGGGTGAACCCACGTGAAAGGTTCGACGAACAGGATTGATCAATAATCGGTGTTAGTCTGAGCCAAGCCACTGTTTTAGATCATTAGAGAACAGGCGCATCACTCACTGAACATCAGCGATACGTAATAGTACATAGATACCGCGATAACAATCACCCAAGCCAGCGCTGTTAGATTTTCCATGACATAGCGTTTGACTTTTTCGATGGTCTTATTCATGGATTGGCGTGTAAGATTTTGTTTTTAGTTTCAACTCGATAGTATTGGATAAGTCAGTTCGAACTAAAGATCAATTGTCAGGTGAGAGTCCCAGAATTTGCCGTGCTTCATTGACCGTAGCAACTTGTCCGCCGAGGTTTTGGATAAGTTGAACGGCTTTATCTACTAGAGCACCATTTCCGGGTGTTTTAATCCCCTTTGAAAGATAAACCGTGTCTTCCATGCCGACTCGACAGTGGCCGCCTAAAAGAAAGGCCTGCGCAAGCATTGGATAGGCGTGTCGACTTGCCCCGAAGGCAGCCCATTCGGAGCCCTCTGGAAGCATTGACCGTGCGTAAGCCAGCGATTGAGGAGTGGCATCCATACCATAACTTACGCCCATGACCAGTTGGAAAAGCATAGGCGGCCTGAGGGTGCCATCCTGTATTAAGTCTCGGGCAAGTCGAATGTCGCCTGTATCAAAGACTTCTAATTCAGGCTTGACACCAGAGGCATAGATTCTTTCTGCCATCGCTTTTACCGCTGGTGGGTGATTGATCACTGCACCACCGCCAAACCACATAGTGTTGAGGTCTAAACTGCAAATCTCTGGTTTAAGTTCAACGACGTGTTCTGTTCTAACAATCGGCGAAACCAGTGTGGTGGTGGGGGCTGCCTGCGCCGGATCCTCGTCCGAGGGCACATAACGACCCCCAGGGCCGGTTGTAAGATTGATAATTAGGTCAGTACTGCTTGCACGGATCCGTTTTACAACCTCCCGGTAGTATTCGATATTCATACTGGGAGTACCCGTTTCAGGCTCACGAACGTGTATGTGACAGATTGCAGCACCACTCTGTGCTGCTGCAAAGCATTCATTGGCTATTTCTTCTGGAGTAACAGGTAGGTTGGAGTTGTGTTCTCGTGTCGTAAAGCTACCCGTAACAGCGCAACTCAAGATGGTTGGTTTCATAGCGATTATCCGGTGTGTTGTTCCGATTCCGACCTCTACGTCTGGTTCGGTATAGCATAACCAATAATACTGACTTAATCCTATAACGAAAACCCAGAATTAGCTTCGACTGATCCCTGGGACTTGCCTTTCCCGTACGGTGTAAATACCCTGAGCCAGTGTAGGTTTGTTTTTGAACNTAGAAAATATCGCAAAAGAGATTAAATGAGTCAGACCACTTGCATCCGTGGTGTCGATTGGCTTGTTGGCTGGGATGGTCGTCAACATGTCTATCTGCGTAACAGTGATCTTGTATTCAAGGGCCCGGATATCATTTTTGTAGGTGATCGCTATGTCGATTGCGTCGACATTGAACTTTCTGGCAAAGATCGCTTGATNATCCCGGGCTTAGTTNACATCCACGCTCACCCTACCACCGAACCGATCCGAAAGGGGATTACCGATGAGACACTATCTCCAGGCTTTTGGCACAGTTCGCTCTACGAGCATCTGCCGGTGTTCGATCCTGTAGATGACCAAGGACGTTTAGCCTGTTTAAAGGTTGCCCTTGCTGAATTACTACTGTCTGGCGTCACAACGCTCGTTGATCTTTCCTCGCCTTTTGAGGGTTGGGCTGAAACACTTTTGGACAGTGGGATTCGGAGCTTTGTAGCACCCAGCTTCCGCGACGCGCGCTGGTTTACAACCAACGGACACTCGCTTGAATATGATTGGGATTATGAAGCTGGAAAAAAGGCTTTTCGTAAGGCACAGAAGATAGTCGAGCACGTAAAGAATCACCCTTCTGGCCGATTGTCCGCCGTGGTATCTCCATCACAGGTNGATACTTGCTCCGAAGAATTACTCCGTGACAGTCACGCTCTCGCTCGAGATCACAATCTCAGCTGGACAATACANGCAGCACAGTCAGTTACCGAATTCCATGAAATGCAACGTAGACACGGCATGACATCGATTCAGTGGCTTGACAGCATTGATGTCTTAGATGAACGATCTGTGATTGCGCACGGTATTTTTCTTGACCACCACCCTTGGCTGCACTGGACCAGTCAACAAGATCTTAAGCTGTTATCTGATCGCGGAGCAACCATTGCACATTGCCCAACGGTATTTTCAAGGCGTGGTATAGCTTTAAACACATTTGGAGCATACTTAGACAATGGCGTACGCATGTCCATCGGTACNGACACCTATCCCCACAATATGCTGGACGAATGTCGTACAGCAGTTATTGTTGCCCGAATCATTGGCCAGAGCGTTACTGATGTTGACTGTGTTGATGTATTCAATGCGGCCACAGTCGGTGGAGCAAATGCTCTCAATCGGGATGACATTGGACGATTAGCCGTAGGCTGTAAAGCAGACTTTTCAATAATCGATTTAACGTCGCCAAGTATGCGCCCCGTTCGCGAACCACTTCGAAGCCTCATCACTGTCGCCGGCAATCGACCAGTAAAAGACGTATTTACACATGGCGAACAGGTCGTCAGCAATGGAACCGTATTGAACATAGATCTTGAACTTGAACTAACCCGCTTGCATGCTGCTCAGGCAAATATGTTGAATGTGGTCTCGAAAAGAGATTGGAAAAATCGATCCGACCAAGAATTGGCACCACTAATGTTAAAAACAGTCGAATCTATCTAGATAATCACAACAAGCGTTTCAGGTAGAGGTGATAAAAATAGAAATGTACTCAAGTCAGTAACTGTTCTGACCACAACCACAATTGGGAATTCAGTTTATGAAAACTTCAATCGAAGGAAAAACCGTATGGATAACAGGCGCCGGTAGCGGTATCGGCCGAGCCGCTGTCAATTCTTTAGTGCAAGCAGGTGCACGGGTTGCCTTATCGGGACGTAGAGTCAACCCACTTGAAGAAACTCTAGAGATGGTTCAATCAATTAATGGCAACGGAATAGTTGTTCCGGTCGACGTTGCCGATAGTGAAGCAGTTTTAGCTGCTGCCGATGAGATTCGTGCCGAACTGAATCAAATTGATATTCTCATAAATAGTGCGGGCATTAACCTTCCCAAACGACGCTATGGCGAAATGGAAATAGGTGATTGGCAAAGGGTAATCGACGCCAATCTGAATGGGGCATATAACTGTATATACGCTGTGCTACCGGAGATGAGAGATAGAGGCGCTGGCCTAATTATTAATGTTTCCTCTTGGGCGGGGCGACATGATTCCTATGTTGCAGGTCCAGCTTACGGTGCCTCAAAACATGCGTTGTCATCTATGTCCGCGACCATAAACCTAGAAGAAGGTCGATATGGGATCCGTTGTTGCTCCTTGGAGCCTGCCGAGGTTGCTACAGAAATTCTTGATCGGCGCCCTATTCCAGTCCCGGATGAAGAACGAGCTCGAATGCTGCAACCTGATGATCTTGGAGAGACTATTCGTTTTATCGCAGAGATGCCCGCGCATGTATGTCTGAATGAAGTATTAATCAGCCCTACATGGAATCGATCCCACTTGGGAGGATCCGACTGGTATCCCGGGCCCCCCANTTAGCTGTACTACGTCCTACAATTGCAGAACCCCAGACAATTGAAAACAAGGAGTGACGAATATGATTTGTGTGATTGCAACGATAAAAGCCAAAACCGGCCAGCGACAAGCCTTACTGGCATGTATCCAAGACAACCTATCGAATGTCCACGCCGAAGTTGGGTGTGTGGAATACCAACCCATGGTAGATGCTGAGTCTTCACTCGGCGCACAAGTGTTGGATGACGATGCCGTAGTTATGGTGGAAAAATGGGAAACCATGTCTGATTTGAATGCACATTCAGTGGCGCCGCATATGCTGGACTACCGTGAGAAGGTAAAGGATATCGTCGAAAGCGTCTCCTTGAAGGTTCTGACGACTGCCTAACATCAAGCCCATAATCGAAAGTTCTGCCTAATTACAGCAAATCGCTTGCAGATGGCCTCGTATTGATCAATGTTTGGACCTTGGACTCAATCAAAAATACGTGTGAATCTGGCACATCCAGAGTCCTCAAGGCGCTGGCTAGATTGCTGAGATACTCTCGATTTGATCCACTCGGCCCTTCAGCCGAGAGTATTTGTCTGGCAATATCGATTTCATCTGCTGGCCCAAGGTAATCTAGATTATCCGGGTCTGCTACATACACCAGGCCCTGGGTGGTACTGCCATCGGTGAAATTCAGTGTTACCGATTCGCGGTGATATCCTCCCTTTTCCCGAAGGTCCAGATCCTCGATCACTTGTTGGTTATCAGACGTTCCACAATTGAATGCAACACCCCAACAATTACCCGATGGCTCGGATACCAATGTAACAACACGGCCAGGATGACCTGGCACACCTCTATGGTCAATCGACCCTTGCCAAAAACGCCGCACCCAATTATCGATTCGCGCTAAACGATGGGCATGATAGGCAAAATTAGGATTCCAAATTAATGAACCATAGCCAAAAATCCACATGATAAAAGAAGCTGCCTCTGCTGATTCCAGCTGATCGGATTATGCCTGTAATTGCTAAAAAGTATTGGTTAGTCCTTGCGACTGCGTCATCCGGAATGCTATTAGCCAGCTTAGACTTTAGCGTTAACGTAGGGCTTCCAGATATTGCAACAAGCTTCGATGCTGACCTAATTGAAATTTATAAAATTATCACTGTTTATCTGGGGGCAACCGCTACGGTTCAGTTGATCCTAGGCAGAATTGCTGACGCTTATGGGCTGAAACGTATCTACATTCTTGGCCTAATTACCTATGGACTTGCTGTATTCCTGATTGGCATTGCAACGACTTTAGAAAGTGTAATTGCAACCAGGGTTCTTCAAGCACTCGGCAATGCGATCTTTTTAGCGTTGTCCCCCGCTATAGTTACAGCAAGCGTTCCCGATAGCTATCGCGGCCAGGCCTTGGGGTGGATGACAGCTATCGGCATGACCGGAATGATTCTTGGTTCATTCGGGGCTGGCTTTGTGATCGACTTTTATGGGTGGCGTTGGATCTTCCTTGCGCGCGTCCCACTGGCAATTCTTGCCTTAGGAATGTCCGTCTGGTTTCTTCCTTCAGTCAGAAATTCCTCTCAAACAGATTTGGATATAAATTCAGCAGTACTGATAGTTTTGAGCGTTCTATTTTTCATGCTTTTTCTGAATCAAACACAGATAACCGGCTGGCTTTCGTTTAATGCTCTGATTTACATTGCAGCATCACTAGTTGCAGCCTATTTCTTGTGTAAAAGACAGCTCACCCTATCGACACCATTTATACCGAAAGGGTTGTTGCGTCGACGTGAAGTATCGATTGGCTTGGTTTGTAATTTTCTAATGTATCTTGCAATCTTTGTTAATTGGTTTGTCCTGCCATTCTTTGTCACCGAAATAGTCGGAATGGGACCTTCCAGTATTGGCGTTTTGCTCACAATCCCCGCAGTATTCTTACTAATTTCCTCGCCCCTCGGCGGAGCTTTCGCAGACCGCACTCACCCTGCCCTTATAAGTACCGTAGGCATGCTAATCATCGTTGTCTCTCTAATCTCTTTCCAAACGGTAGGCAGCCTCTCCACAGGCTTTGGCAATCGCTGCGAGAATGGCCGGATTGGGCATAGGCATGGGAATTTTTCAAAGCAGCAATCTAAGTCTAATTATGGGAAGCGTCAGTGCGCGGGAATTAGGTATAGCTGGCGGACTATCGGGGCTGTCGCGCAACCTTGGAACGGTCTGCAGCGTCACAATTCTGGGGTCGATATTTGTAACGTTAAAAGCTACAGGACAAGACCCAGTAGAGATCAGTTCGACACAGTTAACCGATACAGTGGCTGGCTATGTTGCCGCATTTAGATTCGTCTATGGTATTGCTGCTGTCCTTGGTTTATTCGGCGCTCTGGTCAACCTCTGGTTGTGGCGGAATCGATCATTGAGTGACCATTAACTTTTCAGCATAAAAGTTGTGGGACCATCATTAACAAGCGCTACATCCATATGAGCACCGAACACACCTGTTTGTACGGGTATATCGTCGGTACGTAGTTTTTCGACAAACAGTTCATAAAGTGGTTCAGCGATCCCAGGGTCAGCCGCACGTAAGCTCGGTCTTAGCCCTTTGGTTGTGTCTGCACCCAACGTAAATTGGGAGATAACCAGAATTTCTCCGTTAGCCTGACGTACATCTAAGTTCAGCTTGCCTTGCGCATCGGAAAATATTCTATATCCGATCACCTTCCTACACAGTTTTGTGCAATCCTTATCAGTGTCTCCGGGCTCGATTGCAAGGAATATCACTAAACCTCGCCTAATTCTTGCAACAGTTCTGTTTTCTACATCGACGCTAGCTTCAGATACTCGCTGAATCAGGACAATCATATTTATCGTCGGTAACCGAAACCCATAGCTAGCATCAACACACTTACAACAGGATCTCGTTATTTGGATTTGGTTTCTGATCAGCAGGTGCAGCACTGTAATCCCCAAACATCTCGTCGCGTTTGTGAATAGCTGCGCCCACACCGTCTATTTTCGCCATATTCCGAAAGGATTTTCCGTCGGGCGTATTCCGCATGTATCCATCAAGCAAAAGACCGAGTGCTTGGGTATTTGTGATGCCCTGGTTTTCATAAGCTTTATTAACGACAAGCTTCATTGCTGCAAGCTGGGATAATGGTAATCGTGCCAATTTATTGGCCAATTCACTAACCGTCTTCTCCAACTGATCAAACGGTACAGCCTTATTAATCAGTTCAACCTCTGCTGCCGTCTGACCGGACAATGGTTCTCCAGTGAGCGCATGCCATTTGCACCGACTGAGCCCGAGTCGATAGATCCACATACCAGACAAATAGCAGCCCCATAACCGGGAATACGGTGCACCAATTTGTGCATCCTCAGAGGCAATGATTAGGTCGGCGCACAGAGCCATGTCCGAACCACCCCCCACGCACCAGCCATGTACTTGGGCAATTACTGGTTTGGGACTGTGCCACATACTCATAAACTTGGGCACATAGCCAGTTTGATGATTGATCGCACCGATCAAATCTTTACCAGGGTCCCATTCATCATCGGTGGATAAACGATCGCCATATCCTGTTTCAAATTCAGGTCCAAAATCAAAACCGGCACAAAAACTGCGACCAATACCACGCAAAATGATGACTTTGATGTGCTCGTCAAGGTTTGCTGAATCGACGGCGTTCGCAATCTCTTCGGGCATTGGCGGAACGATAGTATTTAGACGTTCCGGCCTGTTTAGTGAAATAGTTGCCACTGTACCGTCAGTTGAATAGACAATAGTTTGATAATCCATAGCGGCCCTCTACCTAGTGTTTTAGTTCAGGAATTATTGTCCTTCCATATTCAGCAATTAGTTTTTCTTCCTCTCCGTTATCAATATAGATATTGAACTGTGTAATTCCGGCTTCTTTTAACCGATGTAGCTTTTCAATGTGCTGTTTAGCTGACCCGAGTACCGCAAAATCTTCGACAACATCAGGGGTTATAAAGTCCAAAAATGGGTTATCACTCTGACCGTGTTTCTGGTAATCATATCCACGACGATTTTCGATGTAACCGGCGAGGCTCACAGGTATTGCTGCACTGTCAGATCCATATCGCTCCACTATATCTGCAATATGGTTTCCCACCATCGCCGGAAACCATTTGGTTCGTTCTACGCAATGATCCATTGAACCGATGTAAGCAGGCGCTGCAGCCATAATTTGATAATCTCTCATGTCTCNATTCTTCTCGACACCTGCNTTGATTGNCTGGTCTGCNANCCATTTGCAGATCATTGGTTCCGCGATCTGAAGCACAACACCATCACCGTGTTCACCGGCGACTTTGATCGCTTTGGGTCCATAGGCTGCGATCCATATGGGAAGTTCGTAACCACTGGCCCAAGGAAACTCTACTGGAGCTGGACAATCCGCATAAAGCGTTTGACCACCGCGAACCATCGATCTGACTTTGTCACAGAAATCAACCACCTCACTGAGATTCGAAGGTTTTTTACCCATGACACGAAGTGAACTGTCCCCGCGGCCCACTCCAATGTCAAACCGACCCCCACTCTGGAAGGCAAGGCTTCCAAAAAGACTGGCCGCGACCGACCAATCCCTTACTCCGGGGTTAGTCACACACGGTCCAAACCGCATGGTCTGCGTATGCTCGATACACATGGCGATGGTGACATAACTGTCACGCCAGAGTATGTGGGAGTCAAAAAACCAGCTGTACTCGAATCCGGCCGCTTCTGCTTGTCGTACCAGATGGCGAGTCCGTTCTGGGGAGCCCTCGCCTTTGAACGTAATGCCAAACTTCATAACCTATTCTCCCTCTACAATTGCCAGTAGCCAACTATCGNTAAACCCTGAGATAAGACATCTTATCGCCACATTCGAAATATACCCAAAACGNATTCAGTCTAGTCAGGTACAAATGTTGCGATCTAGCCCTACGAAAACACAACGGGTTTGACTAAATAATAGCCACTGCTTTAGCCAGGTGATCGAATACTCTGATCTACTAACCAACCGGCATTATCTGGACTAAAATGCCTACAGGGGGCTTACAGCGAGCCATAGGACCTAAAATACGACGAATTCCGGTTCATAAGCCGCTATTTATTAATTTCTGCGAGGAAATCCTGAAGCGTAACAACATGAAGGCAACATCTTTACCACCGACGCAACGTCAGACGGCAATCGATCAGGATTTTGATGTACTGATAGTCGGTGGTGGTGTCGCGGGCTTGTATCTTTTGTATCGTCTAAGAGGCCTTGGCTTGTCGGCAGTCGCTTTTGAAGCGGGGTCGAGCGTAGGTGGAACATGGTACTGGAATCGATATCCTGGATGTCGATGTGATGTTGAAAGTCTGGAATATTCCTATTCTTTCGCGAATGATCTGCAGCAGGAATGGAATTGGCCCGAACGGTATGGTACCCAACCAGAAATACTCAAATATATTAATCACGTCACAGAACGTTTTAGTCTTCGCCGTGATATTCGGTTCAATACACGAATTACGTCTGCCCTCTTCTGCCGGAGAAAGGTCTTATGGACCCTGTGCACCGATAGGGGGGAGATTTTCCGCGCTCCCTATTGTGTGATGGCAACTGGAAACCTTTCGACCCCCCAAACGCCGGAATTCTCCGGCCTTGATCGGTTTAAGGGAGATTGGTTCCATACTGGGTTGTGGCCGCATGATGAAGTTAAGTTTTCTGGGAAGCGAGTCGGAATTATCGGTACTGGTTCATCGGGTATTCAGTCTATTCCGCACATTGCACAACAGGCGTCGCACCTCTACGTGTTTCAACGTACCGCAAACTTTAGTCTCCCGGCACGCAATGGACCCCTTGATCCTGAAATAGAACAACGACACAAGTCTGAGTATTCGGCTCGCCGGAAGGCTGCTTTCGATACGCCATTTGGTATTGCAGGCTATCCACCACCAGAGAAATCAGCGTTGGACGTGTCCAATAAAGAGCGACTGCAAACCTATGAGCAAAAATGGGCAGAAGGTGGACAGATCAGCTTTCTTTATTCGTTTAACGATCTCTTGACTAACAAAGCATCCAATGACACTGCAGCAGAATTTGTTCGTCAGAAAAT